>ERZ779729.2008-NODE-2008-length-13029-cov-2.570294_pt1 | contig 13029 bp, 5 predicted proteins | sample MGYA00511072_ERZ779729 | MGnify/ENA primary metagenome ERZ779729 (study PRJEB29588, sample SAMEA2156675) | human gut metagenome | biome: human gut; feature: human-associated habitat; material: faeces | place: Denmark | collected 2008/2010 ...
CGGCCTCGGCCGCCAGCGCCCCGAAACGTTCGGCGCCGATGCGGGCGTAAGGGTGTTCGGGAGCCTGCCGGATCGTCTCGGCCACCGACTCCGCGGGAGCGGTCACGGGCGTACCGTCGGGCAGCGCGCCCAGCAGATCGAACGACCCCGACGAGAAGTGCAGCGCGCTCTGCCCCGAAGAGATGATGGCGCAGCGCCGCCCCGCTTTCGAAAGGCGGATGCCGCAGACGAGTCCCGCCAGGCCGCCGCCGATGATTACACTATCGAATTTCATATCGTCATTTCGTATTGTTAGCACTCGTTAAACCGCACACGCCGTCGTAGAGCCACATCGTGAACTCGCTCTCGCGCAGCGTATCGCCCCACGCCACGGGGGCCATGCCCTTCCAGCGTTCGTTGAGGAACGCCGTCAGATCCTCCTTGGCGCGCCGCACGCAGTACTTGCCCGCTTCGGCCATCAGCCCCGCGGCGCGGCAGGCACACAACTCGCCCTGACAGGTACCCATGCCCACACGGGTGCGCCGGCGCAGGTCGACCAGATTGTTCACGTCCAGCTCATTGAGCGCATACTCCACCTCGCCGACCGACACCTCCTCGCATTCGCACACCAGCGAACGCCGGGCGGCATCGCCCACAGCCACCTTGCCGGCCATGTCGCCGTGACGGTGGATCGACGAGGCGCGCTGCGCCACCGGCACCGAGATCAGACGACGATTGACCTCCTCCTCCGGCTCGCGCGAGCCGGGCAACTTCTCCTCGGCGGTGGTACACTTGGCCGTAAGATTCAACTTTTTGCAAATCAAGTCGGTCGTCCACTCCGCCATCAGACGGTAGGTCATCAGCTTGCCGCCCGTGATGGTCACGAAGCCCTCCAACCCGTCGCGCGTGGCGTGGTCGAGCACCACGATGCCGCGGCTCACGCTGCGGCCGCTCGGATCGTCGTCCGACGCTACCAGCGGACGCACGCCGGCGTAGGCGCGCAGGATGCGCGTATGTTCCAGCGACGGGGCCAGTTTCATTCCCTCGCGCAGCAGCAGGTCGACCTCGTCGGCCGTCACGTACATGTCGTCCACCTCGTCGAAGGGCACCTTGCTCGACGTGGTGCCGATCAGCGAGATCGTATCGCCCGGCACCAGGATGTCGGCATCGGCCGGCTTGCGGCAGCGGTTCAGCACGATGTTGTTCACCCTGTGGCCGAAGATCAGCAGCGAGCCCTTGGCCGGCAGCATGTTGACCGTCACCCCCGCCTTGCGGGCGATGTCGTGCCCCCAGATGCCGCCCGCGTTGACCACCACCTGCGCGCGGTATTCGGCCGTCTGGCCCGTCTTGCGGTCAAGTACCTTGACGCCCGTGATGCGGTTCTGTTCGCGCAGGAAGTCGAGCACCTCGTGGTAGGTCAGCACCTCGGCGCCGTGCGCCTTGGCATCGATGACGTTGGCGGCCGTCAGCCGGAACGGATCGACCGCGCCGTCGGGAACGCGCACCGCGCCGACCATCGCCGGATTGGCCGACGGTTCGAGCCGCAGCGCCTCCTTCGGGTCGATCACGTCGGCCCGGATACCCGCCGCACGACACGCCTCGACGAACTTGGCCTGGAATTCCAGCCCGTCTTCGGGCAGGCTCAGGAACAAACCGTCGGTCTGCTCGACGCAATGGCTGGCGATCCGGCGCAGGATCATGTTCTCCTTGATGCACTCCTCGGCCGATTCGCGGTCCGTCACGGCATAGCGTGCGCCGCTGTGCAACAGACCGTGATTACGGCCCGTCGCACCCGTGGCGATGTCGCCTCGTTCGAGCAACAGCGCACGGATACCGCGCAGGGAGCAGTCGCGGGCCACACCCGCACCCGTAGCGCCGCCGCCGATAATAATCACATCGAATTGCTTTGTCATAGGATATTTTCGTTTTCGATTATTTTCCGCATACAAAGGAACGCATAAAACGAAAAATTTCAAAATAAAACCGTAAAAATTTCATAACGAAACCAACATTTCTTCGAGCCGTACCCCTTTCCGAATGTCAAAATCCCCCTCCTCACGGACATAGCGCCCGACAATCGCAAACGAAACCGGACGAAAAGCGGGACGGCCTTCCGCCGTCCCGCATCGCAAATTCGTCCGAAAGAGGGGTCAACGACCCGCCGCGAGGGTGAAATCGCCCATCAGACCGTAGTCCTGCTGCACGTAGTCCTTACCGGAGGGATACTCCTTGACCCCGCGCCAGAAGGCCGGCGTGATCCGTTTGAAGTGCGCGGCGTGCAGCGGCCCCATGAGGTTGTAGTTGCTGCCCACGACCTTCACCTCCCCACGGTTGCGGCCCGCCACGATCCACTCCGTCACGTCGACCGTATACGGCTCCGCATAGACGATACCGGCCGAACGGCCGTTGACGAGCACCTCGCAGACCGTACCCTTCCACTCGCCCAGCGCCACTTCGTAGTAGGGCGCCTTTTCGGCGACATCGAACTCCCGCGCATAGGTCACCTTGCCGGGATAGCAGGGCCAGCCCTGCGCCTTCCAGCTGCCGGCGGCGAAATCGCCCGGAGCGACGATGTTCCACCCTTTGGCGGCCGGTTCGAGCCGGAAATCGCCCAGGATATAGATCGGTTCGATCTCGGCCAGCACGCGCATCGGCGAGCACTCCATCGTCAGCACGTTCTCGCCCGTGCGCACGGCATCGCCGAGGGGCATGAAGCGCATTTCGGGATCGATCCAGTGCTTGTCGGGCAGGGCTTTCAGCTCCACGCCGTTGAGCGTCACGCGGTAGAGTTCGGGCTGCTCGACGACGGCCTGCAAGCGGCTGCGGTCGACACCGGACGTCACCGTGAACCGGTACGACGCCTTGAATCCGCCCATCGTGAAGGTGTCGCGGCGCACGGTATGGTCGCGGAACTGCACCGAGGTGCTCCACGGATTGCCGGCCTTGAAGCCGTGATGCTGGTAGGCGAGTTTGGCCGCGTCGTAACTGTTCAGATCCGGATAGACCTTGCCGTCGAGTTCCAGATCGCAGAAATCGATCGTCATCACGTTGGGCGCGTCGGGCTTCGCCGTCAGACCTCCCGCGGCAGGAACCGCCGTCAGCACGCGCCGCGCAGGCGCGGGTGCCAACCCTTCGCGCTCCTCGTCGAAGACGTAGAGCAGCAGGCTGCCGGCCGGATGGAGATCGTAGGCGATCGTCAGCCGGTCGCCCTCGCGCTGCGCCTCGTAGCCGCGGATCTCGCCCGTGCGGGTATCGAGCAGCGCGGCCTGACGCCCTTGCAGCGTCACCGTACCCCGGACGGGGCGCGTGAGGCTCGAATTGGCGAGGAACAACAGCTGTCCGTCGTCCATGCGGCGGCGATGGTGGAAGAGGTAGTTGCCCTCCGGCGCATCGAATGCGATTTCGGGCGTAGCGAAGAGCGAGTAGTCGATCGGTTCGCCCGCATCGGCGCGCGTCACCTTCGCCGGATCGGCGAAGAAGGCCTCCGCCTCGGCGCTCCTCGCACCGTCCACATACTGCGGCGTACCGTAGGCGATGATCCGGCCGCCCTTCGCGGCGAACCGTTCGAGCAGGTCGAACGTCGCGGCGTCGACGTTCTCCATCTGCGCCGGCAGCACCACCGTCCCGTAGGCGCGTTTACCCACGACGAAGCGGTCGCCCTTGACCGAACCGTGGTTGAGCAGGATGTTCTCCGACCCCAGATCGAACTCCACCTGATGCCGTTCCAATGCGGTGATGAAGGCCTGGAACTCCTCGCCCATCGTCCGCCAGCGGTTCGGGCGCGGCGCGTTGTAGGTGTAGTACATCCAGATCGAGGTGGTGGGTTCGAGCACCAGCACGTCGTTGTACTGGCCGCCCGACGAGAGCGCCAGCGACAGACGGGCGAAGTGGAGGTTCAGCTCGCGGTAATACTCCCACCACGGCGAATGGGGCGTGAAGGCGGGCGGATAGTCGTACTTGCGCGCACCGGCGATGCTCAGCGGTGCGATATGCTGGTTCATGAAGTTCACGCCCAGCGCATATTCCCAGTCGCCCTGACGCTTGAAGTCGCGCAGCGTCATGTCCCAACCGCCGCCGCCGTAGGATTCGCTCAGCTTGCGCACGCGCCCCATCTGGTTGGCCGCACTGTTGACCTCCTTCACAGAACGCACGTTGCCGAAGTGGGCATTGGGCGATTCGACATCGAATTTGTTGTACAGCAGGTCGATGCCCGGCATCTGCTGCCAGGCGTACATGGCCATGTTGTCGGGGTTGTGCCCCATGTCGGGCCACCCGTGCTCCCAGAAATGGCCGGTGAAGACCAGGTTGTTGCGCTCGCAATAGTCGTGGCAGACCTTGATGTAGCGATCCAGGAAGAGATTCATCAGCACGTCGCGGTAGTTGTGCCGCACCTGCCGCCACGGACCGACCTCCTCCCAGAGCGAGACCAGATTGGGTTCGAGATCGTATCCCCAGCGGGCGCGGAAGGCATCGAACAGGTCGGGTGTCCAGCGGATCGACTCGCGGTCGGTCACCACGATCTGCGGCTCGTCGGTGAACCAGCCCGGAACGGTGCCGCCGAACTCCTCGCCCACGACCTTCTTGTAACCGTCGAGCGTCAGTTCGATGAATTTGTCGGCCACGCCCTCGTGCATCAGATCCACGTACGAGAAGCCGCTGTACCACGGCGACGTGGGGTTGTAAGCCTTGTAGAAGAGGTAGTAATCGCCCTTTTCGCCACGCCGCGAAACGGCTTCGGCCGTAATGTCGGTGAAGGCGTCGCCTTCGCGTCGCAGGCAGCAGAAGAAGCGGTCGACCGTATCGGGCAGCACCCCGGCACGCAGGTATTTGAGCGCCACGCCCTCGTCGTAGCTCTCGGGCATCGCCTCGTTGACGTGGCCGCCCGCGAAACCGCTCGGATAGGAGTTCTCGTCGTAGATCCAGACGTTCATGTCCAGTTCGCGGCCCTTCTCCATCGTATGGCGGAAGAGCGAGAACCAGTTGTCGTCGAGATACTGCGTCACCATGCCCGGACGGGGGTGTACGAAGACGCCGCCGAAGCCCTTGTCTTTGAGGTCGGCCATCGCTTCGTCGATCCGTTCGGGCGTCACGACCTTGTTCCAGACGAAGAGCGGCGCCGAGCCGTACTCCTTGGAAGGTGCCGCGAACTGCGCGCTCAGGCTCTCGAAATCTTCCGCAGCCGGAAGATTGCGCCCGTCCGGCGCAGCGCAGGCGACGGTCAACAGCCCCAAAAGGGGCCATATCGCACTTCGGAATGTTCGTTTCATCGGTTGCATAACAAGTCAGATTAATAGTTGGTTTGTTCTCTCTGCCGTTTACGAATTCTCCGCCGGCCGCCGTCACCGGCCGTCGGCGGAGAAATCCGTCGTTCGAATCTGCGGCATCAATACCCGGGGTTCTGCTCCATCGCCGTGTTAGTGTTCATCTCACCGACCGGAATGGGCCACAGGTAGTCGCGGTTGGGGTTGAAGACGCGCGTCTGGGCCAGGTAGCGGTCGTCGGCACCCGGAGGCGTCGCGCCGTAGACCTCGCCGTTCATCACCTGCTCGGCGATCCGCCAGCGGCGGATATCGAACAGACGGTGTCCCTCGAAGGCCAGTTCCACACGGCGCTCGCGGCGTACCAGTTCGCGCAGCTTCGTCTGCGTAGCGTACTTCGTGCGATCCACGGGCGGCATTCCCGCACGGTCGCGGATGTCGTCGAGATAGTCGTAGATATTCGGATCGCTCAGCTGGTTCAGCTCGATGGCAGCTTCGACGTAGTTGAGCAGCACCACCGCATAGCGCATGTTCTGGAAGTCGAGCTTGCCGCCGTCCGTACTGCTGTAATTGGTGCGGTCGGTTTCGTTCGCCCACTTCTTGATCCAGTAACCGGTCTTCGTCGAACCCTCCTTGCCGATGGCGTCCTTGTGCGAAGGCTCCCACGGATGGGCCGTATAGCCGAGGAAGGTCTCGGTGGGGAAGATGATCGACATGCCCAGACGCGGATCGCGCTTTTCGGGCTGCGGGTCGAGCTGGTAGGCCCGTTTCTCGTCGGCGGGCAGTTCGGCGAGCGTGCGGCCGTCGAGCAACTCGAACTCGTCGACGAGCGACGCCGTGGGCGACAGACCGGTCTGGCCGTTACCGCCGTCGGGCGGAGCCAGACGGCGCTGCACCTGACGCATACCCAGCTCGGTGGTGAGGATCGACTCCTTCGTGTCGTTGTTGTAGGCCTCGTGGATGAACTGCCGGCGGAAACTGTCGGCCGGATCGGCCGTGCTGCGATAGAGGTCGTAAATTCCCAGCTTGACTACCTCCTCGGCCCACTTCTTGGCATTGGCCCAGTCGCCGACATAGAGATAGAGGTAGGACATCCACGCATAGCAGGCGCCCTTCGTCCAGCGCCAGCGCTCCGACTTGGTCTGCGGCACGACCGGCAGGTTGTGCGACGCACCCTCCAACTCGCCGGCGATCCAGTCGACGACCTCCTGCTGCGGACGGCGCACGAGGAACTGCTCGGTCGGCAGCGTCGAGTGGTCGACGAGCGGAATATCGCCGAAAAAGAGGAAGAGCTCCAAATGGTAGAACGCCCTGAGCGCACGCGCCTCGGCGGCGAAACGGTCGACGGTCTGGATGCCTTCGTGCGGCGCCGCGTCGGGGGCCACCGTCGCCTGCTGGTAGTGCTCCATGAAGCGGCAGCAACGGCGTATCACTGTCCATTTCATATTCCAGATATTGGTGCATACCGTCTCGCTGGCCGACGTGATGCCGGCCGTAAAGGCGTTGTAGGAGACATAGTTGGCCGAACCGATTCCGTTGTCCGTAAGGGCCTCCATCTCCACGCGTGCATTGGAATAACCCGTATTCTGTGCCTGCTTCACGTCATGGTTGACATAGGTGATGCTGCCCGACGGCATGGGCTTGTAGAGGTTGTTGAGCGCCGTGTTGAGCTGCCCCTTGTTCTGCCACCACTCCTCGTCGGTCGTCTGGTTGGGCACGTCGCGCACCAGAAAATCCTCGCATCCGGCCATCAGCGCACCGCCGGCCATCAGCAGCAGGAGCGCTGCGCGGGAGAGGTATCCTTTGATATGATCGATATAGTTCATAATTGTCTACTGTTTAGGTGTTACCGGTTAGAAATTCACATTCAGACCGACGGAATAGGTCTTGAACATCGGGTAGGTGGTGTGCGTGCCCTTCGTCTCGGGGTCGATCAGCTCGACCTTGGTGAAGGTGAAGGGATTCTGCACGTTCACGTAAACACGGAAGTTACCGGCATGGATCTTCTTGGCCAGCGCCTTGAAGTTGTAGCCCAGCTGCATGTACTTGATACGGACGAAGGCGCCGTTCTCCTTCCAGAAGGTCGACAGCAGCGCATTGTTGCCCGGATCGGTCGTCACGCGCGGCAGTTTGGCGTTGCGGTCGGGATTTTCGGCCTTCCAGTGGTCGAGGTGCCAGCGCTGGGGCGTACCGCCGTACTCCGGATCGAGCGGGTTCGAGATCAACCCCTGATAGAAGATCGGCACGTATCCCACGCCGTTGACCTGCATGTCGAAGTCGAGGTTCTTCCAGCGGAACGAGAGGTTGCCGTAGTAGACGCTGTGCGGGTCCTGGTCGCCCAGCGGCACGCGGTCGTCGGTCGTAATCACCTTGTCGCCGTTGGTATCCACGTAGCGGATGTCGCCGGGCAGTTGCGCCGTCGTCGCGCCGTCGTAGCCGCCGATGATCGGCACGCGGAAATCGAGGTCGTCCTGCGTGAGCAGGTGATCGGCCTGATAGCCGTAGTACTCCTTGATGGCGTGTCCCTTGCGATAGATCGTATTGCCGTTGATAAGCTCGTCGTTGGTGATTTCGAGCCACTTCGACTTGTTGTAGGAGTAACCCAGATTGATGCTGAAATCGATGTCCTTCGTAAAGGAGTGGTTGAAGCCCACGCCGATTTCGTAACCCTTCACCTCGGCCTTTCCGACGTTCATCGGGGCGGCCAGCAGCCCCGAGCTGGGCGTCGAAGGCACGTTGACGATCATGTCGTCGGTCACCTTGCGGAACCAGTCGAAGGTCACTTCGAGCTTCTGCCCGAAGAGGCTCAGGTCGATGCCCGCGTCGAGAATCTTCACCTTCTCCCACGTCAGGTCGGGGTTGCCGTTGACGATTTCGTTACCCGAGTTGTCGATAATGGTCTGATAGCGGTAGAGCGCCACGTTGTTGTTGCCCAGCATACCGTAGGAGGCGCGGATCTTGAAGTTGTCGATGAACCGGGCGTTCTGCATCCACGGTTCGCGGTTGACGTTCCAGCCCACGGCCACCGAAGGGAAGTTGCCCCACTTGTGCCCGTCGCCGAAGAGCGACGAACCGTCGCGGCGAATGCCGACCTCGGCCAGATACTTGTCCTTGTAGCTGTAATAGGCCTTTCCGAAGAACGAGAGCAGCGCCACGTCGTCCCAGCCGTTGCGGCGGTCGACCTCTTCGTTCCATCCGCCCAGAATGTTGATGCGGTGGTCGCCGAACTCCTTCGTCCAGTCGAGCGTCGCGCCGACCATCCAGTAGCTCGTGCGCGTGGTATAGGTGGCCGACTTCACGGCGCCGAACGTTCCCGACTCGTTGCCGGAGAAGTAATCGAGGAAGACGTAGGCGTTGCGGTCCTTCTTGTCCATGCCCGATGCGATGCGGTAGCCCACCTGTCCTTTGAGCGTCAGGCCGGGAATGATATGCCACGTGGGGCGGGCGTTGATCGTCACGTAGTCGCGCACACTTTCGACCTGCGTACCGCGTTCGAGGTTGGCCAGCGGGTTCATCCACTCGAAATAGACGCCGTAGTAGTCGTATCCGGGCTTCTGTCCCTCCTTGCGGGGATATTTCGAGACGAGCGTCGGCGGTGCGAGATAGATGTAGTCCAGAATGGTCTTGTTCATCGTCTCGGGCTGACGCTGCGTATCGCGGCCGACGAACATGTCGACGAACATCATGATGTCCTTGTTGAGGTTCACCGTCGTGTTGGCACGCACCGTCAGACGTTCGAATCCGTTGTCCATCACCTTGTACATACCGTCCTGATTGAGATACTGCGCCGACAGGGCGAAGCGCGCGGTGGTGTTACCGCCCGACACGGTGAAGTTGTGCTCGTGGATCGGGGCCGTCTCGCGCATCGTCTCCTTCATCCAGTCGGTGCTGGGATAATGGATCGGGTCGCTCCCCTCGCGCGTGATCCGAATCTGTTCGGGGGTATACTTGTCCACACCCGTGGTATTGCGGTTGGCCTCGTTGATATACTCCATGTAGGTGGCTCCGTCGACGAAGTCGGGCAGGTAGATCGGCTGCTGAATACCGAAATAACCGTTGTACGACACCGAAACCTTGCCGGCCGAACCGCGTTTGGTCGTGATGAGGATAACGCCGTTACCGGCTTTGGCGCCGTAGATCGACGCAGCGGCAGCGTCTTTGAGGATCGACACCGACTCGACGGTCGAGGGATCGAGCTTGTCCATGTCGAACTCGAAGCCGTCGACCAGCACCAGCGGGTCGGAACCCAGAAGCGACGCCACGCCGCGGATCTTGATCGTCGCACCGTCACCGCCCGGAAGGCCCGAACTCTGAGTCACCAGGATACCCGTCGTTCCGCCCTGCAAGGCCTGCGACAGACGGGTGATGGGTTTGTTTTCGAAATTGGAGGGAGCCACCGCGCCGACCGAAGCGGCGATATGCTTGCGCTGCTGCGAAGTCATACCCGTCACCACGACCTGGTCGATACTGGTCAGTTCCTCCTCCATTGCGATCGAAAGGTTGGCCACGCTTTTGTTCACCCGATACTCTTTGCCCGTGTACCCGATAAACGAAAAGGTGAGCACGTCGCCGTGTTTGGCCTTGATCGAGAAGAATCCTTCGGCGTCGGTCGTCGTTCCGCGAACCGTTCCCTGCACGAGCACCGTCACGCCCACCAGCGGCGTGGGAGGGTCTTTCGTATCTACGACGACGCCCCGGATATCCAACAATTCGTCAGCCGGCCGCACCGCAAAGGCGAGGGGGGGGGGGAAATCAATGCCAGGCCGGCCGACAGGCAGGCCAGACAAAACAGTCCGAGCCGAGAGCCGAAGGCTTTCGACCGGTTCGTTACTGGTCTAAGTTCATCCATGATTCATAGTTTTAAGTTTGTTTACATCTATCGGAGATAGGGATCGGCTGGTGTCGGCGGCCGTTTCGGCTCCCTGCTGTCCGTTTCCGCTTCTCGCAGCGGCCGCGCGAACTGTCCGGCGGCACGGAAAAAGGAGGTCTGACGGCTTTTTGTTACATAATTGTACACAAATATAGAATGTTCGGAAACGGCGTCGTTACGCATTTTGATTTATAGATTTCAAAAAATGACTCTCCCGGGGTAATCGATAGAATCAGGCGGCAATATCCCATTTTGCACCGCCGCTCCTCCGAAGCCCGACGACCCGAGCGGGCCTTGCCCGAAGCCCCCGCCGAGGCGGGGGTTTGGGGGTGGGTCCAATCTGCAAACGCGGCTCCGCCGCGAACGCTCCGACGGCCGGTCGGGTGCATCGGATCGGAAATCCGACGGGGTGCGAAGCCGTATATAGCTACCAAAATAAAGAGAGGCGCGGCTTCTGCGGGCCGCACCCCTCTCTTACCATCGCGCCGGATTCCGAAACTCCGGCGCGAATCACTTGGCCGGAACGATCAGGACGTTGTCGAGGAACCAGCGGTTGGTAAGCCCGTTCTCCTTGGCGAAGACCGCACTGAACTCGATGTGCGTCTCGGCCGTCGCGCCTGCGACGTTCACCGTACAGGGTTTCATCTCCCGTTTCTCGCTGATCTGTACCTTCGCCTCCTTCTGGCCGTCGATCGTACCCGGGCCCACGACGATCACCTTGATTTCGGGATTGTCGCTCTTCGCGCTCGACGAAGGATCCTCCCACCAGCAGCAGGCGTCGAAGCTCACGGTGATGTCGGTCGCCCCCGTCAGTTTTTCCAGCGCCGGCGTCTGAATCCAGCCGACGGCCGATCCGGTACCCAGTTTGAGCATCCCCGTAGCGCCGTAGACCGAATTGTTGCCCGTGTGTCCGGCCGCATTGTTGCCGCCTACCCAGCCGTCCAGGCCGACCGCCGAGCGGTAGGCCGCGCTGTGGGTCGTCCAGAGGTTGGCCGCCGCCGAATTGGCGTTGCAGTATTTCTCATAGGGCACGAAGATCTGATCGAGCGCCTTGCCTGTCGGATTGTCGTTCACACCGCCTGCAAACGCCGTATAGACGTTGTTGCCGCCGTAAGCCAGATAGCGGAAATCCTGGAAGAGTACGGCGTCGGCCGGCACCTCCGGTTCAGCCTTCGTCGTCACGGGACACAGCTCCGTCCACTTCGAGTCGATCTTGCCCGCATCGTCGGCAACCCCCTCGGACGGGCAGCGCTTCACGCGGAAATAGTAGGTCGTTCCGGGATCGAGCGCCCCGATGATGAAACGGTTGTAAACATACTTCGGATTCTTGTCGTCGTTGCTGTTCACCTCGTAGGTGAACTCGCGCACCACCCCGGCGTCGTCCGCATCGGAATCCAGCAGCTGCCATGCCCACTTTCTGGTGCGTACGGTGCTGTGGTCGTTGTCCCACTCCATGATGATCTCGTGCGAATCGGCACGGAAGACGTAGAGTCCCGTCGGCGCCGCCATGCGGTTGGCCGTTTCGCTCTTCACCTCGTAGGGGCCGAAGCTCTTGTCGCCGAGTTCGACAGCGACCTTGAAGAGCACCTCGCCGAAGGTCGTGGGCGTACCCGTCACGGCCATGCGCGCCACGCCGCTGCCCGCGTCGAGCGTCACCTCGCCCGCAGCCACCGACAGGCCGTCCGAGCCCTCGCCCGACAGCGTCGGCGTGACGGTCAGTTTCTCGCCGCCCACCGCACGCGAATAGTTCACGGCGATGTAGGTCTTCTCGACCGGTTCGTCTTTGGCCATGTCGCCTTCCAGCTCCACGCCGTCGATGCGTACCTGGCCGTCTTCCTGCACGACGGTCACCTTGCGGTCGAAACCGGCGCCCGTAATGTGCAGTTCGGCGGTGCGTTCGACACCGGTGTTGTGCAGCGCCTTGATCGTCACGCGCTGCGAAACGATGCCCTCGTCGCCGGGGCCGCTCGTCTTGTCGAACGCGAGCCACCCGTCGCCCGTCAGATAGGTGCAGTCCAACGTCCACGGCACCGTCGAGCGAATCAACAGCTGCTGGTCGGACTCCTCGTAGGAAAATTCCAGTTCGTCGAAATTCGTCGCCAGACTACTCGCCGCATCGTCGTCCGAGCAGCCGGCGAATGCCAGCGCCGCCAACAGGACAGCACACATTCCTCTCAGTTTGAGTAACATTGTCGTAATTTTAGGTATTCATTAACATTCGAACAGTTTTTTCCGATCCCCGTTCTCCTGTCTTTCGTTTCCTCGCATCGTCGCCGCTCCGCACGCACGGAGCCTCCGGCCGGCATCAATACACGGGCGACCTGGCATCCGTGAAGTCGTCGGGCGCCGTGAACTCCGACTGCTCGTAGCGGTTGCCCCAGCGGTCGATGGCCACCACCTTCAATGCGGCCCTGACGTCGTTCGGCTCAGCCACGTACATGTGCTTGCAGGGCGACTTGTAGTTGTCGCCGCGCCCCAGCACGCCCACATGGTACCCCACCGACCACGCGTCGGTGTAGGTCGTCACCAGCGTCATCGCCTTGGTCTCCACGCCGTTCTCGCAGAGCGTAACCCGCCATTCGGGATCGGCGTTCCAGACGTTGGCGATCACCGTCTTCGGCGTATAGGGATAGGTGAAGCCGCTGTGGGTGTCGCCGCCGCGATGCAGACGGATCTGGAACGACTCGTCGTGCAGGCTGGATTTGTAGCGCCAGTCGGTGATCGCCGCTCCCTCCACGTCGTAGACCGCATAGCCGTTGGGCGTGCCGTCGCCGTTGAGCGCCGAGTGCCAGAACACCCCGCAGGGTGCGCCGTGGATATGCTCGTAGAGTTCTCCGTCCGCGTCGGTATTGATGAAATTCTCGTTGTAGTGGGTGTGCGCCGCCATGAGATGCGCCTCGGCGTACTCCGACAGCAGCGCCT
>ERZ779729.2012-NODE-2012-length-13008-cov-5.526828_pt1 | contig 13008 bp, 9 predicted proteins | sample MGYA00511072_ERZ779729 | MGnify/ENA primary metagenome ERZ779729 (study PRJEB29588, sample SAMEA2156675) | human gut metagenome | biome: human gut; feature: human-associated habitat; material: faeces | place: Denmark | collected 2008/2010 ...
CGCGCTGCTCCTGCGGCAGGGCTTCGAATGCGGCGCGGCGGCGTGCCTGTTCCCGGGCGGCGCGTGCCTGCTCGCGGCGGTCGCGGCGGCTTTGGGTCGCAGCTTCCGGCACTTCGGCCGCGGCTTCGGAATGGATCCGGAGGGAATCGGACAGGCGTTGGCGGAGGCTGTCTTCGGCTGCCGAGGCAAGCATTCCCCGGGGTACGGACGAGCCGAACACCAACTGGGCGAAGAGTAGGAGTGCCGCCGCCGAAAACAGATATTTTACCCTGATTCTATCCAAAATCCCAATAATTTTTCGTACCTTTGCCGACATGTCGGCAAAAACGCCTGGATCGGGGCCTCGATGCACTCCCGCCGGGTTTTTTAGGCGCGACAAAGATAGGTAAAAAATTACAGAAAGCTCACATTTGGCTCCATTAAATATGCGCACACGACTGTTCCTGTTATTCGCGTTTGCGGCCGTTACCGTTCTAACGAACGGTGCCACGGCCGGGAATATTGCGCACGGGGTCGAAGTTGTGGTCATCGATGCCGGACACGGCGGGAAATTCCCCGGGGCGCACTACGGCAATGTCTACGAGAAAGACCTCACGCTGAAGGTGGCGCTCAAACTCGGGAAGCTCATCGAGGAGGGGATGCCGGGCGTGAAGGTGGTCTATACCCGCAAGACGGACAAGGCGCTGGGCACCGATCTGGCAACCGACCTCCAGGCGCGTGCCGACATCGCCAACAAGGCCGGCGGCGACCTCTTCGTTTCGATCCACGTCAATGCCGCGAAATCCTCGGCGGCACGGGGTGTCGAGACGCTCATCATGGGCGAAAGTCCCAAGGAGCAGCGTTACAACGAGAACGCCCTGTTCGAGAACAACCGCGAAGACCTGATCGACATGTCGGACGAGCGGACGGCGGCCATCGTGCGGGCCTATATCCAGAACCTGCAATTCACCTACGGCGAGTACAGCATGGCGCTGGCGCGCTGTATTCAGAATAATTACCTGAAGGCCGGGCGCCATTCGCGGGGCATCAAACCCCAGCTGCTGCGCGTGCTCTATGCCACCGACATGCCGGGCGTGCTGACCGAGATCGGTTTTATGTCCAACGCCCAGGAGATGGCCTATATGAAGTCGGAAAAGGGGCAGGACGAGATCGCCCGCTCGATTTACGAAGGCGTGAGGGATTATTCGGCCTATGTGCTCGAAACGCGCCGCGCCGAAGAGGAGGCCGCGGCAGCCCCGAAGCCCGGTAAAGAGCCCGAAACGCAGGTCGTCATCGGGAAGGAGCCCGTGCGCCCTGCGGAGCAGGACAAGGCATCCGATGCGCCTGCCGCGAAGACCGTCACCCCGGAAAAAGGGGAGCCGGAGAAGGCTGCGGGCAAGTCCGGGGCGCAGAAACCGGAACCGCGGAAACCGGCCAAGGCCGGGGATGCCCCCAAACAAGCCGCCCGGCCGCTGCGTTATACCGTGCAGGTGCTGGCCAGCGCGCAGACCGTGCCGACCTCGTCCGCACGTTTCAAAGCCTACCGCAACAAGGTGAAACAGTATACCGCCGAGGGGCGGTTCCGCTATAAATATTGCGTCGGCGAGTACGATACCCGTGCCGCCGCCCAGAAACGGCTGGCCGAAGTGCGCAAGGTTTTCCCCGACGCCTTCGTCGTGTGCTGCCGGGGTACGCAAATTGTGAAATAAAAACAAGCGAAATATGAAAAGGGAAGTTAAGATCGGAATATTCGCCGTGGCGATGATCGGCGTTGCCTGGGCCGGAATTCGGTTTCTGAAAGGTTTCGACATTTTCAGCCGGAACGTCGAGTATTATGCCGCCTACGACCAGATCAACGGCGTGCAGAACGCGTCGCCGATCATGATGAAGGGCGTGAAGATCGGCTCCGTGACACGGCTTTCGTTCGACCCCGCGCGCAGCGACAAGGTCGTGTTGCAGTTCACCATCAAGCGCCAGTACCGCATCCCGACCGATTCCGAGGCCAAGATCTTCAGCAACGGGCTGATGGGTGCCAAGGCGATCGAAATCACCTACGGCACGGCCGACACCTACCTCCAGAAGGGCGATACGCTGCGTTCGAGCCGCGACCGCGACCTGATGGACATGGCCGGCTCCGAGCTGGATTTCTTCAAGCAGAAGGTTTCGCAGCTCACCACCGACCTTTCGCGCACGCTCGAAAACCTGAACGGCCTGATGGAAACCAATGCGGACAACATCGCCGGGACGCTCGGCAACCTGAACTCCGTGACGGGCGACATGGCCGAGATACTCTCTGCGGAGAAAAACAGCCTGAAGAGCGCGCTGGACAACCTTTCGAAATTCTCCGACATGCTCGGCGAGAATGCTGGGCGCGTGGACAGCATCATCGGCGACGTGGATCGTTTCACCTCGCAGCTCACCGAGGAGCAGTTCGCCCGCAAACTTTCGCAAGCCGTGGAGCACCTCGACGACCTCGTGGCGCGTATCGCGCAGGGCGAAGGCACGATCGGCAAGCTCATCAGCGCCCCCGAACTGTACGATTCGCTCGAAAAGGCCAGCGACAACCTCGCGGCGCTGCTGGCCGATGTCAAACAATACCCCGGCCGTTACGTCCACCTCTCGCTCTTCGGGCGCAACCCCGAAAAGATGAAGGAGCGTGCCGACAGGAAGGCCGCCAAGGTTGCTGCCAAGGCTGAGCGCGATTCGCTCAGGCGGCTGCAGTAGCCCATCAACCCGACATAAAGATGATTTATCCTGCAAACTTCGAGCAGAAGATCGGCTTCGACCGGCTTCGGGAACAGGTTGCAGCACTTTGTACCATGCGTGCCGCCCGCGGGAAGCTCGCCGAAGAGACTTTCTCGGCCTCGGCGCGCGAGATCGGACGGAGGCTGGAACTTGCCGACCAGATGCGCCTGCTGCTCGACATGGAGCACGATTTTCCCGGCGGGGAATATCCCGACGTCGACCACGTCGTTGCCAAACTGCGTGTCGAGGGGACGTTCCTCGACGTGGGGGAGGTGGTGACGCTGCACCGGGCGCTGAGCCTCGTCGGCAGCGTCGTTGCGTTCATCCTCGCCCGCGAAGGGCAATATCCGGCGTTGTATGCCCGCAGCCGCGGCGTCGAGGCATTCCCCGGGATCGTGCAGCGGATCGACGCCATCGTCGATCGTTTCGGCAATATCCGGGACAATGCTTCGCCGGCCCTGCTGGAGATCCGGCGTGCCATCCGCGAACGCGAAGGGCAGGCCGCCAAGCGGTTGCAGGCGGTGCTCGCCGCCGCCAAAGGGGCTGGTATCGTCGATGCCGACGCCCAGATCTCGATCCGCGAAGGGAAGGCCGTGATCCCGGTCGCCGCGGCCAACAAACGCAAGTTGCAGGGCTTCATCCACGACGAATCGGCTACGGGCCGTACGTTCTACGTCGAACCGGTCGAGGTCGTGGAGATCAACAACGAACTGCGCGAACTGGAATATGCCGAGCGGCGCGAGATCGTCCGCATCCTCTCGGAGTTCACTGATTCGGTGCGTCCCGATGCCGGGCTGATCGCCGCGTCGGGCGACTACCTGGCCGAGATCGACATGCTGCGTGCCAAGGGACGCTGGGCATCGCAGAACGGCTGCGTGAAACCGATCATCTCGGACGATGACCGGCTGGTGCTGAAGAATGCCCGCCACCCGCTCCTGCAGCAAACCCTGCGGGCGCAGGGGCGCGAGGTCGTGCCGCTCGACATGCAGCTCGACCGCCGCAAGCATATCCTTGTCATTTCGGGACCCAATGCGGGCGGCAAGTCGGTCTGCCTCAAGACCACCGGTCTCGTGCAGTACATGTTCCAGTGCGGGTTCCCCGTCCCGGCGTCGGAGGTGTCGGAACTGCCCGTGTTCCGTTCGATCTTCATCGACATCGGCGACGAGCAGTCGATCGACGACGACCTGTCGACCTATTCGTCGCACCTGCTCAACATGAAGAACATGCTCTCGGGGGCTTCGTCGTCGGCGCTGGTGCTGATCGACGAGTTCGGGTCGGGTACCGAGCCGGTCATCGGCGGCGCCATTGCCGAGGCCATCCTCGAACGCCTGCTGGCCAAAGGGTGCTACGGCGTCATCACGACCCACTATGCCAATATCAAATACTATGCGTCGAATACCGAGGGCATCGCCAACGGTGCCATGATGTTCGACGTGCAGAATATCCGCCCGCTGTTCCGCCTCGAAACGGGCAAGCCGGGCAGTTCGTTCGCCGTGGAGATCGCCCGCAAGATCGGGCTCCCGGAGGATATTATCCGCGCGGCGGGCGAGAAGGCCGGCAGCGACCATATCAACATCGAGAAGCAGCTGCGCGAGATCGCCCGCGACAAGCATTACTGGGAACAGAAGCGCGACCGCATCCGCCAGACCGACCGTAAGGTCGAGGAGCTGGAGCAGACCTATGCCGGGCAGCTGTCGAAGATCAGGGCCGAGCGGCAGGAGATACTCAAAAAGGCCAAGCTGGAGGCGCAGCAGTTGATCGCCGATGCCAACCGGCAGATCGAGAATACGATCAGGACGATCCGCGAGGCGCAGGCCGAAAAGGAACTGACGCGCCTTGCGCGCCGCGAACTGGACGATTTCCGCGACGCGGTGGCGAAGGCCGACACGGCGGACAAGGACGCCGAGGTCGCCCGCGAGATCGAACGTATCGAGCGCCGCCGTCAGCGGCGTGAAGAACGCAAGGCGCAGCGGGGCGAGGCGCAGGCGGCGGGGGCTGCCCCTGCCGAGGCTCCGAAACCGCGCGAGGTGGAGGCCGGGTCGAAAGTCCGCATGGCCGGACAGGATATGGTCGGCGTGGTGCAGTCGGTCAAGGGGCGCAAGGCGCAGGTCGCCTTCGGCCAGATACTGACTACGGTCGACCGGAAGATGCTGACCGTAGTCTCGAACAGCGAGTTCCGCGAGGCGACACGCCCGCAGACGGCGCGGACGGTGGTGTCGGCCGACATTTCGGCCCGCAAGCTCAGCTTCAAAGACCATATCGACGTGCGGGGCATGCGTGCCGCCGAGGCGCTGGACGCCGTGCAGGATTTCATCGACGACGCCCTGATGGTGGGCGTGGGGTCGGTGTCGATCCTCCACGGCAAGGGCACGGGGGCTCTCAAGGAGGAGATACGCCGCTACCTGCGCACGGTGCCTGAGGTCGAAAGCGCCCGCGACGAGCATGCCGACCGGGGCGGGGCGGGAATTACGATCGTGACATTTGACCTTTCGTGAGGACGACTGCCTCCGGCGCTTCCGCTCGCGGCAGCCGCATATTCCGCGTATGTTCCTGCCCCGCCGGTTTCGTGAAGCCCCGGATGCCATCCGCCCGGCGAAAAACGGATAAGATACAGGATGAACTACAAACTCTCGGAAATAGCCGCCGTTGTCGGCGGAAAATTTACAGGCTGCGATGCCGAAGTGCGGTCGGTCGTCACCGACAGCCGCTCGCTGTCGTGCGAACTGGGCTGCTGCCCGATGTTCGTGGCCATGCGCGGTGCCAACCACGACTCGCACGGCTTCGTCGCCCAGATGTCGGCGCGCGGCGTGCGTGCGTTCCTCGTCGAACGTGACGTTGAGTGCCCCGCCGGTTGCGGCTTCGTGCGTGTGGACAACGCCATCGACGCCCTGCAACGCCTTGCGGCGCACTACCGTGCGCAATTCAAGGGTACGGTCGTCGGCATCACCGGTTCGAACGGCAAGACCGTCATCAAGGAGTGGATCGCCGAAGAACTGCCCGCGGGGATGAAATATTACCGCTCGCCGAAAAGCTACAATTCGCAGCTGGGCGTGCCCCTCTCGGTGCTGATGCTCGAAGGCGACGAGGAGCTGGCGGTCTTCGAGGCGGGCATTTCGAAGCCCGGCGAGATGGAGCGGCTGGAGCGCATCATCCGTCCCGACGTGGTTGTTTTTACCTCGATCGGCGACGCGCATCAGGAGAATTTCCTCAATCTCGAGCAGAAGTGCGACGAGAAAATGGTGCTGGCCCGCAATGCCTCGAAAATCATCTACCACAGCTATTACGAGCCGCTGGGGGGCATGGTCGCGGCGCGTTTCGCCGACCGCAAGCCCCTCGATGCCGCGTCGTTCCCCGAGGTGCCGGAGTCGGTCATCGGCAACGCCGCATCGCGCCGCAATGCCCAGATCGTCGAGGCGTTCTGCGCCGCGATGCACTATCCCGCGCCGTCGTTCGCCTCGGCGCCCACGGTGCCCATGCGTCTTGAGGTGAAGGAGGGCATCAACGATTCGATCCTGATCAACGACGCCTATAACCTCGACCTCAATTCGCTGGCGCTGGCGCTCGATTACCTGCACGGCGTGGCGCTGAACCGCCGCCGTACGCTCGTCCTGTCGGACATCTCTCAAAGCGGGCTTTCCGACGGCGAGCTCTATGGCCGTGTCGCGGGGATGGTCGCACGGGCGGGCGTCGACTTCCTGATCGGCATCGGCCCGCGCCTGAAACGCCATGCAGGTCTGTTCGGCTGCGACAAGGAGTTTTACGCCTCGACCGACGAGTGCATCGCGCGCATCGACCGCAGGGCCGTGGCCGGGCGTGCCATCCTGCTGAAAGGCGCCCGCGATTTCCGCTTCGAGAAACTGGCGCACGCCCTCGCGCGCCGCAGCCATACGACGGTGCTGGAGGTCGACCTCGACGCCATGACGCACAACCTCAATTTCTTCCGTTCGAAGCTCAGCTTCGGTACGAAACTCGTGGCGATGGTCAAGGCCGGCTCGTATGGTGCCGGCGATTTCGAAGTCGCGCAGCTGTTGCAGCACCAGGGCGTCGATTACCTGGCCGTGGCGTTCGCCGACGAGGGGGTACTGTTGCGCGAGCGGGGCATTTCGATGCCCGTCGTGGTGCTCAACGCCGATGCCGACAGTTTCGATCAGATGATCGCCAACCGCCTCGAACCCGAGATATACAGCCTCCATTCGCTCGGCGCCTTCGCCGGGGCCGTGGTGCATGCGGGCGAGAGCCGTTACCCGATCCATATTAAGCTCGACACGGGTATGCACCGGCTGGGATTCACGGACGACGAAGTCGGGGCGCTGTGCAGGGCGCTGGCGGAAACCCCGCAGGTCAAGGTCGCCTCGGTCTTCTCGCACCTCAACTGTGCCGACATGCCCGAAGAGGATGCCTATACCCGGGCGCAGATCGCCCTGTTCGACCGCATGAGCGCCCGCGTCGCCGCCTCGCTGCCCTACCCGGTCATCCGCCATACGGCCAATTCGGCCGCCATCGAACGCTTCCCCGAGGCACAGTTCGACATGTGCCGCCTCGGGCTGGGGCTTTACGGCTTCGGCTACCGGCATAACGGGATGCTGCGTCCCGTCTCGACCCTCCGCACGCGTATCGTGCAGGTCAAGCACCTGTCTGCGGGCGAGGCCGTAGGGTATGGACGGGCCGGGAAACTCACGCGCGAAACTACCACGGCGACGATCCCCATCGGATATGCCGACGGGCTCAACCGCCACCTGGGCTGCGGCCGCTGGTCGGTGCTGGTGGCCGGGAGCCCCGCCCCCATCGTCGGACGCATCTGCATGGACAGCTGCATGGTCGACATTACGGGGATTCCCGGCGTGAAGGAAGGCGACGAAGTCGTGGTCTTCTCGCCCGAGCCGGGCAACGACCTGGAAACGATGGCCCGCGTGCTCGATACGATTCCCTATGAGATCATGACCTCGGTTTCGGGGCGCGTAAAACGGATTTACCTCAAAGAATAACGTTATGAAATGCTATGATTGCGGCGGTGAAATCGCTTCCGGAACCGGAACGTGTCCCTCCTGCGGTTGCCCCGCCAGGCGCGATGAGGCCGCCGAGTGCCTCGGGGCGCGGCTGCTGACGGCACAGCTCGAATCCGAATCGGCCCTCGACCAGTTGGGCAAGGCCCGCAGCGCCATGTTCGCCGCGGCGTTGCTGGCGCTCGCCAGCGGCGTGGTCGAACTGGTCAACGCCCAGGGAAACGGGGTGAGGCTGATGGTCGGAATCGTGATGCTCGTGCTGGCGGGCGGCTATGTGGCTATCGGCTGCAATGTCCGCAAATCCCCGCTGGTGCTTTCGGTTGCGGGGCTGGTCGTGAGCGCATTTTTCCTGAGCGGTGTTTTCGGGGTGGTGATCGCCGGTGTCATGGCGCTGAGCGTCTGGTTTGCTGTGCTGTATACGAAAGCCGTTGCCCGGGAGCGGGAACTCCGGGCCAAACTCGAAAAACTGAAATAAGATGTACGGAACGCTCTATCTGATCCCGTGTCCGATTTCGGACGAGACGGCACCGTGGGACGTGCTGCCCGCGGCGAACCGTGCCGTGATGGATTCGCTCGACTATTTCATCGTCGAAAACACCCGTTCGGCGCGGCGCTTCCTGTCGAAGGCCGGCATCGCGCGGCCGATCGACACGCTGGAGTTCCGCGAGCTGAACGAACATACCGTCGCCGGGCGTGAGGTCGAAGAGCTGGTGAAACCGCTCGTTGAGGGCCGCTCGGCGGGGGTTGTTTCCGAAGCGGGCGTGCCGGGCGTCGCCGATCCCGGGGCACTGGTCGTCGAGGCGTGCCACCGCCACGGTATCCGCGTAGTGCCGCTCGTCGGGCCGTCGTCCGTCATCCTGGCCGTCATGGCTTCGGGGCTCAACGGGCAGTCGTTCGCCTTCAACGGCTACCTGCCCGTCAAGCCGCCCGAACGGGTGCAGGCGATCCGTCGCTTCGAACGCCGTGCGCAGTCCGAACGCCAGTCGCAGCTCTTCATCGAGGCGCCTTACCGCAATGTGAAGCTGATGGAACAGCTCCTGCAAACCCTTGCCCCCGAGACGCGCCTGACGCTGGCGATGGACATTACCGCTCCCGGCGAATATATCCGTACGCTCCCCGTGCGCGAGTGGCGGTCGGTGCGGCTGCCGGAAATGAACAGGCGCCCGGCGATTTTTATCATCGGGTAGGCATGGCCCGGCGGTTGGTATACAATTTGTTCGAATATAAGACGGAAAATCTGAAAAACACGAGATATGAAAAAGGAAAAAACTTATAATGAGGCTGTTGACGGTGACGAAGGATTCGTTCCCGGTGAAGGTTACCCTTCGTGCGACGGCGAACCCTGTGCCAATGTGTCAGACGATTCGCAGGACGGGACTGACACAATGGCAGACGCTGCCGAAGGCGGCGACAAGGCCGGAGCGGGATCGGATCTGACGGCGGCGCTGGCCGAGTGGCAGGATAAATTCATCCGCCTGCAGGCCGAATTCGATAATTACCGCAAGCGTACGCTCAAGGAGAAGATGGACTTGGTGCAGACCGGCGGTCGTGACGTGCTGCTGGCGATGCTCCCCGTGCGCGACGACGTGCAGCGTGCCGTCGATGCCATGCAGAAGAGCGACGACATCGAGGCGCTGCGTGCCGGCGTGATGCTTATTTCACAGAAATTTACCGATACGCTCCGCCAGAAAGGGGTCACCGAGATCGACGTCAAGGGCAAGGAGTTCGACGCCGACCTCTGCGAGGCGGTGGCTAAATTCGCTGCCGGAGAGGAAATGCAGGGCAAGGTCGTCGACATTGTCCAGACGGGTTATATGCTGGGTGATAAGGTGCTGCGTTTCGCAAAAGTTGTTGTAGGAGAATAATGTCATGGCAGAAAAGAGGGATTACTACGAAGTGCTGGGCGTCCAGAAAAACGCTAACGCTGACGAAATAAAGAAGGCTTACCGCAAGGCGGCCATCCAATACCACCCCCATAAAAAACCGGGTGACAAGGAGGCCGAAGAGAAATTCAAGGAGGCGGCCGAGGCATACGATGTGCTGTCGAACCCCGACAAACGTGCCCGTTACGATCAGTTCGGCCATGCCGGGATGAGCGGCGCCGCGGGTGGCGGGGCAGGCGGCTTCGGCGGCTTCAGCGGCGGCGGTTTCTCGATGGAGGATATCTTCTCGCAGTTCGGCGATATTTTCGGCGGACATTTCGGTGGCGGGTTCCGCTCGTCGTCGTCATCGGGCGGCGGGCGGCGCGTGAACCGGGGATCGGATATCCGCATCAAGGTCAGGCTGACCCTCGCAGAGATCGCCAACGGCGTCACCAAGAAACTCAAGATAAACAAGACCATCGCCTGCGATAAGTGCGGCGGTACGGGGGCCAAGGACAGCAACTCCTACTCGACCTGTTCGACCTGCAACGGTACGGGTTATGTGACGCGTGTGGAGAACACCTTCTTCGGCCGTATGCAGACGCAGGGCGTCTGCCCCACGTGCGGCGGTACGGGCAAAGTCATCACCGCACCCTGCGACAAGTGCAAGGGCGAGGGAACCCTCCGCGGTCAGGAGGTCGTGGAGATCCGAATCCCGGCCGGCGTGGGCGAGGGGATGGTGCTCACCGTCACGGGCAAGGGTAATGCCGCCCGTCACGGAGGCGTCAACGGCGACCTGCAGGTCATGATCGAAGAGGAGTCCAATCCCGAGCTGGTGCGTGACGGCAACGACCTGATCCACAACCTCAATATCACCGTTACGACAGCCCTGCTGGGCGGTACGGTCGAGGTGCCGACGGTCGATGGCCGTGCCAAGATCAAGATCGCCCCGGGAACGCATGCCGGCAAGGTGCTGCGCCTGGGCGGCAAGGGGTTGCCCGACGTCAACGGCTATGGCCGCGGCGACGAACTGGTCGTGGTCGACATCACGATCCCCTCGAAGCTCAGTGCCGAGGAGAAGCGGCTGGTCGAACAACTGGCGCAGCAGCCCGGTTTCCAGCATGCCGAATCGGTCAAGAACCAGAATATCTTCGAGCGGATGAAGAGTTTCTTCCGGTAGGGAAGCAACGGTTTGCCTATGCGGCGGGATGTCGGGGGACTTTGCGGGCCACGGCATTCCGCCGTCGTTCGCAGCGCCCCTTCCGCTGCGGTGCACGGAGGCTTGCGGGCGTATTCCCCGCCGCCTTTCCCGGGGCCGCTGCGCCTGTTGCCAGCCTGTTTGAGGGGTGTTTCCCCTCCCGCACCGCTGCCGGGGTTTCCCCTGCTGCGGGGCATCGGACGTCTGGCACCGCATCCTCGGCAGGACTTTACGGGCGCCGCAGGCGGAAAAAAGGGTTTTACAGGCAATAAAATTGCCGGAGAATTCGTATCTTTACCAAAAATAATTAGGAGGACACGCCATGTTAGGTTTCACCCCGTTCAAGAGACACGCCAACAAGTTCAACTACATACCGCGCTACTACGATCCCGAAAAGGAGGCGCGCGAGCAGCGCCGTGCCGAACTTCGCGGCGAAAGGGCCGAAGACGGGGATCGTGAGTACCGTCCCGGACAATATATCCGTACGCAGCGCGATGCCCGTGCCGCCCGCCGTTCCAAGGAGGATGACAAGGGGCGTATGCGCATCTGGAAGATGGTCGGTGCCGCAGTTATCGTCTTGCTGTTCATCTACATCCTTTATCCGAAGCTCGCCGATGTGTTCCTGCGCGCCCGTACGGCGCCGGCACAGACCGAATCCGCTGCCACCGAATCCGCTCCGCGCAACGGGCTCGACCAGACGGGTATTTCCGACGTAGAGTGGCAGGAGCAGCCTATCACGGTGGTTCCCAACGATTATCAGGAATAAATGGCAGATAAGATCAGATTATTACCCGAAGTCGTCGCCAACCAGATTGCTGCGGGCGAGGTCGTCAACCGTCCCGCATCGGTGGTCAAGGAGATGATGGAGAACGCCATCGACGCCGGTGCCCGTACCGTGAAGGTCAACTTCCGTGACGGGGGCAAGGATTTGATCCAGATCGTCGACGACGGCTCGGGCATGTCGCCCATCGACGCGCGTATGGCCTTCGACCGCCATGCCACCAGCAAGATAACTTCCGTCGAAGACATCTACGCCCTCGATACGTTCGGGTTCCGCGGCGAGGCGCTCGCTTCGATCGCGGCCGTGGCGCAGGTCGAACTGCGCACGCGGCAGGAGGGCGACGAAGTGGGTACCCAGACCGAGATCAACGGCGGCCAGTTCGCCGGGCAGACTCCCGTGATGTGTCCCGTGGGGGCGCAGTTCTTCGTGCGCAACCTCTTTTACAACGTGCCCGCCCGCCGTCGTTTCCTTGACAAGAGTACGACTTCGGCCGCACAGATCAAGGCCGAATTCCAGCGTGTTGCGCTGTGCAATCCCCATATCGCCTTCGAACTTTACGCCAACGACGCCCCGGTCTATACGCTCTGTGCCACGTCGCTGGCGGGACGTATCGTCGATGTGGTGGGACGCCATATCAAGCAGAACCTGCTGGAGGTCGATGCCGACACCTCGATCGCCCGCATCGGGGGCTATATCGGCCGTCCGGCTGCCGCCAAGCGGCGCAACGGCGAGCAGTACCTCTTCGTCAACGGACGTTATTTCAAGAGTTCGTACCTCACGAGCGCCATCATGAAGGCCTATGAGAAACTGATCCCCGAGAGCAGTTCGCCTTCCTATTTCCTCTACCTGACGATCGACCCTTCGCGCATCGACGTCAATGTCCACCCGCAGAAGACCGAAGTGAAATTCGCCGACGAGGAGGCCGTCTGGCAGATCATCAACGCCGCCGTGCGCGAGACGCTCGCCAAGACGGGGGCCGTGCCGCTGATGGATTTCGACCGCGACGGCATCGTCGAGATCCCGGCATTGAGCAAAGGGGCCGTCTACAGCGAGCCCCGCGCCATGTCCAACGGCGACTACAATCCGTTCCGCGAGGAGTATATCGACCCTACGGCACCTGATCCCAATGTCGATTTCACGGGCTTCGATGTCCCGTACGACGATCGCGGACAGACGCTTTCCGATACGGCCGGGACGGGCTTCGCCCCGCGCGCCGGTATGGGCGGCGGCAAGTCGGGGGACAGTGCGTCCGGTGGCAGCCTGCCCGGCGGGCTGCGCAGCGCCGGCAGCGGATTTACCCTTCCGCAAACCCCGCCGGCGGGGGAGGATTTCACCATCCCTTCCTCGGCAGCCGACGGGTTCGAGGATTTCGTTTCGGGGAGCAGTTTCGAGGTGGAGTCCGGCGCCGGGTTCGGGACGAGTGCCCTGGAGTTCATCCCT
>ERZ779729.2018-NODE-2018-length-12985-cov-1.769760_pt1 | contig 12985 bp, 10 predicted proteins | sample MGYA00511072_ERZ779729 | MGnify/ENA primary metagenome ERZ779729 (study PRJEB29588, sample SAMEA2156675) | human gut metagenome | biome: human gut; feature: human-associated habitat; material: faeces | place: Denmark | collected 2008/2010 ...
TTCCGGGAGAGTGTAGGTGCCGTCATCAGCTCCTTCTTACCCATAAAGATATTAGCCAACTCGATAAAGAAACCGACTAAGGCGTTTTGGAGAGCCTCCTTCTGGAAAAAATGGGTACGCAGCTTCATCTTTTCCCGTAAGATGGAGAATTGGCCGGATATATGCTCAGTCTCCTCGGCACTCATCGCAGCACATGGATTCTTACGGATCTGCATATAATGCACCATAGAGTTCTTTTTCCCTGCCGGGGCAGTATATCCATCCAGAAAAGATCTGGACACGATCAACAAACGCCCTCTCAAATCTTTGCTCACTTTCGATACCTGTATGATATGAGTCGGCATCAAGGTTATAAACGTATTCTTCTCTATCTTATATGGAATATAGTCTACCGAAATATCAGCAGTACCTTCCTGTACCAAGATCATCAACAAGGCATTTAAACGCATCGGGGTGGAATGCTCCAGCCTTTTTTCCTCGTAATTAATCAAATCTCCGTTCAGATCCGCTATCGATAAATCATCTTGAAAGTTGTCGCTGGACTCAATTCCCTTGATTAACTCAGTGACTTCAATTAAAGGTAAATTTTTCATATCTATCTGTAGATTTTTATTATCACCTCGGACAAAGATAGAAATAAAAAGCCAAAGACCACCCACTATTTCGTTTTTAACCAATTTTCATCCAAAATTGAACGAATAACAAGAATTTTTGACAATATCCTGTTTCATTCCATACCAATACCGTAACAGTATAAACCTTTCTGGTTTTCTAAATATATCAGACCTTTGCGAATAGATTCGACGGGAATATCCGGTCATTGGTCGATTCCAACGGACGAGTCAGCGCTTTTTACTTGTATACAGGGATTGCCCCGGCTACTTTTGACGTAACAAAAAAGAATATGATAAAAGAACAGATTATTAATACGGCGTTCGATCTTTTTTCTCAATATGGCATCAAGAGTGTGAGTATGGATGATGTAGCGAAAGCGGCTGGCATCTCCAAGCGTACACTTTACGAGTCGTTCGAGGACAAGGAAACCTTGCTGATCGAGGGGATCGATCACAATACCGAATCGCTCGGACAATATCTGACAGGATTGGAAAAAGAACCTTTCAATGCCTTGGAAGTAATCCTGCTCTTCTATGAGGAGATGATGAAAAACCCGAGATGGTTCAACGAGAAGTTTTACGAGGACTTGAAGAAATATCCGAAAGCCCAACAAAAAATAGAGATGAATAAAGCGAGAATGGGTAAGAGGTGTATGGACTTGTTCACACGAGGCGTTAAAGAGGGCGTGTTCCAAAAGGGGATCAACTTCGAGATCATGGCCTTACTGGTGAAAGAGCAGACGAAGATGTTGCGGCCTTCCAATGTCTTCTGCAAGCATTCCATCACCGAGGTATACAACACGATCCTCCTCACATTCCTGAAAGGGATCAGTACCGAGAAGGGAAGAGCGATCCTAGACCGATTCGATCTCAAACAATCCTATGATTTATAGCGAACACTTAATGAGTTTAATCACAGACAAAATCTATCCTAAATGAAACGATTATTGATGAGTAGAAAAATGATGTTGGTCACATTTATGGTATTGCCTTTTCTGGCGGCGAGACCGGTTCTGGCTCAAGACACCCTGAAACTGGATCTTGGAAAAGCGCTAGAGATCGCCCTTAGCGAGAACCCGACCGTAAAAGTTGCCGATAAAGAAATACAGAAGAAAAAGTACGCACGTAAAGGCTCGTACGCTTCTCTATTTCCGCAGATCAGTTTTGCGGGGGACTACAACCGTACCTTGAAGAAACAGGTGATGTATATGGATTTCGACATGGGTGACATGGGAGGCGGCAGCTTGCCCGAAGGCACGGACATGTCGAGTATGGACGAGGGCTTCGAGGTAGGACGTAGCAACAACTGGAGCTTGGGCTTCAACGCTTCCATGCCACTGGTGAACGCCTCCTTATGGAAAAGCTTGAGTATCTCGGCCTTAGACGTGGAATTGGCGGTGGAGCAAGCTCGCTCTTCTAAAATAGCGATGGTGAACCAAGTGAAAAAGAGCTTTTACGCCGTCCTTCTGGCAAGCGACTCTTACCGGGTATTCAAGCAAAGTTACGACAATGCCATGGAGAATTATCTGGATATCAAACGGAAGTATGAACAGGGAACCGTAGCTGAATACGACTTGATACGTGCCGATGTGACGGTAAAGAATACAGAGCCTAATCTGTTGCAGGCAGAGAACTCCCTTACCTTGGCTAAATGGCAGTTAAAAGCGTTATTGGGCATGGATCTGGATTTAAATATCGATTGCGACGGACAACTGACGGATTTCAAGTCCAGCCTCTTCGCCGACTATCTATCCACGGATACAACCTTATCCGAGAATACGGACTTGAAACAATTAGACCTTCAGGCGGAACAGCTGAAAAAGACGCTGGTCATGCAGAAATTCGATTATCTGCCGACCTTGTCGCTGACCGGTCTATATCAATGGAGCGCCATGAACAATGACTTCAAGTTCAAGAATTACAGATGGAACCCCTATTCGATGATCGGTATCACGTTATCGGTTCCTATCTTCTCCGGAGGTAGTAAATTTTATAAGGTAAAGCAGACGAAAGTCTCCATCGACCAATTAAACCTGCAACGGGACGATACCAAGCGCAATTTGCAGTTGGCCGTTAAACAGTACATAGATAATATGAATACCTGTATCAAGAAGTTCGACGCCGCCCAAAAGGGAGTCGAGCAAGCGGAACGGGGATATGATCTCGCAAAAACGGTACGACACCGGAGCCGGTACATGGCTGGAGATGAACGATGCCGAACTTGCCTTGACGCAGGCCCGATTGAACTTCAACCAATCTATCTACGACTATATGGTAGCGAAGGCGGATCTGGAGAAAGTATTGGGTAACGAACAGATGAATTGAAAATTAAAAATTGAAAGTTTAATAGATAATAATTAGGAACAATTATATGAAGACAAGTCAAATGCTGAAAGTAATACCGATAGCTACATTGGCCCTGCTGATGTCTTGCTCGGGTAATAAGAGTGAGGAAGCCACGGAAACACAGAATGAGAAAGTAAAGGTGAAAGTGGAGACGGTCTCTGTTCAAGACGTGGAGCAACTCAGTGAATTTACCGCTACGGTGGAAGCGAATATCAAAAATAATATCGCTCCCCAAACCCCATTCCGTATCGAGAAAATCTTCGCCGAGGTAGGCGACCATGTAAAAGCCGGGCAGTTATTAGCCAAGATGGACGCTACCAGCCTAAAGCAAGCGAAGATACAATTGGACAACCAAGAGATCGAGTTCAAACGTATCGACGAGTTGTATAAGGTAGGTGGTGCTTCCAAATCCGCTTGGGATGCCCAAAAGACTTCCTTGGAAGTGGCTCGAGAGACGTATAAAAACTTGGTGGAGAACACCCAATTGCTAAGCCCGATCAGCGGAATCGTAACTGCCCGCAACTACGATAGCGGCGATATGTACAGCGGCGGAAACCCAATCTACACAGTGGAGGAAATCCGTCCGGTCAAATTAATGGTGAATGTCTCCGAGAGTCTTTTTACGAAAGTGAAGAAAGGCCATGAGTAGATATCCGGCTGGATGTGTACGGAGACGAGGTTTTCAAGGGTAAAGTCAACTTGGTTTATCCGACGATCGATCCCGCTACCCGCACGTTCCCTGTGGAGATCAAGATCGCCAACTCGGATGAGCGAGTGCGACCGGGTATGTTCGCCCGGGTGACGATGAGTTTCGGCCATATGGATCACGTGGTGGCCCCGGATCGCTCTATCGTAAAACAATCAGGCGCCGGCGACCGGTATATCTATGTATGCAAAGACGGCAAGGTATCCTACCAGAAGGTGGAGCTAGGACGCCGTATGGGTGATAAATATGAGATCATATCCGGAGTGGAGGATGGCGACCAAGTGGTTATCACCGGGCAAAGCCGCCTGACGAACGGTATGGAAGTTGAAATCGAAAACGAATAACAGACTATGAGTTTATATGGAACAGCGGTAAGAAAGCCCGTATCGACCGCCCTTGTATTTGTGGCGATCGTGATCTTCGGACTTTTTTCCTTAAGCAGGTTATCAGTGGACTTGCTTCCGGAGATAGAGACGAACACCATCATGGTGATGACGGCCTATCCCGGCGCCAGCGCTTCGGATATCGAGATGAATGTTTCGAAGCCCTTGGAAAACGTGTTGAATAGCGTAAGCGACTTGAAGCATATCACGTCGCAATCCCGTGAGAATATATCGATCGTAACGTTGGAATTTAATTATGGCATCGATATCGATGTCGCCACAAACGATGTCCGCGACAAACTGGACATGGTAGAGTCTTCCCTACCCGATGACGTAGAGAATCCGATCATCTTCAAGTTCGGTACGGACGATATCCCTATCTTGATCCTTTCCGTGACCGCGGAGGAGAGCACGAACGCTCTTTACAAGATCTTGGACGATAAGGTATCCAACCCATTGGCCCGTATCAGTGGCGTGGGTGCCGTGTCTATCTCCGGTACGCCGATCCGTGAGTTGCAAGTGTATTGCGACCCGTACAAGTTGGAGGCTTACGGCCAGACCATCGAAGGTATCTCTACCATCATCGCGCAAGAGAACCGGAATACACCGGGAGGTAGCGTAGATATCGGTTCTAATACCTACTCCTTGCGTGTTCAAGGAGAATTCACGGACGCTAAGCAGATGCTAGACCTAGTGATCGGTAGCCAGAACGGAAAGAACGTATATCTGCGTGACGTGGCCCGTGTAGAGGACAGTATCGAGGAACGTGCGCAAGAAACGTTCAACAACGGCACGAAAGGTGGTATGATCGTCATACAGAAACAGTCCGGAGCGAACTCGGTGAACATCGCCAAGAAGGTACACCAGAAACTTCCGGAGATACAGGCTAGCTTACCCTCAGACGTGAAGCTGGACGTAATCATGGATACTTCCACGAATATCTTGAATACGATCGATAGCTTGAAAGAGACGATCATGATTACCTTTATCATCGTTATGTTGGTGGTATTCGTGTTCTTGGGACGCTGGAGGGCTACGTTTATCATTATCTTAACCATCCCGATCTCCTTGATCGCTTCTTTCGCTTATTTGCTGGCCTCGGGCAATACGTTAAACATTATCTCATTGAGCTCACTTTCTATCGCTATCGGTATGGTGGTGGACGACGCTATCGTGGTATTGGAGAACGTAACGACCCATATCGAGCGGGGTAGCCAGCCGAAACAGGCCGCTGTACACGCCACGAACGAGGTGGCTATCTCGGTTATCGCCTCCACCCTTACGATGTTAGCGGTGTTCTTGCCGTTGACGATGGTTACGGGTATGGCGGGTATCTTATTTAAGCAGTTGGGATGGATCGTTAGTATCATCATGATCGTTTCTACGGTAGGCGCCTTGACATTGACCCCGATGCTTTGCTCACAGTTATTACGCCAGCAACCGGAGAAGGGTAAATTGTACCGGATGTTCTTCACGCCTATCGAAAAGGGATTGAACGCCTTGGATCGCGGTTACGGACGCTTCTTGAACTGGGCCGTACGCCACCGGAAAACGGTGATCGTAGGCGCTACGCTGATCTTCATCGGCAGTATGATGCTGATCCCGGTTATCAAGACGGAATTTTTCCCGACACAAGATAACGCACGCATCGGCATAACGATTGAGTTGCCGATCGGTACACGGCAGGATATTACCCGTGAGTTAGCTCTCGACATCGACAAGAAGTTCCGTGAGAAATATCCGGAGATCCTAATCAGTAACTTCACGGAAGGTACGGCGGATACGGATAATACCTTCGCCCAGCTAAGCAATAACGGTACGCATATTATCGAATTCAATATAAACCTAACTAGCGTGGGCGACCGTGAGAGAGGTCTTACCGAGATTTGCGAGTTGATGCGGCAGGACTTAGCCCAATACAGCGAGATCAAGAAATTCGAGGTACTCGCCGGAGGGCAGGAAGGTTCTATGGGTGGAGAGACCTCGGTTAACATCGAGATCTATGGTTTTGATTTCGCCCAGACGGATGCCGTGGCGAATGAGATCGCCCGTCGTATGAGAAATGTAAAAGGATGCTCGCAAGTAAATATCAGCCGTGAGGATTATATCCCGGAATACCAGATCGACTTCGACCGGGAGAAACTGGCCATCAACGGGCTGAACGTAACAACCGCCTCTATGTATCTCCGAAACCGTGTAAATGGTTCCACCGCTTCAAAATATCGTGAGGATGGAGATGAGTATGATATCAAGGTACGTTACGCCCCAGAGTTCCGTGAGTCCGTAGAGGATCTTGAGAATATTTTGATCTATAACAATGAGGGCAAAGGCATCCGCATCCGTGATTTAGGCAAGGTAGTGGAACGTATGACTCCCCCGACCATCGAGCGTAAAGACCGTGAGCGTGTGATCACCGTATCTGCCGTAGCGGGTAAGGGAGCGGCATTGAGCGACTTGGTTGCCGCCGCCCGGAACGAGTTGAAACAAATGGATATCCCATCCGACGTAAGTTGGCAGTTGGGTGGAACATTCGAAGATCAGCAGGATACATTTACCGATTTGGGTATCTTAATGGTATTGATCATCATCTTGGTATTCATCGTGATGGCTGCCCAGTTCGAGTCGTTGGTAGACCCGTTCGTGATCATGTTCTCTATCCCGTTCGCCTTTACAGGTATCGTATTGGGATTGGCGGTCACGCAGACACCATTGGGCGTTATGGCTTTGATCGGCGTGATCATGTTGATGGGTATCGTGGTTAAAAACGGTATCGTGCTGATCGACTATACGATCTTATGTCGGGAGCGTGGCATGGGTATTATCACATCGGTAGTGACTGCCGGAAAATCCCGTCTTCGCCCGGTATTGATGACAACGTTGACGACCGTTTTGGGTATGATCCCGATGGCGGTGGGAACCGGCGAGGGTTCCGAGATGTGGCGCTCGATGGGTATGACCGTGGCTTGGGGTCTTTCCGTATCCACCTTGATTACCTTGATTATTGTTCCGACGGTCTATGCCGTATTCGCCGCCAACGGCGTAAAACGAAGACGCCGCAAAATAAGAAAGGCATTACGAAATAATTAATTATCTTTGCGTACCATAGGGAAGCCGAGGCCAAGCAAACCTCGATGGGCATTGTTAGGTCATAACAATGCCCATTGTAAGGTGCTTACGATGCCCATAATAAGCAGGCTTGAATGCCCATCGTAAGAAAAGCTTCCCTACGGATATGCGATCTCATAAAAAACAACTATATGAAAGCGATATTTATATCTTTCAATCAAGCGTATTACGAAGCTATCGTCAGTATCATGGACCGTAATAACCTTAAAGGTTTTACCTATTGGGATGTCGTGCAAGGACGGGGAAGTAAAACAGGCGAGCCACATTACGGCAATCACGCTTGGCCTACCTTGAATTCAGCTATCCTTACGATGGTAGAAGACGAGAAGGTCGATCATTTTCTGGAAATCCTACACAACTTAGACAAGGAAACGGAAGCGCAAGGGCTTCGGGCCTTCGTCTGGAATATAGAGAAAACCATCTAACTTAATTTTTCGAAACAACTATATTAATCTATTGATATGGACAAATCAATCCTGTTTACACCCGGTAAGATCGGTCCGCTAACACTTAGGAACCGCACGATCCGGGCCGCCGCATTCGAGAGTATGTGCCCGGGAAACGCTCCCTCGGAGCAGTTATTCAACTATCACACATCCGTAGCCGCCGGAGGGATCGGCATGACGAACATAGCTTATGCCGCCGTGACGCAAAGCGGCTTGTCGTTCGAGCGTCAGCTGTGGATGCGTCCGGATATTATTCCCGGCCTCCGCAAGCTCACCGACGCTATCCATAAAGAGGGAGCCGCCGCTTCCATCCAGTTAGGCCATTGTGGTAATATGTCGCATAAGCGGATTTGCGGATGCACGCCTATTTCAGCGTCCAGCGGTTTCAACCTCTACTCTCCCACGATCGTACGAGGTATGAGACAATCCGAGATCGCTTCCATGGCTCGTGCCTACGGTGAGGCCGTACGATTGGCACGTGAGGCAGGTATGGACGCTGTCGAGATCCATGCCGGGCATGGTTATCTGATCAGCCAATTCCTTTCCCCGTATACCAACCACCGGAAAGACGAATATGGAGGAAGCCTTGAGAACCGTATGCGCTTCATGAGAATGTGTATGGAAGAGGTGATGAAAGCAGCAGGTTCCGACATGGCCGTAACCGTAAAGACCAATATGCGGGACGGGTTCAAGGGAGGACTTGAAATAGACGAATGCCTAGAAGTAGCCCGTACACTCCAAGACCAATGCGGAGCGCATGCCTTAGTACTAAGCGGCGGATTCGTGAGCCGTGCCCCCATGTATGTAATGCGGGGAGAAATGCCGATCCGTACGATGGCGTATTATATGCCTCGCGGCTATCTACCGATTGGAATCCGCATGGTGGGTAAATATATGATTCCCTCGGAACCGTTTAAGGAGGCTTACTTCCTTGAAGATGCGTTGAAATTCCGCAAAGCCTTACATTTACCTCTTATTTACGTAGGAGGATTGGTCTCCAGAGACAAGATCGAGGAGGTACTGAACGACGGGTTCGAGTTTGTGGCCATGGCACGTGCCTTGGTGAACGAGCCGGGCTTCGTCAACCGTATGAAAGAAGACGAGCACGCCCGTTGCGATTGTGGGCATAGCAACTATTGTATCGCCCGTATGTATAGTGAGGATATGGTCTGTCATAAGAACGTGAAAGGTCTTCCGGAATGTATCGTACGTGAAATCAAAAGGCTTGAATATAAATAATGGAAAAGAAATGGGCTTTAGTCACGGGGGCCAGCTCCGGAATAGGTCTCGCCTATGCCGAGGAACTAGCCTCACGAGGCTATCAGTTAGTGATCGTCAGCAATGAGGAGCAGGCGATCCGGGAGAAAGGTGAGTTTCTCTCCGAGAAATATGGTATAGAAGTTTTGCCGCTTTATCGTGATTTGGCGATCCCCGGGGCGGCCAAGGAGCTATATGATACTTGCCAAGAGAAAAACATCCCAATAGAGGTATTGGTCAATAACGCCGGTATGTTTTTTTTCTGCGAGACCTTACAAGCTAAGGCCAACATCGTCGAGAAAATGCTTTACCTCCACGTGACCACTCCTACCCAGCTTTGTTATTATTTCGGTCAGGAGATGAAGAAACGGCGTCATGGATATATCCTCAATATGTCATCCCTATCTTGTTGGCTACCTTATCCGGGAATTACGCTGTACGCTTCCACCAAGCGATACTTGAAAAGCTTCTCCCGAGGCTTGCGTTCGGAGTTACTGGATTATGGAGTAAGCGTAACCGTACTTTGTCCCGGTGCCGTCGCCACGAATTTATATAACCTAAGCGACAACTTAAAGATTTTAGCGATCCGCCTAGGTATCATGATGCGTCCGGAAAAACTGGCTAAAAAAGGGATTAATGCCTTGTTTCACCACCGGGCTTCCCTATTACCGGGTCTCTTCAACAAAATATGCACACCCCTCGTAATGCTCCTCCCCCACGGCCTTGTCCGTTGGATCATGCGAACCACGAAATTAGTGAAGCTAGATCGACAATCCGACAAATAACATGCGAAATATTTGTCACATCAAACAAAAATCGTATCTTTGCACCGCTTTTTAGCCCCGTACCGTGTGATGGGAAATTAGGAAGCAAAATAACTAATTTTGAGTAACACAAAAATTAAAGAAAATGAAGACATTTGAGTTAGAAGGAAAAGGAAGAGAGATCGTCGCTCGTTCCGCTGATCAGAAAAGAGCCTTGAAAGCAATGCGTAAGAACAATGAAATTCCCGCTGTATTATACGGTGGCGAAAAAGTAACTCACTTCACGGTTACAAAAGAAGCCGTTCGTAAGTTGGTTTACACTCCGGAGATTTTCGTTGTTGAGTTAAGCATTGACGGTAACAAGACGATGGCTATCGTTAAGGACATGCAGTTCCAACCTGTAACTGACGAGATCCTTCACATGGACTTCTTGGAAGTATCTAAGGACAAAGCCGTAGTAATGGAAGTTCCGGTTGTTTTGGAAGGTCACGCAGAAGGTGTTAAAGCCGGTGGTAAGTTGTCTCTTCAAATGAGAAAACTGAAAGTGAAAGCTATATACGATCAAATCCCTGAAAAGTTGACGATTAATGTGGATCACCTTGGCTTAGGTAAGACTATGCAGGTAGGTGCTTTGCACTTCGAAGGTCTTGAATTGATGAACGCTAAAAACGCTGTTGTCTGCGCCGTTCAATTGACTCGTGCCGCTCGTGGTGCTCAGGCTAAAGGATAATCTGAGGTAAAAACATTATTACAATACATGAAGGGGAGGATATTCATAGAATGTTCTTCCCCTTTCTTTTATAGATTCGAGGATAATGAAATATTTGATAACAGGACTTGGTAATATCGGTTCCGAATATTGGGGAACCCGTCATAATATAGGTTTCCGGGTTGTCAACCATATGGTAGAGAGCGTAGGAGGCAATTTCACTGAGGAGCGATACGGGGCAATCGCACGCATACGGGTGAAAAACTGTGACTTGATCGTGCTAAAGCCGAATACCTTTATGAACCTCAGCGGCAACGCCGTTCGGTACTGGTTGCAAAAAGAGAACATTCCCGTGGAAAATCTATTGATTGTCGTAGATGATCTGGCATTGCCATTCGGAACCTTACGTCTGAAACCAAAGGGTAGCGACGCCGGGCATAACGGGTTGAAGAATATCGCCCAGTTATTGAATACGCAGGAATATTCCCGCCTTCGTTTCGGCATAGGCAGCGATTTTCCACGGGGCGGACAGATCGATTACGTGCTAGGGAAATTTCCCCCGGAGGAATTGCAATTGATGCCAGAGATATTGGATCGTGCGACAGAGATCATCAAGAGCTTCTGCCTCGCCGGCATCCAGATTACGATGAATCAATTTAATAATAAATAAAAAGAGACTGAGAATACAGATATGAACGAGGTACGTATCGATAAATGGATGTGGGCGACCCGTATCTTTAAGACCCGCACGATAGCCGCGGAAGCTTGCAAGAAAGGGCGTATCATGATAGGTGGAGTAACGATCAAACCTTCCCGCATGATCAAGGTTGGCGATGTGATCCAAGTGCGTAAACCGCCGATCACCTTCTCTTTTAAGGTAATCGGATTGATCGAGAATCGTGTGGGCGCGAAGCTCGTCCCGAATTACTTGGAGAACGTGACAACCCCGGATCAGTATGAGATTCTGGAGATGAACCGTATCTCCGGTTTCGTGAACCGTGCGAAAGGTCTCGGACGTCCTACCAAGAAAGACCGTCGTGAACTGGAGCAATTCACTGAGCCGGAATTCATGGATGACGGATTCGATTTCGAGTTCGACTTTGGAGAAGAGGATGAGGAGTAAGCATGCTGATTTCCACTCAATTACATTTACCAATATTTTCATCAAGAAGTAAAAGTATTTTCACCTAGAGGTAAAACTGTTTACATACTGATGTAACGACATTTACCTCTAGAGGAAAAAACATTTACCATTAGAGGTAAATGTCGTTACAACGGTATGTAAACGGCAATTATTCCTATTGATTCTCCTCGGAAAGCAGATTCCCCTCCTCATCCCAGCTACGCCAGACACCAGATTTCTTCCCTGCCGTATAGAACATCTCATACAACAAATTTCCCTTATCGCTCCAGATACGCCAAGGGCCGTCCTTTTGCCCTTCCTTATAAGAAGCCAGGCCGATCAGCTGGCCGTTATCGCTATACGTGCGCCATTCACCATGGAAGATCCCGTGATAGTAGGAACGCACCTCGGCGATCTTGCCATCCGGATAATAGATCACATAGGTTCCCTCGGGACGGCCATCCTTCAGGTACAGCTCCATCTTGAGCATGCCATCCTCATAGAATTCCGTATAGCGGCCCGTATACGGGGTGGTTTGTGTCTCATCGGTATAATACTGTCCCTCGCTCAATACCAAGTCTTGCGCCAGCACGGTCCAAGAGGCTCCCGCCAAAAAAGCGGAAAGTAACAATAGCTTTTTATTCATGATACATTCTTATCTAAATTATACATAAAAAGACACCGAGGGATCTTTCCGGATACCTCAGTGCCTTTAACAAATTCACAACCTATTCAATGCCAAGCTTGATTAATATTCGGTATTTTGAGGATCCCAATTAGTCCAACCGGCAGTCCAGTCATTCTTTCCGTCGAAAGCACCTTTGTAAGTTACTTTTTCGAAGAAGCTGTTGTTCAATACCTCATCGACAAATTCAGCGCCTTGCACAGCTGAAGCTACGACAGAAGAGTAATCACCATCTTTAGAGATAATCTCGTTGGTCGTTGCCAGAGTCGTGTTGCTACCGGCAAGATTGAAGAAGTTCTCACTTACCTTATCATCCTCATAGAAGTTCTTCCACATACCAGCAAAGATCACATTCTTGATGGCGATGCCATCGTTTGCCGTACCTTTCTTATCAGTAGCACGAAGTCCGTAAGGCCAGCCGGTGAATACGGAGTTGTAAACATTCAAGCTGGTATTACGACGCAGGTGCATGGCTGCCTGGAATTTACCACCCTTGGCACCGTTAGCAGCGTCGGCTGTCTTGGCTTCCACCTCAGCCTGTGTCTTATCGGATACCTTGCCATAGAAAGGACCTATCAAGGTTACGTTGGAGAAGACCGGCTTGGTAAGCGGAGTGTTGGAAGAACCGTCACCGTCGTTATCAGATTCAAAACCGTTAGAGTCTGAAGTATCAGCGATATTCTTATCACGTACGCTCAACAAGAATTGCAGTTTACCCGTATAACCGAAGTCTGTATCGAAATCATCATCCCAGCCTTTGTAAGCGATCAAGTGTTTGGCATTTACCGTTCCACCGAACCATTCGTAAGAATCATCGTTCGAAAAT
>ERZ779729.2033-NODE-2033-length-12903-cov-4.191469_pt1 | contig 12903 bp, 16 predicted proteins | sample MGYA00511072_ERZ779729 | MGnify/ENA primary metagenome ERZ779729 (study PRJEB29588, sample SAMEA2156675) | human gut metagenome | biome: human gut; feature: human-associated habitat; material: faeces | place: Denmark | collected 2008/2010 ...
TCCATCGTATCGAGTTGGGTGTAGTGGGGAAATCTCGTCATATCCGGCCCTGTCCCGAGGCAATTAAGTTTCTACAGAGAGGTATTTCGGTGATCGTCTTCACCGAAATACCTCGAAAATTTCGCTTCGTTTATTCAAATACGCTGACAACGGATTTGTTGGAATAACGAAGCTTGTTAACGGGCCGTTTCCTGGCACGCATCGCAAGCCGATATTCCGGTCTGAGGGCAATCGTGTGTTTTTTCACACTCTTTACCGGCATGGGTCTCGGCAGGACATGTCGCCTGTACATCGGTGGGGGTAGGACAATAACAAACGGAGCCGATTGTATCCACACATCCTTGAGCCTGCGTTGTAAGAGTTTCGCAGTAGCACGTAGGATACATGGATGGAATTGCCGTTGTGATTGTGGTATTTGTCCCGCCTTTTACCATTTTTGACGTTTGATTGTCGAGATTGGCAATCACCTCTTTTTTTAACTGAAGCTTTTTCATAACATTTAAGTTTTAAATAATCCCTACTCTTTCAAAGATTTTCGGGCACCTCTTCAGAACTTCAAGATGTGTGATGCGGAGGTCTTCCGGATGAAAATCAAGTAATCGAACGCTTCGGAAACTCCTGCCTGATAAAAGATTTCAGGGGTTGCTCCGATTTCTCTGAATTCCAGGTCGTCGAGCCATAATGATACGGGTGAATTTTCCTCCCGCATTTTTTTCAGATCCAGAATAAACAGCGGTTCGTCCAGTTGTCCGAGCACGTATTCCAGCGTTCCGGATGCAGGCACGGGCAAATCGAACGCCCGGAGCCCGTTTTTCCAGGCCGTATATGTCCCTTCGTAGCAAACGAATCCCACAGAACAGTATCCGTCCCCGAAATGCTCTTTTAGATAAAATCCCATAGGGCGGATTAATTTTACGGCTCCTTCTCTGAGATTGATATGTTGATTATGAGCCCATAGCACGGCTTTCGATGTCGGGCGCCGGTTCATAATCCACGCCATGTTTTCAGCCATTCCCCGGTCGCGCCAATCCCAGTCGTAACGCTGGCTCAGATATTGGCGCAGCATGTCGATATATTGCAATGCCCAAGCCTTTTCCTCTTCCGGAAGCGATGCGATTTCGCGGTCGGCAGCCAGCCGTCGCAAGTCTCCGTCGAGTTTTTCGGCGAGTTGCGGATCGACTTCGTAAGGCTTGGGACAGATGCGTTGCAGTTCGCCGGCAATCGTCGCGGCAGTACGGCGTGCACCGGGACAGCCGGCAAGCCGCAGTTGCAGATTTTTCATCAGGGTGGGATACATTTGCATATCGACACCCGTAAATACGATTTTCGGTTTCGAGGCATTGTAGTCTTTCATCCATTCCGCCAGCGACAGCATCTCTTCGGTCCACCAGGGCCAGACATACATTCCCTGTATCAACCGTTTCGGATCACCTTCGCCGCCGACCGTGTAGTCGTTCATCCGATAGCTTTCGGGCATATTGGCTTCCAGCGCGAACGTATCGAAACCCTCATTCTCTGCCAAGTAGCGTATCATACGGTTTTTGAGCTTGTAAATTTCGCTCGTGCCGTGCGTATCCTCTCCGAGCCCGCCCACCCTGCATTCTCCGACCAGTTGCCGGAGAATGTCGAGGTCTTGCGCGTCCCCGCCGTCCGACTCGCAGGTTCGCAACGGATAGACGTATCGGTGCAACTCCCGCTTGTCTGCATCCGACAGTTCTGAAATCAGCGGGATTTCCCGATCGTCGTATTTCCGACCGTCGATTCTAATTTCCATATCATCGAACCATGCGGTGCCCTTTCCCGAGATAAAACCAGCGATCAGGGCGCAGGAGGCGTCGTCGTCGATTTTCTGCCGGGTCGTATAGCGAATCCAGTCCGATGTCCCCCGGATTCCGCCTATGGTGTCGATCCCGGACAGGAAATCCATCGGGGTTTTACCCGGAACATAAGAGAAAATACCGTATCCTGCACAAATATTCACACTGTCCTTCGTTTTGACCCATCCGCTGATTTCGAGTTCTTTCCCGGCGACCAGCTCGCCCGGCAGGAAGTTCTGGAACCCGCCCCAACTGGCTACCGTGGCGGGCTGTTCTTGCCATTGTGCCCGCAGACTCATCCGACCGTGCCGTTTGATTTGCCGGTCGAGAACGAGGTCGTAACCGGTGAAGGAAAAGTTCCGCAATGTCCACTTCGTCGGCACGGAGTCGTTCTTGGTGTACTCAAAGTCGAGATTATATTCCGTCGAATAAATCGGCGGCTGAGTGCAACCTGCAAACACTATTGCAACAGAGAGAATAAACTTATCTATATACAAATGTCGCATATTTAGGTGTTTAGTAGGAAATTGTTTAAAGCCGGACTTGTAGATTCCTAAAAATTATGCAAGGAGCCTCTTTGCGAGTGATATGGTACATTCCGGAACATTTGCAAGGCGTAGTTTCGTCCGAAGAACTGCGCGACGATTTTCAGCGACGTCGGCCCGCAGTCCATCGTATCGAGTTGGGTGTAGTGGGGAAATCTCGTCATATCCGGCCCTGTCCTTTGACATTCTAAATTCTGGGGATTCCGGCGATAAGTTCGCCGGAATCCCTCCTGTGATTTTAAAAAGCTAATTGCACATTACGCAAAGTGACCTTTGGGTATTTGCACATTTGTCTGTCTCCGCACACTCTTTACCTGTCGCTTGACATTCTTCTCCGGCTTGGGTCTTGGCAGGGCAACCTGCTTCGGGAGTTGTTTGTCCAGGGCAATAACAAACCGAACCGATTGTGTCTACACAACCTACAATTTGGGTTGATGTCGTATTGCAATAACATGAACCGACCGTTGGGACGTGTGTTATCGTGGTAAAATCCGTACCACCCTTTACCATCTTTGAAGTTTGATTGTCAAGATTGGCAATCACTTCTTTTTTCAACTGAAGTTTTTTCATAGCGGTTATTTTTTAGTTAGCGTTATCCCTACTCTTTTGAAGATTTTCGGGCACCTCTTATATTACAGTGTTCGGGAAAAGGAGGTATCTTTGATAAAGATTAGATAATCAAACATTTCAGAAACAGGAGCATCGTAGTATATTTCAGGGGTTGATCCGATTTCTCTGAATTCCAGGTCGTCGAGCCATAATAATACGGGTGAATTATCCTCTCGCATTTTTTTCAGATCCAGAATAAACAGCGGTTCGTCCAGCTGTCCGAGCACATATTCGAGTGTGCCGGGATGCGCTTTGGGAAGTTCAAAAGATTGCAGTCCGTTTTTCCAGGCCGTGTATGAACCTTCGTATCCGACGAATCCGAAAGTTCGGTAATCGTCGCCGATACTTTTTCTGAGAAAGCCCCCCATCGGACGTGACATTATCGTAGGCCCTTTCAGGAAATTAACATGAGAATTGTGTGCCCAAACTACGGCTTTAGACCCCGGATTGTTCTGCAATATCCACAACAGGTTTTCGGCCATGCCGCGGTCACGCCAGTCGGGATCTTCCTTCTGGCTCAGGAACTGATGCAATAACTCGATATTCTGTAAGGCCCAGACTTTCTGCATCGGTGTCCAGTTTTTCGCCTCTATCCGTGTCTTCAGTTCTTCGAGGTCGGAGTCTATGTCTTCAGCCAGTTTTCCATCGATCCGGAACGGACGGGCATAAATGCGATGCAACTTATCCTTGATTTGCTTCACAAGGTTTTTATCGGACGGATTTTTCTCGAAAATGGTCTGTAACTGGAGTGTCGGGCCATAGTAGTTTTGCATGTCTACTCCCGTAAACGTAATTCGGGGTTCGGATGCGTTGAATACTTTCATCCACTCTACCATTGCGAGCATCTCTTCCGTCATCCACGGCCACATAGACAGTCCTCGAACCATTTGTTTCGAGTCCCCGTTGCCTCCGAATGTATAATTGTTGATTCGGTAACAATCGGGCATGCCGGCTTCCAGCGCGAAAATATCGAATCCGCAGTTTTCTGCCAGATAGCGGATGATCCGGTCCTTCATTTTGAACACTTCGCTCGTTCCGTGCGTATTCTCTCCGAGCCCGACCGCCCTGCATTCTCCGACCAGTTGCCGGAGAATGTCGAGGTCCTGCGTGTCTCCGCCGTCCGGTTCGCAGGTCCGCAGCGGATAGACGTATCGGCGCAGCTCTTTTTTCTCCCTGTCGGATAATTCCGTTTTCGGAGCCGGAATCGCTTTGTCTTCGTATCTTACGCCGTCGATTCTGAGTTCGATATTGTCGAACCACGCAGTACCCTTGCCGGTAACGAAGCCGGCAATCAGGACATAAGGGACATCCTTGTCGATCGTCTGCCGGACGGTATGGCGTGTCCACTCGGACATGCCGCGAACCCCTCCGACCGTATCTATCCGCCCGAAAAGATCGGGGTCGTACTTCTCGGGATTATAGGGGAATATGCCATATCCGGCACACACGTTCACGCTGTCCTTCGTCTTGACCCATCCGCTGATTTCGAGTTCTTTACCTGCGACTAATTCGCCCGGCAGAATATTCTGGAACCCGCCCCAGACGGTCATGGTCGGCCCTTCTTGCCATCGGGCATGGAGACTTGCCTCTCCATGCTGTTTCACTTGCTTGTCAAGCGAGAGAACGTACCCTGTAGCCGAAGAATTTCGGAATATCCATTGCGTCGGCACGGAGTCGTTCTTGGCATACTCGAAATCGAGATTATATTCCGTCGAATAAATCGGCGGCCGGGTGCAACCGGCACAGAAAAGCAATACCGACACGAAACTTATCTTCAAATATGATTTGTTCATGACAAGAAAATGTACTTAATACTTGAAATTATAACAAGCCTTTTCGGTTCTAATTATGTTCCTCAATACGACTCTTGGGGAACGAGATCGGACGGTTCGGGTTGCTGTGCGGTGGTTTGACAGGCTGCTTCGCATGATCCCCGGCCGGAAATGGGATTCAGAGTATCCGTACTTTCCTCGACTTTTCCGCCTTTTCCACCTTTAACCATAGCAGATGCGTCATTCCTGAGATTGAGAATGCTCTCTTTTTTTACCTGAAGTTTTTTCATAGGATTGGCAGTTTTCATTCCATAGACGATAATCCGATTTCAAAATAGAGAAATGTTATATGGAATAATCGTGTTAATTATAAATCGTATTTCGGGGTAATGCCTGTGTGACGGGTCGTTTGAAATTATTTGTAAATATATGAAATAAAAACAGGATGTACTGATTGTTTCTTCGCGAAATATGCCTTATATGGACTGCTATGGATTGAGCGGATATCTATTATAGGTATTCCGCATGAATTCTCTGGCCGGTCGCAGACAGGTCTCGTAACGGACGACGGTTCCGGGAGCGGAATTTGCTCCGGATGAGGCCTTGCATCTCTCCATTCCGTCCGATTCCCTATCGCGCCGAATCCATAAGACGTTGGCAGAAATGGCATCGGGATAGAGGTTCGAATCTTTTTCTTCGCGGTTTTTCTCGAGAGCTTTTTCTCTCGTCTGCATTCCATAAGTGGGGAGCAATGAACCGTTTACCTCAGTATCGGCTCGCTGCCCCTTGACCGTCAGGCGCATGAAACGGGGTGTCTTCCTCTTTGTCGAGTTTGTTCCTGCGGATGTAAGACAACAGACTGAAAGTCGTCCTTTCCCGGTTCGTTATTCGGTGCACCGGACAGGCCGATAGCGGCCTGCCTGACCTTGCTCTTTTATGCTCGTGGTTCTTATGTATAAAACCATGCAAATTGTATATTTTCAGGGTTTTACATTGTTATTCGGTGTGACTTGGCGGAGAGAACGAGAAATGAACCTAACTCTCCGAAATATCCTGTAATCAGATACTTGCTATATTTTTTCTCGTGTTAGGTAACGATTTGGATACTGAGCTATGGATTGCTGTCCGAAATCGTCTGTTAAGAACCTGATGACGGTACAAATATATGCTTTAGTAAATAAAAGAATATAATTATTTATTATGTCTTCGTCATTTTATGATTTATAAAAGTGTCTTGGTTTTCAGGTTTTGGTACGTAGTTTCTTCAGTCAGCCTTGCTAACACGGAGGATTGCTGTTCGGCATTAAATTTTTCATATTGTTTTTACTTTGTCAAGTCAGGAGATTCAGCAGTTGTAACTGTTTTACTCCTTTACAGACATACTTCTCCTATTCTTGTGATAAAATGATTATCTTTGTTGAGTGAAAATTGACTTATTACATAATCAAGACAATGAATCTCCCACATCTTTCGCTCAAAGATTGGGAGCACAATATATGTCTACGATTTCGAATGAAGCAAAAAAAGAGAAAGGTCAATTTTTCACGCCGATTGAAATAGCTCGTTTTATGAGCGAGCAACTATCCACTGAGAAAGAGGATATATCAATATTAGATCCGGGTTGTGGCACTTGTGTGTTGTCTTGTGCTTTAATCGAGAGATTGGTGCAACAGCGTACCGTGCGTAGCATTCGGCTGGTCGTATATGAAACGGATTCAGGCGTTGTTGCATATACGAAGCAAGCATTAATTTATTTAGCAGAGACACTAAAGAATCAAGGAGTTGATTTTGAATATATTGTATGCGAAGATGATTTTATTCTGCAAAATTATCAAGCACTGAGTTCTTCTCCATCACTACTTCAGAAGAACGCGGATGAATTCGACTTCATCATATCGAATCCTCCGTATTTCAAACTGCCAAAAGACGATAGCCGAGTCAAGGTTACACAACAAATAGTTGACGGGCAACCGAACATATATTCGTTGTTTATGGCGATCTCTGCCGGTTTGTTGAATAAAAGCGGAGAATTGATTTTCATTATTCCTCGTAGCTTTGCATCCGGTCGGTACTTTCGGCTGTTCAGAGAATATTTTTTAGGGGCAATAAAAATTTCGTTCATTCATTTATTCAATACCCGGAAAGATACGTTTGCAAAGGATAATGTATTACAAGAAACGATTATAGTCAAAGGATTCCGGCGGGACGAAATGACAGATGATCGTAGAATCTGCATTTCATATAGCGAAGGAATAGCGGATTTGAGTGCCTCGCGGCAGAAGGTATACCCGTATGCTGATATAGTTGATACGGCATCGAAAGATAAGATCATTCATTTGCCGGTCAATGCACGCGAAGAGGCCATTATTAGACTGTTTAAGTCATGGAGCGGTAGTCTCAATAAATACAACATCCAAATATCCACAGGGCCGGTCGTGGCGTTTCGCATGGAAGATAGCCTGTGTGATAAACCTGCCGCTTCTGATGTTGCACCGTTATTTTGGTTGCATAATGTCGTAAAAATGCTGGTGGATCACCCTGTTGAATATAAAGGGAAAAAGCAATACATCAAGATTTCGGCACAGACACAACGAGTGCTTATACCTAATCGTAATTATGTCTTTTTAAGAAGATTCAGCGCAAAAGACGATAAAAGCAGATTGATTGCAGCTCCCTACTTTTGCAATAAGACTAATGCCCACTATATCGGTGTGGAAAATAAATTGAATTATATTTATAGACCCAAAGGCCATTTGGATCGAACCGAAGTCATTGGAATATCCGCTCTATTGGATAGCGATTTATTTGATGTCTATTTCAGAACATTCAACGGCAATGTGAATGTGAGTGCTACCGAGTTGCGAAGTATGCCTTTGCCGGACTTGGGAATAATCAAATCTATCGGCGAAAAACTGATATTAAAAAACAATTTCTCTGTAGAGAATGTAAACGAAATTGTAAATAACTATTTTCAAATAAGCTGATATGGGCAAAATCAAGGAAGCACAAATTATATTGAAGGCATTGGGATTGCCAGATGCTCAACAAAACGAAATGTCTGCTTTGACTCTTCTTGCCTTATGTAATATGACCGAGAAGAAAAACTGGAGCGAAGCAACTCATGAAAGTATGGGGGTAAGTAGAGGTATCATGTCGTTTGTAAACGAGTATTACAAGCAAGATCAGCCATACGCTCCCAATACGAGAGAGACATTTCGCAGACAGGTTTTGCACCAATTCATGCAGGCCGGAGTGGTGTATTATAATCCGGACATTCCTGATCTGCCTGTCAATAGTCCGCGAGCTCATTATGCGATTAGTACCGAGGCGTTGGAGGTAATCCGAGCATATGGACAAAAAGAGTGGAACGACAAACTGTCGGCTTTCATAAAGTTGTTGGGTAAATTGAAAGACAGGTATGACAAAGAGCGTGATTTAGCGAAAATACCTGTTATTATTGAAGGTGAAGAATATAAGTTGTCGGCGGGAAAACATAATCTCGTTCAGGCAGCAGTCATAGAGGAATTTGCCCCTCGATTTGCTCCCGGAGCAAAAGTATTATATATCGGAGATACAGAGAATAAAGATTTATATGTAGACAAGATCGCGTTGGAAAAAATCGGCATTCCTATTACAGAGCATAGTAAGCTTCCTGATATCATTATCTATGATGAACGTAAGGAATGGTTGTTCTTGATAGAAGTGGTTACATCTCACGGTCCTGTATCGCCCAAGCGAATGCTTGAATTAGAGGATTTTTTGAAGGAGTCTAAAGTCGGCAAAATATATGTTACTGCATTCCCGGATCGAGTGGAATTCAGAAAACATATTGCGGATATCGCATGGGAAACTGAGGTTTGGATTGCTGATAATCCGGATCATATGATACATTTCAATGGAGACCGATTTATCGGTCCTCGTTAGTATTATTTGCTTTATTATTAGCCTTAAGAACTTTATATGTGTCTTGGACAGCCATTTATCATGGCTGTCCGTTGTTTATACGGAGGATTGTTTGTAGATGAAATTAGATATTCAGTCGCTTTTTATTATGCGGTTATTGATTTCGACTAGAAGTATAATGGTCCAGTAGAAGTCATAAAAGCATTAGGGCTAACGGAAGGGACGATAGTAACTAGGGGGCAGTGCGTTTGAGAAGAACGGGAAGGTCGTTCGGATGATTCCTTTCCACGAGTATCTGGTAGAATCGTAATCTTTGAACTTATTTCACGATAATAACGGAGCTCTTTAATATTGGTTTCTTTTGTTGATGGACCCCGTACGAGAAAGGTATTCGAGAGTAGTCTGTAAAATAAATCAGCATAATGTGAATTATTCTGCGCAATAATGCTTCTCTTTGCACAGATTCGTTAATGTTACTGTATGAAACGGGCATTGCTGCCGAGCCAGCGGAAGACGCTTACGGCTCTGGGCGAAAATATAAAGCTGGCACGCCTGCGCAGGGAGTTATCCTCGGAGCAGGTGGCCGAGCGGGCCGGAATATCCCGTAACACCCTGACGAAGATCGAGCGGGGCGAGGAAGGAGTGGCGATGAGTTATTATTTCCGGGTACTGGCTATCCTCGGCCTGGAGAAAGATTTGCTGCTTGTCGCCAAAGACGACGAGCTGGGGCGTGCCCTTCGAGATGCCAAATTCGTGGTCGGGGAAAGGGTTTCCAAGAAACGGTAAATTATGGTAATGCAGCGTGATATATATGTATATATGGACTGGCCCGAGGATGCGGAGCCGGTCTGTATGGGTGTGCTTCACAGTAAAACGATCTGGGGCAAAGAGGCCTTTCTTTATGAGAACGATCCCGCATGGCTGGCCCATCCCCGTTTCCGGGCGCTGGATCCCGACCTGTCGGCATTTACCGGGAAACAATGCCAACCTTCGGATAAGAGCAATTTCGGATTATTCATCGACTCCGACCGGACTGTTGGTAATGTACGCTTATGTGCAGGCGGGAAGCCATCAATGCCCGGTTGCAGGACCGAAAATCGCGAACGAAACGGATTACCTGATGGGCGTGTACGACGGAAACCTTTAGGGATGGGCAAGCGCTTCAAGTTCTCGAAAGAGGGGGACTTCACGGACAACGACCGGTTGCTGTCCACGCCACCCTGGACGTCTATCCGGGAACTGGAACATGCCAGCCTGCAAATAGAGCGGGAAGATACTGCCACCCCGGAGCATATGCGATGGATCGATATGCTCGTAGCACCCGGTTCGTCATTGGGCGGGGCAAGGCCGAAAGCCAACATAGTGGATGAGAACGGACGCTTATGGATCGTCAAGTTCCCGAATGCCGGGTACGGCGGTTCGGCAGTTGACACCACAGTTTTATGACCGAGCGTTTCAACCGGACCGATACGGGCCGGCGGATACACTTTGCCTCGGTCATGACATTGCTCGGTTATACGGACGGTGCAAACCATACGGAGGGAGCCAGCTACCTCGAACTGGTCGAATGGATCATTGGCAACTGCGACGATACAGGGCGGAACCTGGAACAGCTTTGGCGCAGGATCGTGTTTAATATCGCCGTTTCGAACTGCGATGACCGTCTGCGGAATCACGGCTTCCTGCTTACGCCGCAGGGTTGGCGATTATCACCGGCCTATGAGATGAACCCTGACGAGTACGTACGGGACTGAAGCTCAACATCTCGGAGAATGATAATTCACTGGATTTCGATCTGGCTATGGGTATCACGCCGTATTTCGGGCTGGAGTCCGCCCGTGCGGAATCGATACTCGCAGAGGTTAAACATACTGTTTCAGGTTGGAGAAAACTTGCTACGAAATACGGTATTCCCAAGTCCGAGCAAGATGCTATGGAGAGGGCGTTTAGGTATTGACAGTTAAACGGGATTCATTTACTCAGGACCACTCCACGTATAACATAGCCCGTACAATATAATGGCTATTAATTTAATGGCTGTTAAAATAAGTTGTACACTAAAAATGTTTGCATCTGGGATTCCATATCTGCTAGCCACGGTTTACGGCCACAGGTTCCTATTCATTAACCTCCTACCATGAGGTCCCTTCTGTTGTAAGAGATTTCATACGAGAAATCGAAAATATCAGGAGATCGAAAGCTGGTATAGTAAAGTATGTAATTGGAAAATTAGATATCAAAATTTTGTTGTTCCTTATCTTTGAATACTTTTGTCCGCCGGGCGTGAACGGAAGACAAGGCATCGTATTTCTGTTTCAGAGCAAACAATGCCCCCCCCCTATTCTGTACTGCATCCCTGAGATTTACATAGAATTTCATAATTTCCGCTAATTCCCCGCTATATGTATGATGGGATAACACCGAAGTGAAATCTGGGGCATGAAGAATTGATAGAAATTCATCCTTCACATTCGGCGAAAGATTATTATATGTTTACATCCAATTATATGTTGAAAGCGGATGTTCTTTTTCTTTAAGCCATTCAAAAAAAATAACGGTAGATAATATAGGTGTCAAGCATATCCAAAAGAAAATGAAACTCATTTTTATTTGTACCAAATGCTTTATAAAAATATGATAATCCTCTACCGATACTTCCTTTTGTAGAATTTAAAATTGCCTGGATAGAGCGAATATATTTTCGATTCCAATGCTTGCCAATATAATTCCTATTATGGCTGAATTCACCCAAAAGGGGATGATATTTCATTGGGAATGAATAAATAATTTTTGTAAAGTTAATGCTTTTGACATTATTGCAAAATAAAATATTAATAAATTTTCAGCTGATTTCAATTCACTTTGACTTGACTTGAATTATTTTGGCATGTATAAGGCTATCTTATTCCCAGAAATAAATTTTCAAGATTGCCGATAGAATAACAACACTCCTGCTGAAGCAGATGGTTTTTACGAGCCAGGTGCTTCAGATGTGTCCGGATCGTCAAGTTATGTCGTTCGATATGATTGGTCCCGTATAAATGATGTCCGATGGATCTTTGTCTCGATCAGAGACCGGTAGTTTCTTAGCCTATCGGTATAAACCCGTTTGGCATCAGATAGACGAAGGGTTCCGAGAACTACGTTAAGGGTGGCGTTTGTTTGTGGACCGATATTGTAACTGACGACCTGTTTGGATTTTCTATCCAGGGCATATGCTATTCAGATGTGTTCGGACTTTCTTCGTACAAAGCTTTTTATTTCATCCATGTCATAGGTCCTTTGATTAATGACCGGAGGACGAGAGATTGTATGGGCGATCTGTACAATTCTGCTGAGTAGTGTTGTGGGAGAAATATCCAGGATCCGTGCTGTACTTCGGAGGCCGACTCCTTCTTTGGTTAATGTTACGATCTCGTCATTGATTCCTTTCTGGTAGGCGTTGTAACTATATAGTGCCTGTTGTTTTCGATGACATGATTTGCATTCGTAGCGCTGCCTGCCGTTGCTCTGTGTTCCGTCTTTTACGCATATGCCTCCGCAATATTTGCATTCCATTTTTGCTATCCCCTAATTTGAAACATGAAGGTTAAATATCCGTTTTGAAAACCCGTTTTCGAGGGATTTAAGGGTGCAAAAATACAAAAGGCGACTGTAATAGCCGCCTTTGTTTTACCTGTGAAAGGAAAATTTGTATTGAAAGTCAGTGTTTTAATCATTGAATTGAAGTCATCCCCTAATTTAAAACACTACCTGTGACTTGGCGGAGAGAACGAGATTCGAACTCGTGGTACGGGTTGCCCCGTACGTCGGTTTAGCAAACCGGTGGTTTCAGCCACTCACCCATCTCTCCGGGCACGCTTCCGGGAAGAGGGTTTCTCCCGAAAGGGTGTGCAAATATAGAATCTTTTTGGGGAACTACAAAGAATTGCGGACAAAATTTCCGGTTTCCCGACTTTCTCCGGCTCCGGAAGGGGCGGAACGAGCCGGCCGGACCCGGATTTTTTCCGGCGGAATAGGGGTTCCGGCCGCAGATTTGCTTCGCGGCATTATGATTTTGCAATTTGATTTCGTACCTTTGTCCGATATTTGGCATGTAATGGCAACGAACGAAAAGGAGCTTCTCGAAGGCATTCGGGAGCAGGAATATAAATACGGATTTACGTCGGACATCGAGACCGAGACCATCGGCAAGGGATTGTCCGAAGAGGTCGTGCGCCTGATTTCGGCCAAGAAGGGCGAACCGGAGTGGATGAC
>ERZ779729.2038-NODE-2038-length-12860-cov-1.877157_pt1 | contig 12860 bp, 8 predicted proteins | sample MGYA00511072_ERZ779729 | MGnify/ENA primary metagenome ERZ779729 (study PRJEB29588, sample SAMEA2156675) | human gut metagenome | biome: human gut; feature: human-associated habitat; material: faeces | place: Denmark | collected 2008/2010 ...
AATCTTATTTTTGTTCGTTACCTTGTTTGCTTCTACCTTATTATATAGCCAGGTAGTTGGAGTTAAAACGAATGTCGTAATGGACGCACTTAAAATTATCAATCTTGGAGCCGAAGTCGGCTTAAGTAAAAAATTAACCCTGGACTTGTATGCCAACTATAATCCCTGGAAATACAAAGATCAGAAGATGATGAAGATGCTTGCTTTCCAACCGGAACTCCGGTATTGGTTTTGTGACAAATTCAATGGTCATTTTGTAGGTATGCACCTTCACGGAGGTGTTTATCAAGCAGCCGCCATCGATATGCCATGGGGCATTTGGCCCGAATTGAAAGAGCACCGTTTCAAAGGGCATTTCTATGGTCTGGGTGTCTCCTACGGTTATCAATGGATTCTGGGCAAGCACTGGAACCTTGAAGGAAACATAGGTGTAGGCTATGCACGTGTCAAGTACGAGCAATTCGAATGTAAGACATGCGGTGAAAAAGTCAAAGAAGGACATAAGAATTATGTAGGTCCAACAAAAGCCGCAGTCAGTTTAATCTATTTATTTTAAAACAAAACAAATATGAAAAAGATATTATGCATACTCTTCTGCCTGCTGCCTGTATTAGGCGGGAAAGCGCAGACTCTATACAGAGATCAAGTGCGTATAGAAAAAGAATCTATCACACGTAGTGAAGATAATAATGTATTGACTATCAATCTGGATATTGTCCTGCAGGAAAATCTAAAGTTAGCATCCAATCAAGTTGCTACATTAACTCCATTTCTTGAGGCAGACGGAAAGACGCAGATATTGCCTTCTATTATAGTGTACGGGCGTAAGCGCGACATCGTCAGCCAACGCAACCATCAAACTCCCGAAAATACCTATACCATCTTGCGGCGTAAACAACATCAGGCACAAAAAGTAAACTATCTGGTGCAAATGCCGTTCAGAGCATGGATGCGCAATGCGAATATGAAGCTAAACATTGACTTATGCGGCTGCTGCGACATCCTAGAAGAGAACAGTGGTGAATTAATCACCCGGTTGAACATTTTACCACTGAAATTAAAACCCGCTATCGCCTATATTACTCCTAAAGCCGAAAACGTAAAACACCGTGCGGTAGAAGGAAGTGCTTTTCTGGATTTCCCGGTCAACAAAATTATTATCTATCCGGAGTATCGCCGCAACACTAGCGAATTGGCAAAAATACGCGCAACGATTGATACAGTACGTAATGACAAATACACCACTCTTACCAGTATAAGGATTCACGGTTATGCTTCACCGGAAGGTAGCTACGCTAATAACACCCGCTTGGCGAAGAATCGTACCCAGGCACTTGTAGATTATGTAACCAGTTATTATAACTTCGACAAGCAACTCATCACTTCGGATTACACCCCGGAAGATTGGGAAGGTTTCCGTAAGTTTGTTGCAGCTTCATCTATGGAGAAGAAAGAGGAAGTTCTTCGCCTGATAGACAACAAAGGCATAGACATGGATAAGAAAGAACGTGATATTGCCAATTTGGTTGGTGCGCAAACATACCAATATATATTAGCAGAATGTTATCCGGCTCTTCGCCATTCGGATTATACAGTCAATTATACAGTACGCGGTCTTAGCCTTGAAGAGTCTAAAGAGATAATCAACAAGCGTCCGCAGTTATTGAGCTTGCAGGAGATCTACCGGATCGCGGAAAGTTGCGAACCGGGAAGCGAAGAATTTAACCACTCTTTCCAAGTAGCCGCTACTATGTTTCCGGACGATCCCATTGCAAACCTCAATGCCGGAGCAATGGAGATACAAAAAGGTGGCGATATGACAATTGCCAAAAAACATTTGGCTAAAGCTGACCAGAAAGCAGCAGAAACGCTAAATAATTTAGGAATTATCGCCATGATAGAAGGTGATTTGAAAACAGCTGAAGAATATTTCAGTGCAGCCAAAGTAGCCGGCCTTACAGAACAAGCGGATACCAACCTGAAAGAATTAAAGAAGAAACAAAATTACCCCGTAAAATAACAAAATCACAAACACAAATAAACATCGTTTATCCCTATGATTTTATAATTAGAATCTATCCCCAATTAGAAACGCATTACTTGAGAAAGTAGTGCGTTTTAATTATATATCCAGACCATCTATCCAGTCACTTACTAAAAAAAACGACTCTTCTTAAAAAAAGAATATTTAAGCAACCCAGAAAGAGCTGAATCACATCATCCTATTAAAAAGAGCAGGAAAGCTTCGGCATTAGCAAGTACGAAAATTCATATTCCTACTGTTCGATAGACTTTAGTAATCAAAGCGCAATAGTTTCCCCTTTTTAGTTATAAAGTAGAGAACTTTAAAGTGAATAGCATGTCATTCTGCCAGTTCTTACACTTCCGATATTTATGATTAACCAGAGAAAAAAGAGGCTCTTAATAACCTCTTCACATCTTCCTCACCGAGTAGCGCTAGTTTCCCCGGTGAGGAAGGAACCGATGCACACCGAGGAACATCTCATTGGTTTTAAAGCAACGAATGCTTTATAGACAAAAAAAGATGTATATTCTGTATCGGTTTATACAATAACCGTTTGCATTTACGTATATGAATACATTTATTTATGCAGTTTCTTCCCCAGTTCATTATTTTTAGAATGGTCGTATTCTTACGTAATCTTAAAAATAGCACATTAAAGCAGAAAAGGCATATTATCCATATTTTTATATCACCTACCTGTTCCACATCATATAGTTTACTATACAGTACAGCATCAGTAGTAAATCATTCAAAACAGAATAGAAGAAATGCAAATTATTCCATTCCACCCAGATAGTTGCATAATTTATTCCACAATACAAAAAAAAGTTGAAGAAAAAAGCATAATATACAACAGTGGAAAAAGAAAAGAACAGGTGGCATATCATTCACCACCCTCAACAAATCATTCACAAAACGACTAATTCACCCGCCTAAAAAAGGATATTCGAACGATTGAAAAATTCACCCTAAAAATTGAAAAAAACACCAATCAACGATTAAGCATTTCTCCCATACCTTTGCAATGTCGATGAGGAACAAAAGTTTCCTCAAAACAAACAAAACAAGAAATTAAGTAATAAACAAATAAAAGAAACATTGCCTATAAGAAACAAACAAAAATCCTCCTTTTGGAAGTTACTTCTTTTTCCTTATTATATAAGGGCTTCCGATCAAACAAGAAAATGATGTTTTTTACAAAACAAACGGTCCTCATCCTTTAGATGACTCTTCCCCCCAAAAAAAGAAAAAAAATCAGTCATGACTACATAAATAATAATATGTAGCGTGCAACTAAAAAAATGATTATTACATCACACATTAAACTCATAACAAAAATGAAAGTTAGAAATTTATTATTAGCAGGTTTGGCAGTAGCTGCCATGACAGCTTGTAGCAACGAAAATGACGAAATCGTTGATAACGGTCAAGTACAAGGTACAGAAAACGCTTTAATACGATTAGGTATTTCTTATCCGACAGTAACTCGCGCAACGGGAGATACAGAAGACGGATTAACAACAGAACAACTTTTTAAGACTGCTAAAGTTATCGTCAATGGAGACGTCCATACTTATGCATATGATGATTTCACACCTAGCACTGACCCTAATGAAAAAGGCTTATATTTGAAAGATGGTATTCCAGTTTCTGAAGGAACAGCTAATGTCTATGTTATTTTAAATCTGGAAGGAGAACCGACAGCACCATATGCAAACATGACAGCAAGTGCTAGCTACTCTACTTCTTTAGACGGTCTTACTGACTATGTTGCTAAAGACGGCGAATTCTTAATGAGCAATGCAGGAGGTCTAGTAGCGACAACAAATGTTGAAAAAGGAAAAGAAGCAACTGTCAGAGTTAACGTTGAACGTGCAGCTGCCAAACTAATGGAGCAATCAAAAAAAGAAGCATTTACAAACATTACTCCGGGAACGTATAATGATAAAACATTGAATATAACATTAAAGAGTTACTCATTCGTTAACTTGCAGAAAGATACTTATGTATTGGCAAATGCAACTCCAATAACATCTAATTTCTTCCAGCCATACGATGCAAACAATGCTACTTGGGGATATGCAGCCAAAGCAATCCTTGGTAATATTCAAGAAAAAACCCCAACTGCAACTGAAAACATCACATACTGTCTGGAAAACAAAGATGCAGACAATAATACATGTGTTGTATACGAAGCTGTTGCAACATGGGATGATGAGACAGAACCTGCAACCTTCTATGTAACTTCAGAAAATGTTGTATATCAAGATTTTGCTACATTACACGAAAAGTTCGGAAACATGCTTGATGCAAGCAATCTAACAGCTGATAGTAAAGCAGCAGATTTCAGAGCAGCAGGAGTTCCTATTAAAATGTACGAAGGAGGTAAATGCTACTACAAAGCAGATATTTACACAAATACTACAGCCAATAAGACAATTGTCAGAAACAATGTATATAAACTGAATGTATCAAGCATCACTAAATTAGGAGACCCGACTCCGACTCCGACTCCGGATGCAGCAAGTCTGATGCTAGAAGTTAAGGTTCTTCCATGGACAATTAACTTGGTAGACATCATTTTATAATTTGCATCACACAACAATAAAACTGGATGGGAAGAGATAACTTCCCTTTCCACCCAGTTATCTTATTCGATAAGATAAACAAAACAGACTTTCCAAAAGCATAAAAAACAAAAAAATGAAACGAATACTGACCACCATACAAAAAGAAGCGAACAAGATACTGTTACTCACAGTATTGGCTGGTGCAATGGCATCCTGCGACTCTGTCCTGGATTACAACGAAGGCGATTGCAGCATCGAATATTTGGTAAAGTTCAAGTATGATTATAATATGGAGAAAGTAGACGCTTTCGCTCAAGAAGTAAGAGCAGTCACACTTTATGCTTTTGATGATGATGGAAATATGGTATATTTCAAAACAGACCAAGGCGAAATACTAGCAGATGGAAACTATGCCATGAAATTGGATATTGAACCCGGAGAATACCATTTAATCGCATGGGCGGGATTGGACAACCAATCGTTTGCAGTGCCTGTGTTATACCCACAAACATCTCAAATCACTGAACTAAAGGTTAAGACTCTACGAGAAGAATTCGTTCCTACACGTTCGGAAGATGAAAAAGATAAATATATTGTAGAAAAAGAACTCTCTTCATTATGGCACGGAGAAGTTAAGAAAAGTGCATTTACTCGAAGTGGAAGAGAACGCATTACAGAAGTTTCTCTAGTGAAGAATACAAACAACATCCGTATTGTGGTGGCACAGGTAAACCAACATCCGGATCAGCCAGTCACCAGAGTATTAAAAAAAGAGAACCTCAAGTATACCATATATGACGAAAACGGATATATGAACTATGACAACTCATTGCTTCCGGATAATATGCTGACATACAAACCATTTGCTACAGAACAAGAATTCATTACATCACGTGCTTTCACCCAAGATACAGACAGCGAATATCCGGCAGCTATTGCAGAATTGAGCGTTGGACGACTCATGGAAGACAAAAAACCGGAACTGAACATCACCAATACAGAAACGGGAGAACAAGTGATTAAAAATCTGGATCTGATTAAATACCTGAATATGCTTAAACAAGAGCACTATAAAGATATGGATTTACAAGAATATCTGGATCGAGAAGACCGCTACAGCATGATATTCTTCGTTGACGAAAATTTGACGCTAATCAGATCTGTCATACAAATAAACGGTTGGATCATTCAGCTTAACGATTTCGAACTCTAAATAAACAAGATAATGAGACACCTCAAATTAACATATAATCTTCTGGTTGCCCTGATAGCAATTGCCGGTTTTTCAGGATGCTCACAAGATGAGTTCGTTGAAGAACAGGAGATGCAACCGCAGATTGAAGCCCAATTGATGTTATCCATCAGCTTGCCGCAAATCGGCACACGGGCTATTAATGAAGAGACATTATCCGGTACAGCAGAAGAAAGTAAATGCCGCAAACTTACATTGTTTATCATGAATACCGATGGTACAACTATCCAAGATAAAACAGTGACCGGAGAAGACCTGGAAAATGAGTTCTTATATTTCATTGTAAATACGTCTATCGGCGAAAAATATATATTTGTTGCAGCTAACATGACAGATGAACAAATAAAGGCTGTCAAGACGGCTACAGATCATAATCCGGAGCAAGTTATAAAAGATATAAAAGAGGTCACTACAAATTATAACTTTGTAATGACCGGGCAGGCAGTTACTGAAGGCAGCAACAGTGAAATCATCAACATAGAAGAACATAAGATGACAAGAATCAAAGCTACTTTGACACGTGTCACATCTAAGGTTCTGGTGACTTGCACTACAAAAGAAAATACAGGATATGTCAACTTGACCAAAGATAACGGATACATAAAATTGAGTGACGTACATTATATTCTGGAAACAACCAATAAAAAGTTCTTCCCATTTCAAAAAGCAAATAATGAAGACCCGAACTTCCTGATGAGTACAACACTCCAGGCTGGTTATGAAGCCAACTTCTTTACAGCAGCAACGGACGTGACAAAGGGAGAAATTGCAATACAGCATGATGTCCAACGAATAGAAGGAAGTGAGAATCCATATACAGAAGGACTCTATTGTCTCGAAAACACAATAGATGTAGACGGTGAATACTCAAATGACTTTAGTGATCCTCAAAAAGTTGCCACTTATTTGAAAGTAGCTGCTAAGTTTACACCGAAGAACATTGACGGAATCACCGGTTTATCTGAACAGGATGCAAAAAAGAAATTATCCGGCAATGGAACATTCTATACTTGTAAAAAAGGAACGGCACTTGCTAAAGAAATGTGTTACAGCAGTATAGAGAAGGGAATTAATTACCTGAAGAGTGAATACAACCTGACTGTCACAACCAATGACTTCACCACTTATGAAGATGGTTGGCAGTATTACGAGACATTTGTCAACTCTCCTACAAGTTTTAGTAAAGAGGCAGGAATAGTACGCAACAACTATTACATTATCAATGTTCGTGCATTCACCACCTTGCAATCGGATAAGACAATCGAAGTCAATACAACCATGGTACCATGGGTTCTTAAGGGACGGACTACGATTGATGTTGAAACAGGAAATAATAAATAAAGGAGTACAGCTATGAAACTAATAAGACAACATAACATCATCAATGGAGTGCTCCTGATGGCAGCAGTCAGCGTTAGCAGTTGTGATAGTATACTAGAAGACGACTCCTTGCCCGTTAGCAATGAAAATATAGAAATAAGTTTCACCCGTTCCAGTGAAAACACAGTTAGCCTCAATGACAATGGCACCTTCAAAGTTGCGTTCTTCACAGGAGTAAACTACAACTTTTATGCTGCAACGGACAACCTCTCGGGAATTGACAATTACAAAGAAAATGCCTACGACACAGCAATACCTTATCCAAACGGCACTGCTGTATATGCAGTAGGCTACGCCCCAAGTAATCTCTTAACAGCATCCGATGACTATAAGCAACTAACTTTGGTATCAACAGTTTCGGCAGGAACAGTTGACGTGTTAGCCTCACAAACAGAAACAGGAAGTAAAAGTAGTCCTTTTTCTGTTCAATCGCCACTTCAATTCCAACACCTACTAACTAAAATCACTTTCATCGCCAAACGTGATAAAAAGATGCAAAGCAGCAAACTTGTACACGATGTAAAAGTGACACTCGGCACATCATATCTCATTAATAAATGGGAATATGACAATCAAGGCACCTATATGGTAGCCGGAACACAAGAAAATATGGAGAACCTAACGTTACACGTTCCTGATCAATATCTGACTGACATCGACACTGAATACATCGTAGGCACATGCTATCTAAATATGCCAGCCCATAACGATGGAAAGCTTTCTTTCAATCTGGAAGCAACCCTGACTCCGGTAGGTTCAACCGATGACATTGAGGCTGATTATGGAGAAATGAACATCCAACTGCTGGAAGCTAATAATCAGATTCCGGTATCAACAGCACAAGCGGGAGAAGCTTATGAAGTAGTCATTAACTTCACTCAAGATTCATTTACGCTAACCGGTGTAAAAGCACCTTGGAAAACAGGAGGATTAATCACAGTACCCATTAATCCGACTAACAACTAATAAGAACATCCAAAACAACAATTAAGCCATGATGAGATATAATAACATAATAAACGGTTTGCTGGCGATTGCATCTATATTAGCATTCACAGCATGTGCGGAAGACACCGCTTACGATGATAATGTTGCGGAAGGGAATGGTGTTTTTCGATTTTCCGGTGCTCCAAGCATATATACAAGAGCGAACGCATCTGCTGATTACCAAGAACAATTTGAAACAGGCACCAAATACCAGCTATTCGCTATCGAAGCTAGAAATTGGAGCACAAATTACCTTCAGAAAAATCCAAGCAAAAATGCGATAGAAGGCACTGAAGCAGCTGACCATACTATCTCATTTGATGGAAACAATAAATTCAATAATCATAGTTTAGATTTTTATGCAGTTACTCTAAGTGATAAAACACTTGTACCAGATATTAAATATAATAGTAATGGTGCACCCACTTGTCATGTTTCTTATGATAACGGAGCATTAACAGATGTGATGTGGTCGGGTAATCTAAAGAATCAAACCTATAAAAATTCAGGAAAATTACAATTAAACTTCGAGCACACTTTATCCAAGCTTCATGTGTATGCACAGAAGAATGATGAATTAACCGGTTCTACCGTTGTTCTGAAAGAAGTCAAATTAATTGATTATTTATCCGGCGACTTAAGTCTTGAAACCGGAGAGTTCAGTAGCGAGACAGACACAAGAGTTGACAATGCGGAACATGCACATTCTGTATACACAGGGACAGCTGTAATTAATGAAGAAACAGCTAAGAAAGAAATTTTTTCGGCAATGGCATTCCCTACTAGAGGAACCGAGACCGATTCTCACGCCTTAGGGCTCAAGGTGACAACTATAGTAGATGGTAAAAATGAAAAGACCACTACCTATCGTATAAAAGAAGTAGATGTGGAACATACAACTGATAATAAAAATCCAAAATACAAGGCATTCAAATTTAAACCGAACTATGAATATGACATCGTACTGACTATGACTCAAACAACCATGGTAGTGACTGTAATTCCCCGTGTATACGATTGGATAGACGATAATTCAGATTACGAAGATACACAAATAGGTAGTTCGGTTACATTCGGCGGCGTGACATGGATGGATAGAAACTTAGGAGCTACAAGTGCCGATGCAACAAAAAGCATTCAGAGTTGGGAAGCATCCCGTGGATTCTATTACCAATTCGGGCGTAGTATTCCTTATTACTTAGAAGGTAGTTGTTTAGACCCTAGTGTAGAAAATCCCGCCAACGCAACTCCCGTATGTAAAGGTAATAATAATGCAGAGAATGCTAAACCTTTCCCATACGTTCCAGAACATTACACAAATGGACATCGCACAAATGATAAAGGTTATAATGATTGTGCACAGGATCCGGGAGAAAAAGATTCAAATAAATCGTTCGCATTCAGTTCATCAAAAAGTGATAATAACAAAAAAGATTGGGCATCCACTCATTCTGTAAGTGCCACATATTGGGACAATACTGTAAACCAACCTTGCCCCAAAGGTTGGAGACTGCCTACTAAAGATGAATTTTTATCCATTGTTCCCAGTAGCAAAAGCGCAGGAGACATAACTTTCCAAGAGGAAAGCCGCAAATTAAACAAAAAATATTTCAAAACAGAAAATAACGATGTTTATAATGAACCGGCACAATATGTAGGAATTCTTCCCGACAATGAGAAGTGGGGTACAATCTATGCAATCAAACGTCAAGGAACGTCTAATGCATATAGAGTGCGCTGGCAAATTAAACGTGTAGGAAACACATCAGATAAAAATGACATGTGTGATCAGGGAAATAATAATACAGGAACTGACGCCCAAGGTTACCGTTCAGTGCTTGTTATTTCACGTTACCCTGCTGATAAAACAAGTACTTTAAGTACAAGTAATTATAACACAAAGTATACCGATTGGGAAAATCCTGTAGAAACACTTATGTTACCGATATCCGGATACATACATGTGGAAAAAGTACCAGCTCTGATATATGCTGGCAGTGAAGCAATTTATTATACATCCACAGCAAATACAGGTAATAACCAATCGTGGAGTTTCCGTATTAAGTTTAGTGGTAACACATATGATAGATACCTATTCATGTGGAATGAAGAACGACGCAGTTATGGTTGTTCTGTACGCTGTGTACGTGATAAGAATGTGAATTAAGAACAAAACAAATAGAAGAAATATGAAAGCAAGGAATTATATACAACAACTAATGCTCCTTCTCATACCGGTTGGGTTACTAACAGCCTGTCTGTCCGAAGAGGAAGGAGAATGCTTACCCAATGAAGGCAAAGTGCCGGTAACGGTACAATTAGGAGGCCAGTATGCCATTATGTCCGGAAAAGATGCACCTGACAGTAACACTCGCGCTACCAATAATTCAGCACTGGATGGAGTTAAAGTTCTGAACCTTTCAGAAGGCAGTACATTGTGGCTGTTCGCAAAAAACGGTACTACTACGCAAACACAGGGTTATGTTGTAAAGACCGGAGACGGTGGTGTTCAATCACTTTACCCTTGTTCGCAATTTGATGAAAATGGAGATTACAAGGAAGAAGATGTAAGTAAGACTCCATTGTTCTTAAACCCGGGTAGATATACATTTAGTGCTATTTCACCGGCGAAGGCATCTTATAAAGACGGTAAATGTATTATTAAGAATGGGGAATATGTAATAGCTACTAATAACAGTTGGACACAAACTGAATCTACCACTTGTGATATATCAGGCAATGAAGGAGTTATTCTTCTCAATCCGCTAATGCAAGTAACTTCCCGCATGAAGTTCTTAATCAAAGGTACTGATAAAATAGCCAATTTATCTATCATGCAAGCGGGTGTTGAAATAGACGGTATACAAATAAATCCTACTTCTGGAGACAATTATACCGTAGGAGACAATATGCCGTCCAAATTAGGAGACAAATACAATAGAATTTATGTACCAGCTAAGAATTTTATTACCACATCCGAAGGAATACTACAAGGAGAAACAGGTATCTTACCAACAGATTGTCGTTCTACCCCGGTGGTAGTTATCATGAATGTATTAGTAAATGACGTCCCCACACAATTTACATATTCTATCGTAGGCAAGCAATTCCTACCGGGATATTCATACAATTACACCGTTACGCTTGATATAAAAGACGGTATTACAGTAGCCAACTGGCAAGAGTCTTCCTGGACAGCTGACATAGATCCCGATATTAATTAAATAGTAGGAGAAGAAAATCATGAAACGAAACTCTATATATACTTTAATAGCTTGCTTGCTTTTAGCAGCCTGCTCGTCCGAAGAGGAATGGAATCTATCTGACCATACTCCGGCTGTTGAACTTGGAGAAGGACAAATCGCTGTACAGCTCAATCTACAGACTACGGACTTTACAGTAGAAGAAACCCGCTCTGCCACCCCGATAGATTTACAAATAGAAAATCCGATGTACAATCTATGGTTATTGCACTATAATGAAGAAGGGGGATTGGTAGAAAGTGATACAAAATATATTCATCTAAATGATAAAGGAGAATTAGCGACTAATTATACTGCTACATTAACACTTACTGATGGTAATCAAGGAACACTTTGTTTAATTGCCAATCTTGAAGGAACAGGCAGTGGCAATAATCCTTCAACTGCCTATACTCCTAGCAATGACAATGGTTCATGGCCAAAAACACTGCAACTATTACAGAAAGAACTTTTGACCTTGCCCATCAACCGAAATGCAACTGATGCTACATTAGGTTTACCGTCCAAAATGTTTATGTATGGTTTCTATCAAGGTACATTAAATGCTTCGCATCCGGTTAATATCACATTAGGACGTATGGCAGCCCGTTTGGATATTGTAATCAAGGCAGCAGATAGTGAAACCCCATTAAGCAATCTTCAATTGCAATTAAAAAACGCAGTCATCAAAAGTCATTATTCACCGATGAAGATAGATAGTAAGGAAGATATTTATGTAGACTTTCCCATAGATAATACTTTTAAAAATGAGACAGTGACTAGTTCAGCACCAATCACTTGTTACTATTTTACAGGAGAAAATATCACACCGGAGATTGGAAAAGAGACAGTACTCATCGTAAAAGCTGATAAAGTTACTACTGAAACAAAAGAAATAGAAAAAACAATCCGAGTTACTATAGAAAGTAATAAAAGTGAAGGTATAAAATGTGAATATGTTAATTGGAATAGAGATTTAGACAATCAGATAGGTGGTTTCATTGATTATGATACCCAAAAAGAGCATATTGCTACTCGTACTAAACCCGTCTACTACAAATGGGTAGACCGTACGATCAAAGAACAAATAACAGAAGAAAAGACCGTCCCATGTATCTACACCATCAAACTAGGCGCCAATGCTCCGGGCACAAGTGATGATTATTCTCTTTACCGTAACAATAATTATACCTTTAATATCAACTTAAAATAACCTTCAAATACGCCATATTATGACACCGAAAGACATCCTACAACTAGAATCAACAGATATACGCCAAGCGTATCTGTTTGAAGAAGACGGACGCTGGTATGCATACGAACATTCAGCCAACCGGATAGAAAAATTCGTGAAAGGTTTTGTAGACTTTAAACACAAAGTGCAAGATGTCTGCGGTCGGATA
>ERZ779729.2041-NODE-2041-length-12847-cov-1.771576_pt1 | contig 12847 bp, 9 predicted proteins | sample MGYA00511072_ERZ779729 | MGnify/ENA primary metagenome ERZ779729 (study PRJEB29588, sample SAMEA2156675) | human gut metagenome | biome: human gut; feature: human-associated habitat; material: faeces | place: Denmark | collected 2008/2010 ...
AATAATCAAATGCATCATTATGACATGAATCTTTGTTATATGGATGAACTCTTATGGCATTTCAACTGGACGGGAGATACGGCGTATGTCCGTAAAATGTGGCCTGTAATTACCCGTCATCTTGCTTGGGAAAAATTAAATTATGATCCGGACAATGATGGTTTATATGATGCTTATGCCTGTATTTGGGCAAGTGATGCGCTTTACTACAACAGTGGCGCAGTCACCCATTCGTCGGCTTATAACTACCGTGCCAATAAAATGGCAGCTTTTCTTGCTTCTTTGATAGGCGAAGACCCTTCACCTTATCAGAACAAAGCCGAGCAAATATTGAAAGCGATGAATAAGCGTCTTTGGATGCAGGGCAAAGGTTGTTGGGCAGAATATCAGGATTTTATGGGACATCGTCGGCTTCACGAAAGTCCGGGATTATGGACTATATACCATGCACTCGATAGCGACGTTGCTGATCCTTTTCAAGCTTATCAGGCTACACGGTATGTTGATACGGAAATACCACATATCCCCGTGTATGCCGATGGACTGGAAGAGGGGTATGCAACGATTGCCACTACCAATTGGTTACCTTATTCCTGGAGTATCAATAATGTGGCTTTCGCAGAGGTAATGCATACAGCTTTGGCCTATTTCCAGGCAGGACGTCCGGAGGAAGGATGCCGACTGATGAAAAGCTCCTTTCTGGATGGTATGTATCTAGGGAACAGTCCGGGTAATTTTGGACAAGTCAGTTTTTATGATGCTGCCCGTGGAGAGTGTTATCGTGACTTTGGAGATCCGATAGGGGTAGCTTCCCGATTACTGGTACAAGGATTGTATGGCATTTTACCCGATGTATTGAACGGGAAGATGGTGATTCGTCCGGGATTTCCCGCAGGATGGTCAAAAGCTTCTATTTCTTTGCCTGACATAACCTATCACTTTGTCAGGGAGAATGATACAGATATTTACCGGATAGAGCAACGTTTTAAGGTACCTTTGGCTTTGACATTACAAGTGAATGTCGGAAGAGAAAGGATTCATTCTGTGAAAGTAAATGGGAAAGAAGTTGACTGGAGCTTTGCGGAAGCTGCTTCCGGTTATCCGGTGGTTGTTATTCCTGCTTCTTCTGCCAAAAAAGCAATTGTCGAAATTGTGTGGGAAGGAAACAGACTGAATCCGGTTCTGCCTGAAATACAGGCGGAGGCTTTAGCGGAGATCCGTATTCCATTCATTTTAGGGGCGGTATTCGGTGAAATATATGATCCGCAGGGAGTGCTGATACAACCGAATGTTAGTGATACATCTATAAAAAGTAAGGTCAATGATCATTTGGGGCATCATACATTCTTTGTTCGCACGAAACAAGGACAGATGGAATGGTGGCAGCCTGTAAACATACAGATTACAAAATCGGAAAAATCACCGGTCATTCTTCCTTTCTCACAGGTGAATATGTCAGAGTGCCGGGTGATGAATATGGATTCTTTGTTCAATGCGAATGTGACTGATATTTTCCGGAATGAGTATCTGACACCCCGTTCGCCTTATACCACTTTACAACTTCCTGTTCAGGGCATTGGCGAGTGGTGTCATCCGAAATTAACTGCTGATATTGATGATACAGGTTTGCGTGCCTTGGTACGTGATGAGATGCTGACTACCAAACTGGGTGTGCCGTTCCGAACATTGGCTCAAGGAAGCAATGTTGCTTTTACTTCGTTGTGGGATAATTATCCCGACAGTTTAAGTATTCCGCTTTCCGGTCGGGCTTCTCATGCCTATTTAATGATGGCAGGCAGTACCAACCACATGCAGTGTCGCATTGCTAATGGTATTGTTCGTGTATACTATACAGATGGAACTTCTGATGTATTGGAATTAGTGAATCCGGATAACTGGTGTCCTATTGAGCAAGATTTCTATGTTGATGGTCAGGCATTCACCGTTGTTTCTCCCCGTCCTTATCGCATTCATTTTAAGACGGGTTTGGTTAGCAATGATTTGGGAAAGGACTTAGGCATAAAGGGTGTTTATGGACGTTCCATCGAGGGAGGAGCAGGTGTACTTTTGGACATGCCTTTGAATCCTTCCAAAGAGTTAAGTCATCTGATGTTGGAAACACTTTCAAACGATGTTGTTATCGGTCTGATGGGAGTTACATTGCAATAAAATAAAAATAACATATTAATAAAAGGATAAGAATTATGATGAGAAGAACTATTAATTTACTACTGATGTTGCTTTTTGTGGCAGAGGTAACATTTGCGAATACTGTTGATTTTGATAAAGCATTTAAAGAAAGCGCCCGTATCGAAAAACAGATTAAACGTACCTCTTTTCCGAAACGAACATTTCTTATAACTGATTTTGGAGCAAAAACGGATGATGAGGCTAATCCTTGCCATGAAGCCATTAATCAGGCTATTTTACAGTGCAGTCTGTCAGGAGGTGGCACAGTAATTGTTCCTAAAGGCACTTTTTATACCGGACCTATTACTCTAAAGAGCAATGTGAATTTCCATCTCGAAGAGGGAGCTGTTTTGAAATTCTCTACAGATCAAAGCCTTTATTTTCCTGCAGTTTTAACCCGTTGGGAAGGAATTGATTGCTATAACGCTCACCCCTTGATTTATGCTTATGGTGAAAGCAATATTGCCATAACAGGAAAAGGTATTATTGACGGACAAGGTAGCATGGAAACTTGGTGGCCGATGTGTGGGGCCGTAAAGTATGGTTGGAAAGAAGGCATGGTGGCTCAACGCAATGGAGGTCGTGAACGTCTGTTGATGTATGGTGAAACATCGACTCCTGTCTACAAGCGTCTGATGAAGCCGGAAGATGGTATGCGTCCGCAGCTATTGAACTTACATTCCTGCCACACCATCTTGATTGAAGGTGTTACTTTGTTAAACTCTCCATTTTGGGTGATTCATCCTCTTTTCTGCGAGAGCTTGATTGTTAGCGGAGTGACTGTTTTCAATCGTGGACCTAACGGAGACGGATGTGATCCTGAATCTTGTAAGAATGTGTTGATAGAGAATTGTACATTTGACACGGGTGATGATTGTATTGCCATTAAATCAGGACGTAATGAAGACGGACGTAAATGGAATATTCCCAGTGAGAACATTATCGTACGTGGTTGCATGATGAGGAATGGACATGGAGGAGTAGTGATCGGCAGTGAGATTTCCGGTGGTTACCGTAACTTGTTTGTAGAAGACTGCCGGATGGATAGCCCGAATCTGGATCGTGTCATTCGTATTAAGACCAGTACTTGCCGTGGAGGGCTTATAGAAAATGTATATGTACGCAATGTAACAGTAGGACAATGTCGTGAAGCAGTACTGCGCATCAATCTGCAATACGAGAACCGGGAAAAATGTAAGAGAGGGTTTGACCCGATTGTCCGTAATGTGCATTTGAAGAATGTAACTTGTGAGAAGAGTAAATTGGGTGTGCTTATTATAGGGCTGGAGGATGATAAACATGTATATAACATCAGTGTAGAGGATTCTCATTTTAATAATGTAGCCAAAGGAGCAAATGATATTAAAGGGGCGAAAGATGTTACTTTCAAGAATCTTTATATCAATGGTGAATTGGTGAAATAGAAGATTATTGTAGTAAATCAGAATATCCGAATATGAATGAAAAAGAAGATTTAGAAGAACTCCAATGTTTTGTCTCAAATATACAGAATGATTGGAAAACAGCTTATGATGCACAAATTTATATCACATCTCTGTCTGTAATAAGTAATCATGATTGGAATAAATTAGAACTTTGGATAAATCTTCATCAGGATGGTTTTATCTATAAGTTAAGACATTATTATCCTGCACTTTCGGAAGACGATATACATATCATTCTTTTATTACGTATTGATTTTAATAATGCTCAAATTTCAGAGTTGTTTCATGTTTTAGAGAGTTCTTTTAGAATACGGCGTAGTAGATTGAAGAAAAAAATGAATGTTGTTTGTGAATCTATTACAGATTTTGTCAAATCATTGTATTTAGAATAATTCTCATTTTTATAGTAAAACCATATATAAATGTGTATATAAGTAAATGTATACGCATTTGTATATGGTTAATATTTTTCTCTTAACTTATAAATGTATTCTTTTGCAACAAATTATCATTGAAAAACATTTTTCATTCATACTAATATTATGGAAAAATACAGATTATCATCGTATGCAATATCGATAGAATTAGAAAGTGAACCTGACGATAGTCTATTAATACATGGCTATACTGGTGCTATAGATTTAATAGATAAGTCCATAGTAAGGTTCCTGATAGAAAATCCTTTTTTTGATAGGGCTCTACTACCTTGTGAAGAAAGCACAAAAGACGCTCTTGAAAAAAGAGGATATATCACTTTACAAACAGAAGATGAAGAAAAAGAATACTTTAAACGTTTAGCAACAGCACTTTTTAGAAAAGAAAGTATGCTACGTAAAGGTTTTACTTTTCTAATTACCTATGATTGTAACTTTCGTTGTCCTTATTGCTTTGAAAAAGATATTCAGAAAGATGGAACAGCGTTCACCAAAGAGATGGTAGATAAAGCCTATCAAGCTATATTACAGATAGCACCAGACGAAAGACTACGCTCAAGGTCAATAACCTTGTATGGCGGTGAACCTCTATTAAAGAGAAATAAGAATATTATATCTTATATTATTGAACAGGGTAAAGAATTAGGATTTAAGTTTTCTGCTATCTCTAATGGTTATGACCTGAAATATTATGAAGATCTTCTCTCGCCGGAAGATATTAGCTTTATTCAGATAACGATAGACGGCATTAGAGAACGTCATAATCAACGTCGTATTCATTATCAAGGATACCCTACATTTGATACGATTGTAGAAAATATTGGAATTGCTTTGAATAAAGGAGTTGCCATTTCAGTTAGAGTGAATGCCGATCGAAACAATATAGAAGATTTAGAGGGATTACAAACGATTTTTTGTGATTTGGGCTATACAGAGAACCCTTTATTTTCTATAAACTCTGCATTATTAAGAAATTATTCCGATAGTACAGAAAAAGCCTATCAATACTTCTCACAGAAAGATTTTATAGAATGGCATAAAAAACATGGAATCTACTTGCCAAGATTATGGAGTATATCGTAGAATTCATGCAGCGATAAAACAAGGTAAACCTCTATCTTTTCGTTCTACTTTTTGTAGTGCTCAAACGGGTGGATTTGTGTTTGATCCATTTGGTAGAATTTATACATGCTGGGAGACTGTGAATCAAAAAGAACATTGTATAGGTAATTATTCTTTGAATAATGATATTGTTTGGAATGAGCAAGTCGAAGAACGTTGGAGAAAGACCTATCTTTTGGAGAATGCTATATGCGCAAGCTGTAAATACGCATTACTGTGTGGCGGTGGATGTCCGGCACAAAACTTACAGAAACATCGTTGTACGCATATGGAGGATATAGTTCATAATGCTGCGAATAAGGCTTATTTAAGCATTAAATAAAATATTAATTAAAATTTATTTTTATGGAACAAAATGAGAAAAAAGAACTACGTTCTTTGAATGTAGAGTTGCCAACTCTTTATGTTGAAGAATTGGAACAGCGGTTAGAAACAGACCCATTGGCCATCGGTGGACTTTTATCTGGAAATATCGATGTTTATGCGGACAGTTGTAAGGTTGCGTGTGGTATTGATTGTGATGAATATAACTGCGACGATTGTGATGTTTATTGCAATGTAAAGTGTGGACAATATTCATAATTGAAAAACAGTTTGTATTGATCCTTTTTTAAGTATACGGGATTATTCAGATTTGTCTTTTGTCTAATCCCGTGTATATTTATATAATACGTATGTGAAATTTGAATGTGAATACAGATGAAATACAATACATTACTTTTTTTCATGTTGTGCTTTGGAACTTCGGTTTTTGGACAGGAACTGAAAATACAAGGACATTTGATAGATGAAAAAAAACAAGACTTAGTGGCGGCAACTATACGTTGTTATATGAATGATACACTTTTTATGATAGGTGGGTCTACGAATAGTAAAGGAGAATTTGAACTCAAACTTCCACGTACGGAACAAAAATACAAGTTGTTAATCAGTTATTTAGGTTATAAGGAAACCACTTTAGTCTTGAATCCGACCAAAGAGACCCAGATTCGTTTAGGAGAAATAACGATGGATAAGAAAGTGGTACAGATACAGGAAGTAACTGTGCTAGCTCAAAACCGGATAAATACCGAGGATAAAATAATGGTCTTTCCTACCCGTGAGCAGCTACGGCACTCCTATGACGGGTATAGTACTTTGCTTGCATTAATGATTCCGGGTCTGGAAGCTGATCCGCGAAAGGCGACTATCTCTTATCATAATGAGAACGTATTATTATGTATTGATGGGCGTGAAGCGACACAGGAAGAGGTGCAGAATCTAAACCCAAAAGATATTAAACGGGTGGATTTTTATTCTCAAGGCTCCCCTGATTACCCTGAAGCATCTACAATGCTGGATTATATACTTAAGGAACGGGATTACTTGGGGACAATCGCTTTCAATGCGAGGCATCAATTAAATAGACCTACAGGGAATGGACGGGGAACAGCTCAATATTTTGAAGGAAAATCAGAATGGGCGGTATCGGTGTCGGACAACTATACTCATTCCACGAATCATGATGAAGGATATATAGAAACTCTTTATCATTTTCCGGAAGAAACCATCATTCGGACAGATGATAAATTACCTTCATTGGTTAATAATAATAATCTAAAAACCTATCTGAATTATATCTATAAAGACAAGTTACAAACTTTTTATTCTTCTTTACGAATGAACAGAAGTATGTCCGAAAATGACAGTTGGAATCGGCAGCGATATAATAATACATCTACTGTTCTTGTGAAGCAAGAAAATACGTATGCAGTCAGATTAAATCCTGCCCTGCAATTGCGCTACAATCGCACTCTTCCCAAAAGACAGAAATTGCGTCTTGAATTGTATGGAAGTTATGGTAATAACGATTATGACCGGTGGTATGAGCAACGTACAGATGAAGTCGTTACGTCCTCTTATGCCAATGCTACCGCCGAAGACAGTTGGTATGGAAAACTAAAATTTGACTACAATAAAAGTTTCAAGAACAAATCCTCCTTTAGTTTGGTAGTAAATCAGGATTTTACGCATACCAATAACTTGAATACGAAGGAAGGTATAGATTCCGAAATCTTTTTAAACAACAGTAATACTTATCTTTATGGTACATATAATTATCGTATTATGAAGAAGTTAAATCTGCAAGTTGGTCTTGCCGAACATTTATCGTATACTACGACGAATGGAAGTCATGTATTCAATTCTTTCTTTATACCCTCATTGAAACTTTCTTACCTTTATAAGGGACATTCGTTGAGATTGACAGGAACTGTCCGTAGTATAGAAACCGGCATATCAAATCGTACCGGTTACGAATATAAACGAAATGAATATGAGATGTATGTAGGAAATCCGAAGTTAGAGGATTATCTGCAATATAACATGAAATTGGATTATACGTGGACTGTGAATTCAAGGTGGACAATTCTTTCTTATGCTACTTTGTATGCAAGCAACCGACAGGTTTATGGATTGTATAGTTATAATGACGAACGAAAAATGTTTGTATATCAAAACTTTAATGGAGGGAAGTGTTTCGTTCAACATTACGAGTTGGGTATGCAATACGAATTTATTCCACAAGTTTTTAGTATCAGACCTTTGCTGATTTACGATAATGCAAAAGTAACATTGTGGAAAGAACTTGTAAATCATAATTTATGGGGGGCATGTTCCCTTTTTTATATGCGTAATGGCTGGCGTTTTAATATAGGATATATGGCACCTGCAAATTTTATGAATTATAATTCCGGGCTTAAAGGGCATGTTCCTGGAAAATTGGAATTCGGTGTAAATTACAGTATTGATAACTGGAACATTGATTTACATATGCAAACACCGTATAAGGCAGTTTCTAAAGGACACCTTCAACAAATTGGCTATGAAAGAAGAAGTGAAAGTCGAATACCTCGTGTTAGCGATCATGTGATTAGCTTATCGGTAAATTATCGTTTCACTTTTGGAAAGAAAAAACATAAATTCGATAATTCGGTTATAGAAGATACGAATCAGTCAACTATATCAAGCGATTAAAACGAAACAAATGAATTTACAAGAGATTGAAATCCGGCCATTCTCAACTTCTTCCCTTCATGAAACTTTTCTCATGGAGGTTTCGGGACGTTTCTTTGAAATAGGTAAAGATGTGGCTGAACTTCTGACCTATTTTAAATGTAACGGTTGTGAAGACGCTAGTATTGAAGAATATTCTAAACAAAATGGGAAGTTTTCGAAAGAAGAGATTTTGACGTTTCTAAATGATTTTGCTAAGAAGTTGGAAAAAGAGAGTGAACTTCCTAACAAAAGAAAGTCTTTTCTGTATAATAGAGAACTCATATCAGCGAATGTCATCAACAAATGTTCCTCGTTGTTAGCTCCTTTATTTAATAAATGGTTCATATTGTTTGTCATATTATTTTTTATAGTTTTGGATGTTCTTTACTTTATAGAATACAGTACAATAGGTAAAGAACACCTAAACTTGAATATTTATATTTTAAGCGGATTGCTGTTCTTTTTTATTCTTTCTTCTCTTTTCCATGAGTTAGGACATGCTACAGCTTGTCGCTATTTTGATATTTCTCATGGAGGGATCGGGCTTGGATTGTACATTAATATACCAGTCTTTTATACAGATGTATCAAGTGTCTGGAAACTTCCAAGAAAAAAAAGATGTATTGTTAATATTGGAGGAGTCTATTTCCAGATATTACTTTTAATTCCATTTTTGGTAATTTATTTATATTCTCAAAGTAGTTTATTGAGCTATATCATATTGATTATGAATTTCAATTTCCTACTCACACTAAATCCATTCTTTAAATTCGATGGATATTGGATTATGACAGATGTTTTAGGTGTTGCCAATTTACGTCAAAAAGGAAAAGAATGGATGCTGTATATGATAAACAAATTTAGGCATAAAAATACTAATAAAGTTCCTTACTTAATGTCACTCTCCAAAGGAACTAAAATAGCATTAGTTATCTATACAATAGTGGTAAACTTCTTTTTCGGATTTTATTTCTTGTATATGCTACCACTTTTTTTTATTAGATTCTATCATACTTTTCCTGAAAGAATTGAACTATTATTAATGAATCTGTCACATCATCAAATGCCTAATTGGGGGAATCTGCAACAATGTATTTTACAAATAGTGTTTTTGTATTTCTTTCTTTATATGCTGTATAGAATGTTGAGTCCGTTATTAAGAAAAATAATATGGAAAAAATAATAAATAAAATAGCTTGTTGTTTATTGGTTTTCATGTTTCTTATGCGTTTTTTCTACGTACAAGATCCATACTTTATCTGTACTTTTCTTTTGGTTATTTGCCTTACTGTCTGTTTAACCAGGCAAATGATAAAACTGACTATCATTGATTTATGTTTGCTCCTTTTATGGGCATATATAGGGATAGGACCTACTGTTAATTTCGCAGGGAGTGCGTATTCTTTTATTACACTCACATCAAATATCCTGTATTACTTTCTTTTGAGGTATATTATCACATACGATAAGAAAGGAGAACAGTCATTGCTATCATCATTTACCGTTTGTATTGCTGTCTTATCCGCATTAGCCTTTTATTCTTTTTATCTTTTCTGTGTGTCAGTGCATGAAATGGGTTTTAGTTCTCTTTATTCAGATTTTTATATAAACCATTGGGAGTACCCAATAATGAATGGAGTAGCCTTCAATGGTTGTTTGGCGGGATTATAACGGCTGTCTATATTTATAGTGAGAATAAAATAATAAAAGGTATAGCTTTACTATCAGGTGCAATAATCTTATGTTTGGCTTTAGTTTCATTCTCACGAGGTATTTATCTTGCCGGTATTGTTTTCATCATATTGTTAATTGTGCTGGAACATAGGAAATTATTCGAAAGGAAAAAGATAATTATTGGTGGAGGCTATTGTTTGTTAGTAATAGTTGTTGCTTGCCTTTATTCAACAGAAATAAAAAAAACACTTCATGGAAATGAGACTGTATCCCAACAGCGTAGTACGAAAAGCCGAATAAATACCTTCCAATTAACAACGGATGTCTTGAAAGAATATCCTTTTGGAGTGGGACTCAATAATTACACATTGGCAAAGGACTATTATTTGCATGGAGAAAAAAGGGTTGACTCTTATACTTCATACGCTGCGAATTCATTTTTAAAGATAGGTATTGAAGGCGGATATGCCGGTCTGATATTTTATATATTATTTCTTTTATCCATAGTTTACTACTTAGTGAAAGCGAAGAAGCGTAATTTGTGGCTATTATTTCTTTTTCTGTTCGCCTTTTTTCTTCGGGAACAAACATTTTCTACATTCTTTGATTCCAGTAGTGTCCGATTATCAGCTTTGATATTAATCGCTTTCCTGCAAAAAGAAGAAATAGTAATTGTGCAACGATCGAATATAAAGATTTTAGCTGCTATACCCTGTTTGGCATGGATATGTGTATTTTATATTTTTAGATTTAATTGTAACGTTAATCATGATGTTGCAAGATTAGTTAATCAGTCTATGGCTTATCGAAAGGTTAATATGCCAAAGGCGTTGACATGTATAAAGCAAGCCCAATTAAAAAATCCCTTAGATGTTCATCTGGCTTATTATGAATATTGCTGGTCAGAAAAAGAAAATGCAGTTCACAACGAAGATAAACTTAGAAAAATGACGGAACTCTATCCTGACAAATTATTGTTCCGGTGGACACTATATGAGCAATATAAACAACAGCATCAGTTAGAGAACGCTGCAACTGAATTAAGATCTTGTATCTTACAAAATCCTCGAATTCTTGGGACTTCTTTTTGGAAAGAACTTAATGAACAAGAGCCTGGATTCGCAGAGCTGGTAGTAGGCGGATTATTAAAAGAAAAACAGGAAAAGCCTTTAAATGTAATAGAATTAGCTAAGTGGGGAAGTATCGCTTTACAATTAGGAAAAAACGATTTAGCACTGTCCTATTTGAATGAAGTTAGCAAACAATTACCCAACCTATCCCGGGTATGGTTTAATTTAGCTTCCATATTGGAGAAAGAGGGAAAATTAGAACAAGCTAGTCTGTACCGACAAAGAGGGAGTATAATGGAATTAGGTGTTTTTTCTAAAGACAGAAGTTATATGCCTCCCGTAGAGCAAGATATAAATAAAATAATCAATGAGCAATACTCTTTTTTATTTAATCTGTGGTATAATGAAAATTTGAAGAATGAAATAGAATAAAGATATGAAAGCGTTGATGAAAATAAGTTTTTTGCTTCTCGGTGTTACTGTTATTTGCTGGGGAGTATATTTCTACTCTGGAAATAGGATTATCACACGGAAAGTTTTAGCACATTATCAAAATGATTCATTGAAATTAGCGGCAGCAACATTCTTGTTGGATAATATAGGTGACAAATTTGCTTATTGTAAAGAGGATATTGAACGTTATGACATGATTTTTGCACTTTATGATGAATTAAATAAAAAAGGAGAAACCTCATCAGAACCAGAACTGGCAAAAAAATGTTGGCATACCTTAATTCAGACTTATGGGAAAATGAAACCTTCACTATTTGAACGTGAATATGATAGGAAAACTTTATCTGCATCTTTTTTAATAGATAATATTGATGTGGCTTTTGAAGCATGGCAAACAGCCCCTAATTTTATCACGCGTGATTTTAATCTATTCTGCAGATACGTATTGCCTTATCGGGTTGGCAATGAGCCAATAGAGCCGGAGCGAAGAAAACAATTCGAGGAATTGCGTTCTCTAAGAGATTCTATGTTTGACGAAAGTCGGATTATAAAAGATCTATATCACGAATTTGTCAAAGTACGTAAATACCAAAATAGTAAGCAAATGTGGAATTATGCGATATCTTTAACTAAATCTCAATTAGAAAAAACTCGTAGAGGATCATGTCGTCATTTTTGTGAGTATTATGTGGCAGCTTTACGTGCTTGTGGCATTCCTGCAACAATAGATTATGTTAATTGTTGGGGGAACAGAGCTGGTGGACATGAATGGGTGGCAGTTCTAAAGGATAGTGGAGCATTTCTTGCTTTTGACGCATTAGATCGAAAGAAAATGAAATTGGCTTATAAACCAGCAAAAATTTATCGGCAAACTTTTGAAACACAGGTTATTGATGGGAATGCGAGAAAATATGTTCCTGACTATATGCTAAATCCAAATCGCATGGATGTCTCACATCTTTATTTTAATACCTATGATGTGGAGATAAAGGGCAGTGATATGAAACAATATAAGAACTATCCATATGGGGTTATTTGTGTGTTTGATAATAAGAAATGGGTACCTGTTGATTTTGGTAAGGTGACTGATGGGGTATTTCATTTTCAAAATATGATAGGCGATGTATGTTATATGGCTGGTTTTTATGTTAATGGAACTTTTATTTCGGCTACAGAGCCGTTTGTTCTAACCAAAAGTGGTGAAGTAAAATTGATTCAATGTTACACAAAAAATCATGTAGATATGCGGTTGGTTCGTAAATACCCGAAATTCACACGCATTTCTTCTTTTAGGAAAGGACTATTGGGCTCTAAAATAGAAGTATCAGATGATAGAGAATTCTCTTCAGGCAGGACTTTAATAACAATTGATGAATTAGGGAATGAAGATTTTTTTGATTCAACCGTAACAGTGAATAGACCA
>ERZ779729.2057-NODE-2057-length-12710-cov-4.360490_pt1 | contig 12710 bp, 11 predicted proteins | sample MGYA00511072_ERZ779729 | MGnify/ENA primary metagenome ERZ779729 (study PRJEB29588, sample SAMEA2156675) | human gut metagenome | biome: human gut; feature: human-associated habitat; material: faeces | place: Denmark | collected 2008/2010 ...
GCGACGCATGACGCGCTTTCTGAAGGCAATTTTCAACAAACGTATTGAAGGGTTCCTCGCAGGCGGAGACGCCGAGCGGACATTGACTCACAATCGATAGATTATCGAACATAGCTGAAATTCACAAACCTTTTCTTTATTGAAAATAAAAATAAATTCACGGTTTAAAGAATTAACTAACCTTACATATTATTTGACTTTGATAATTTTTGTCATCTTTATAAATATCATTCAATTCGCTAAATTTCTCTTTGGCTTCATTTACATACTTTCCAGGTATTGAAATTTTACCTTCTGCATTCCGCATAAACCACTCATACTCAACATCTAGATGCCCTAAATCCCAAGCCAATTCACCATTATTAGCTATCTCAGAAACTAATACTTTTGCTACTGGGCCACAGGCAATAATATAAAGATATTTATGGCCAAAAGTACTTTTTATGGAATTAAATATTTCAGCATATTTTTTATTAGCATCCACTGCAGGAACTAAAATCCTTCGTATACTTCTTGCTTGATTTAATAAATCATTTCCAACACCAAATCTTGTTTTTTCACCTTCGACAATCAAAATATCTTCATTAAAAAATAAATTTTTAATAGTATTAAAATATCTATCAAATTCTTTTTTATCATACTTATTGAAATTATTAATATATGGCCTTGTTATTTGCGCATTACCAAATACAAATCTATTAAAGATTTTCGACAATATTAATAATTGCAAAAAATTCTTAATACGAAATTTTAACCAAAACTCATTAACATTCCTTTCTTCCGCTAGACGACTTGGCCACCCAATTAAAATATTATTGTTACTAAGAACACTCCAAAGCTTTTCCCTTAATTCTGAATTCGACCTCTGGAATGCAGGCCCCCTTCCACCTATTAAAATAGATATTTCACCATCTCCAAATCTTGCAAAAGAATATTTTTTATTTTGCAGCATTTCTAAAGTTTTACTTTTATTTAAAACTTTAAATTTTTGTTTTTTTATGCATATTTTTCTGATTTCTTTTGGTAAAAAGAAATTTAAAACTCGAACCATTCCCCAAAAATATTTACATTTAATTAGCGGGTTTACTTTCATTTTTGTTATCTGAAAATATCATTTTTTATGAGTTACATTTAGAATTCTAAAAAAAAATCATAATATTTGAATTTGCTGGCATTCTTTGGATAACCACCCCCAGCGTTCGCTCAAGAGCTTTGCCATCACGCGAAGCGCCGCGCCGCGGTGGCTGACTGCATTTTTTTCGTCCTCCGTCAATTCGGCAGCCGTCTTCCCAACGGTCGGCAAATAAAAGTATGGGTCGTGCCCGAAGGCGCCATTGCCGGCCGGCTCATCACGAATTTCGCCCTGCCAGGTGCCCTCTGCGATCAGCGGCTCGGGGTCATCTGCCGAACGGACAGCCACCAGAACACACGTATAGTGCGCGCGACGATTGACTTCGCCTTGAAGTTTCTGCACCAAAAGCGCGTTGTTTTTCTCATCATCAGAGGGCTCGCCAGCAAATCTCGCAGAAAAAACGCCGGGCGCTCCACCTAAAGCATCCACGCAAAGTCCGGAGTCATCCGCCATGGCCGGCAGCCCCGTTTCTCGCGACGCATGACGCGCTTTCTGAAGGCAATTTTCAACAAACGTATTGAAGGGTTCATCGCAGGCGGAGACGCCGAGCGCACCTTGCCCCACAATCGTGAGACCGAGCGCATCGAACATGGCTTGGAACTCACGAAGCTTCCCTTTGTTGTTGGACGCAAGAACAAGCTTTTTACTCTGCATTTCGCTGATCCTTCCTATTTCTCAACTGTTATTTTTGCTATTCAGTTTTTCAGAGCCTGCCGCTGCGCTTCCTGAAGCGCTTTATTGCCTTGTTTTGCCAAGTCAATCAGCGCAGCTAATTCTGATTCCGAAAAGGGCTTCCCTTCAGCGGTACCTTGAATTTCGACAAACCCCCCTTCGCTCGTCATAACGACATTCATATCGGTGTCGCTTGCGCTGTCTTCAGCGTAATTAAAGTCCAGCGCCGGTTCGTTCGACCAGATGCCGACGGAAACCGCACTCACCTGCGCTTGGATTGGATCTTCCGAAATCAACCCTTTTTGGCGCATCCAGTCAACAGCATCACGAAGAGCAACCCAAGCGCCAGTAATGGATGCGCATCGCGTGCCGCCATCTGCCTGAATAACATCGCAATCGATCTGGATTGTGTACTCGCCCAACTTTTTGCGGTCAACAACGGCACGAAGGCTTCTGCCGATGAGGCGCTGAATTTCCTGCGTGCGGCCGCTTTGCTTTCCCTTGGCTGCTTCTCGCTCGCACCGCGTGCCCGTCGACCTCGGCAGCAAGCCGTACTCAGCCGTCACCCAGCCCTCGCCTTTGCCGCGAAGAAATGGCGGCACGCCTTCGGTAACGGAGGCGGTGCAGATGACTTTCGTGTCGCCAACACAAATAAGGACGCTTCCTTCCGCATATTTGGTGTAGTGCCGCTCAATTGAAATGGGTCTCAGTTGATCATTTGCCCGCCCGTCGGGTCTTTTTGTCATCATGCTTCAAACTCCGGAAAGTCACTCGCCGTTTCGATGCGGCGTTGCGGACTCATCCTACAGCAGTGAATCGTACAAACGAACTAAAATGCCGCGAATTCTGCGGGTGTCCGTTTTGCGACGGGATTGAGCAAACGCTTTTGTTGTTTTACCCGCTTCAGTTTCGCTTTTTTAGAGAGCGCCAGCCGCAGCTTTTGAGCCTGCAGTGAGAGCGCAAAGCATCGATCGGAGAATTCATGAGCACAGTCGCCAGCATGACGGGCTACGCAACAGCCGACGGCAACACGCCTGTCGGCACCGTTACCGTCGAGTGTCGTTCCGTCAACACCCGCTTCCTTGACCTCACGCTTCGCTTGGATGAAGGCATCCGCTTCACGGAACCGCTCGTTCGCGAAACCATTCAGAAGCGCCTTGCGCGAGGCAAGGTTGAAGTGCGAATGACGCTTCAACCCAACGAAACGGCGATGCCCGCTCAGATCAATGTTGCTGCGCTCAAGCGCCTTCTCGCCATTCAAGAGCAGATTCAAACGCACAACCCGGAAGCGGATTCACTCACGGTTGCAGAAATTCTTGAAATTCCCGGCGTCGCTGAAGCTGAGGCAACAGATAAGGATGCCGTGGCTGCATCAGTGCTTGAAATTCTCAATCGCGCGCTGGATGCGCTTGTTGAAGCCCGCACCAGAGAAGGCGCTTCCCTTGCCAAGGTCCTCCTCGGCTATTGCGACACCATGTCGGCAACTGTGGCCGACATTCGCTCGAAGATTCCGGAAATCATCGCGCACATTGAAGAAAAGCTCGCCGAACGACTCAATACAGCTCTCACGGAAAAACTTTCTGAAAAGGGTTCGCTGACGAAAGACGAGGTCTGCGACCGCATCCGCCAGGAAGTGACGCTCTACGCGATGCGCCTAGACGTCGACGAAGAAATGAACCGTCTCGACACCCACATTCGTGAAGTACGACGGCTCCTTGCCGCAGGCGGCGCCGTCGGCCGCAAGCTCGACTTTCTTGCGCAGGAGATGAACCGGGAAGCCAATACGCTCGGCTCCAAAGCAGCCGCCATCGAAATGACAAACGCTTCGCTGTCGCTCAAAATCACCATCGATCAGATGCGCGAACAAATCCAGAATCTCGAGTAAGGAATGTATTGCCATGACTACGATGCAGCCCGCTGAAAAAAGCGTTCACGCCTACAGCCCCGATCGCCACCCCGGCCGACTTTTCTTGGTGACAGCGCCTTCCGGCGCAGGAAAGTCGACGCTCGTCAACGCCCTTCTCGCCAAGCAGCCGACCATCAAGCTCTCCATATCCTTCACGACGCGCGACCCGCGTCCCGGCGAAGTCAACGGCCGTGAGTACCATTTCGTCACGGTCGAAGAGTTTGAAGCGATGAAAGCGCGCGATGAATTCCTGGAATCCGCGCTCGTGCACGGCAACTATTACGGCACCAATCGCGTCTGGATTGAAAATGAAATGCTGAAGGGACACGACGTGCTGCTTGAAATCGACTGGCAGGGCGCTCGCCAAGTTCGCAATCGCTTTCCCGGCACGGTTGGAATCTTCATTTTGCCGCCCTCGATCGAAGCGCTCGAATGGCGTCTCAATCACCGCGGGACCGATTCTCCGCAGACGATCACGCGCCGGCTTCTCGGCGCGGGCGCCGAGATGGCGCATGCTCCGGAATTTGAGTACGTTATAATTAATGAAGACTTTGATGCGGCCCTCCTGCAGCTTGAAGCCATCGTCACCGCGAGCCGCCTGACCTATGGTCAGCAGGCACTGCGTTTCCGCAACCAATTTGCCAACTTGGGCGTTCCGGTTTGACGAAGAAAGCACTTGTGCAGGTTGGCCTAATTTTTTCCCGCTCTATCGTTTTATTTTCGACAACAGATGGCCCGCATTACCGTTGAAGACTGCCTCAAGAAGATCCCGAACCGCTTCCAGATGGTTCTGGTCGCCGCATACCGCGCGCGTCAGCTCACGCAGGGGCACAAGCCCTTGGTCGACGCCAAGGACAAGCCCTCCGTCATCGCGTTGCGCGAGATCGCCGAAGGCAAAATTGGCGTGGATCTTCTGAAGCAGATTCATTCGTAAGCGCTGCGCTGAAGCACCTCGCTTGCACGCACCACGAAGAGCCGGCACAACTGCAACGATTTCGTTGCAGCAATGCCGGCTTTTTTGATTCAGCTCGCCAGTCAATCGTCTGAAACGAATGTCCGTTTTGTCCTTGGCTCACGCAGGGCAGCCGCCGCTCTTCACGTTTTCTCTCTCGACGCACCAATCGGTCGGCGCTTAGGATAAAAAGGTTACGCACGGAAAAGCCCGAACGGATCCGGCTTTCCCCAAAAAGAATGCACAAGCCGTCAGCAACAAATCAAAAGGAATCTTTCTCATGACCGTCGATACAGCGCCGCTTTTCCCGGACGACATGTACGCCACGAAGGAAGACGGTCTGACCGCTCAGCCCATGCCGAGAGCGCAGCGTAAGACCATTGCGCCCTTCAGCTTTACGAAGCATCAGCATCGTGTTCCGCTGCCGGGGCCTTTTATTCCTGAAAAGCTTCCCGATGCCGATCTGCCGCTCTTCACGCCCCAGGCGCCAGACATCGTCGTGACTGCGCAGGGTCTGATCGACACCTGCAGCCTTTACCTGCCGAGCCACGAAGTCGAAAAAATTCGAGAAGCCTATCGCTACGCCGACAACGCGCACCTCGGCCAGTTCCGCAAGTCGGGCGAGCCCTACATTACGCACCCCATTGCCGTCGCATCCATTCTTGCCTCGTGGCGCATGGACGCGGAAACCATTGAAGCGGGCCTCATGCACGACGTCCTTGAGGATACGGGCACGAGCAAGCGCGAAATGGCAGAAAAATTCGGCACGGACGTCGCCGAGCTCGTCGACGGCGTCTCCAAGCTCGACAAGCTTCGCTTCTCCTCGAACGAAATAGCGCAGGCAGAAAGCTTCCGCAAAATGCTCCTTGCAATGTCGCGCGACGTTCGAGTGATTCTCGTGAAGCTTGCCGACCGCGTGCATAACATGCGAACGCTCGGCGTGATGCGGCCCGAGAAACGCGCACGCATCGCCAAGGAAACACTCGACATTTATGTGCCGATTGCGCATCGCCTCGGCCTCAACAATGTCTTCCGCGAGCTGCAGGAGTTGAGCTTCGCAAACCGCTATCCCTTCCGCTACAAAGTTCTTTACGAAAACGTCCTCAAGACGCGCAACAATCGACGGGCGATTCTCGAGCGGATTCTGAACGAAACCAAGGCTTCGCTGTCCAAATCAGGCATACGTTGCCGCATCCTCGGCCGCGACAAAACGATTTACGGCATTTACAACAAGATGCGTGAGAAGCATCAGTCTTTCTCTGATGCGCTCGACATTTACGGCTTCCGCGTCATTGTCCGCACAAAGGATGACTGCTACCTCACGCTCGGCGCTCTCCATCAGCTCTATAAGCCCGTACACGCCCGCTTTAAGGACTTCATTGCCATCCCAAAAGCGAACGGCTACCAGAGCCTTCACACCACAGTCATCGGGCCGGACGGCACGCCGATCGAGTACCAGATCCGAACGGAAGAGATGCATCGCATCAACGAAAACGGCATTCTCGTTCACTGGCTCTACAACACCGACGAAGACACGGCGGATCTTCAATCCAGAACGGCTGCGTGGCTTCAGAACCTGCTCGAAATTCAGCGCACCAGCAAGGACAGCACAGAATTTCTCGAAAACATCAAGGTTGACCTCTTCCCGAACCGCATTTACGTCTTCACGCCGAAGGGCAAAATTATTTCGCTTCCAAAGGGCTCAACGCCGATCGACTTCGCCTACGAAATTCATACCGATGTCGGCAACCATACGGAAGGCGTCCGCATCAACGGCGAACCCAAGCCGCTCTCGATGAGTCTCAGAAACGGCGATATGGTGCAGATCGAAACAAATCCCGACGCACACCCGAATCCGCAATGGCTCGGCTGGGTGCATTCCGGCAAGGCCCGCGCCGAAATCCGTCAGTATCTTCGCACCTGTCAATTCGACGAATCGACAAAGCTCGGGCGTCTTGCGCTCGAAGCGCTCGCCGAAGAGCAGCACCTCGACCTCTATACCGTTCCAACTGCCGTCATGGAAAAACTCCTCAAGGAGTTTGGCGTTGAGAGCGTCGCTTCGCTTTACGCATCGATCGGCCTCGGCAAGGCGCTCGCAGCGGCCGTCCTTCACCGCCTGATGAGCCTCCTGCAGGCTGGCGGCAAGCATGAAGGCGAACTGGAACTGCCGGCCGTCATGATCAACGGCAATGAAGGTACGGCTCAGCATCTCGCCCCATGCTGCCATCCGATTCCGGGCGACAAGATCACCGGCATGAATCGACCTGGACTTGGTCTCACTGTTCACCGTGCCGACTGCCCGCACGCAGAACGCGGCCGTCAGGCTGATCCGGGACGCTGGATGAACCTGGAATGGGGGCCGACGAAGCCGGGCGCACATTTCCCCGTTCCCTTGGAGGTTCGCGTCACCGATGCGCATGCGGGTCTTGCCGTCGTTGCAACCTCTGTCGCCGAAGCCAACTCAAGCATCACGGCTGTATCGCTAGAAGAAGAAGGAAAAGACCAGATCGTGCGCGTCACCGTGCAAGTCCGCGACAAGAATCATCTGATCCACGTCATGCGAACGATTCGACAGAATGAAGCGGTGCTTCGCGTCAAACGCATCCTTGACGACAACTCGCTCGCGAAAGGCACCAAGAATGCAGCCAAGCTGCCGAAAGCCAGCAAGACAAATTCGTCTGGTGAAGGCAAAGCCGGCAAAGATCACCAAAAAGACTGATACTCTGGCCTGCTCTTATTGAGAGAAATGGCGGCAACGCAAATGTTGCCGCCATTTCTATACCGCGAAGCGATTTCGAATCGCCCCGGCATCACGCCTCACGGAATCGGCTGTTCGTTCGTGTAAGTAACTTCCAAGATTTCGATTGTGTCGACCCCAGCGGGATGCGTGCTTGTGGCCGGCGTCGGCAGCTTCACTTCATCACCTTCGTGATGCTTCAGCAATACGCGGGCGATCGGACTGATCCAGCTGACGTCGCCATGTGACGCATCCGCCTCGTCAATGCCGACGATGCGAATTTTGCGTTCCTCGCCTCTCTGATTGACGTAAAGAACCGTCGCCCCGAAAAAGACCTGATCTGTTTCAGGGTGCGCCTCAGGATCAACCACTTCAGCAGATTCAATGCGCTTATTCAGGAAGCGAATGCGACGATCGATTTCTCTCAAGCGGCGTTTGCCATAAAGATAGTCGCCGTTTTCGCTGCGGTCGCCGTTGCTCGCAGCCCAGGACACCACGTTAACGACATCAGGTCGTTCTACATTGACGAGATGTTCACGCTCGTCGAGCAAACGCCGATAGCAGGCCGGCGTCATGTAGTTCTTCGTATTGGGCGGCAACCCCGGGAGCTTCACTTCGTCATCATCGTCTTCGGCCATTTTCACGCCTCGATTTTTTGGTACTGAAATATCCTTTGATATTTTGGAATTTTTTTTTAAGGTACAACGGATTTTTCGGTTTGTGCTCTTGTCCCTTTGCCCATTGATCCATTGGTTGTACCTTTGCGAGCTTGCAACGTCTGGATGCTATTGAACAATCCATAACTTAGTGTTACCACGATTTACTTGGTAAACAAGATCATCGGTGCGAAAGGTACAAAAAAAGGGCGTCATCCGACGCCCTTTTTCAGGAATTTGGTGGAGAGGAGGAGGATCGAACTCCCGACCTCTGCATTGCGAACGCAGCGCTCTCCCAGCTGAGCTACCCCCCCGTGCAGGTGATGAATTTTGCATGAGTTTTATATTTTTGGCAAGGCCTATATCCAGAAATACCGTCTTTACGCTACTTCATCATCCTATAGGATTATCTTTGATCTTAGGATTATGTTCGCTTGACCTTGAAGAGGTGCGCCCGAAGTCTTTCTCTTCGATACATGCGCCATAATGACGCCATGCAGAAAATCGACTTTCACTTTAACGTCCCCGACCGCCTGCGCTATGCCTGTCTCGTCGCGAGAACAATCTTGCGCCGCGGGCTGACGCTCGCGCTTTGGTGCTCGGACGAAAAGCGACTGCGGGATCTGGATTCCCTCCTCTGGCGATTCAATGATCTCGCCTTTCTGCCGCACGTATCAAGCAGCTCGCCGCTCGCAGCTGAAACGCCGATTCTGATTTCCTCGGACCTCTCCAGCCTGCACGGCGATGTGCTTCTGCTTCTTGACGATCATTTGCCGCCAACGTGGCAAACGGACTTTGAACGATTCAACCGCATTATTGATGTCGTCAGCACGCAACCCGAAGAACTTAAGCTTTCACGCGATCGGTATCGTGCATACCGTGCCGCAGGCGTAGAGCTTGCCGCCTACGATCGTCGCCAATAATCAATTCCTTTCTTTTGGGACGCTTTTCAATGGAACGCCAAGAACCCGTCATCGACTCTGCGCGTACGCTTCAAAACCGCGTCAAGCTGACTTGGCGCGAGGTCCGTGACCTTGCTGTCGATCAAAAGGAACCGATGCTCGGCACTGCTCCGTCGGGCGCTCGGCCTGATTCCGTAACCGAAGCTGCTGTCCCGGCCGCAGATCCGCAGCCCGTCCCGAAAGCTTCGCCCATTGCGACACTTTCCGACGCAGACCGCGCAGCCATTGCTGCGTATTTGTCGCCAAGAATCGAAGAAGCGCTTCGCAGCGCACTTCGAGATGCACTGGATATGGCGATCGCCAATGCAGCAACACGCGTCAAAAGCGATGTTGAACGCGCCCTCGGCGGCATTGTGACGCAAACCGTTCTTCAGGAACTCGAGAAAGTCGATTTCTCGAAGCTTTTGAAGCACTGATTTCTCGATTCAAATGACCTTCCTACAGCGAGTGCCTGATCTCGACTGAGAAGGAACGTGAGAAAATAGATTCACTTTTATTTTGCGTAGGAACCGTGCGAGCGGCGACCTCGATGAGGTCTCTGTTGTTGCGGACTTACGCCGCTCTACTTTTGAGACCTCAAGATGACGGACAACAAGACCGAACTTGCCAAGAGCTTTGAACCGGCTGAGATCGAAGCCCGCTGGTACCCAACCTGGGAAAAGCGCGGCTATTTCCGCGCCGGGCTCGATCCCAAGAAACCGAGCTTTTCCATCCAGCTGCCGCCGCCCAACATCACGGGCATCCTGCACATGGGCCACGCCTTCAATCAGACGGTGATGGATACGCTCACGCGCTACCACCGCATGGCGGGCTACAACACGATGTGGCTCCCCGGCACGGACCATGCAGGCATCGCGACGCAGATCGTTGTTGAACGCAAGCTCGAATCCCAGGGCATTGACCGCCGAGACATCGGCCGCGAAGCCTTTAACGAAAAGATCTGGGAGTGGCAGAAGTACTCTGGCGGCACAATTCTCCAGCAGATGCGCCGCATGGGCGACAGCGTCGACTGGGATCGTCTTTACTTTACGATGAACGACCAGCTCTCCAAGGTCGTTATCGAATGCTTCGTCACGCTTTATGAGCAGGGGCTCATCTACCGCGGCAATCGGCTTGTCAATTGGGATCCGAAGCTGCAGAGCGCCGTTTCGGATCTGGAAGTTGAAAGCGAGGAAGCCGACGGCTACCTTTGGGAAATCCGATATCCCGGCGCTGACGGCTCCGAAGGTGTTGTCGTGGCGACGACGCGCCCTGAAACGCTTTTCGGCGACCAGGCCGTGGCTGTGCATCCGGAAGACGAGCGCTTCCAGTCGCTCGTTGGGAAAATGCTCAAGCTCCCGCTCACCGATCGCGAAATTCCCGTCATTGCCGACGAATACGTCGACCGAGAATTTGGTTCCGGCTGCGTGAAGATCACGCCTGCGCACGACTTCAACGACTTTGAAGTCGGCCGCCGCCACAATCTGCCGTTGCTCAACGTTCTGACGAAGACGGCGCACATGAACGAGAACGTGCCCGAAAAGTATCGCGGCATGGATCGCTACGAATGCCGCAAGGCAGCGGTTGAAGATCTGAAGGCTGCCGGCCTTCTTGTCGGCATCAAGCCCATCAAGCATATGGTGCCGCGAGTGGCTCGCACGGGAGAAATCGTCGAGCCGATGCTCTCCGAGCAGTGGTACCTCGCAATGAGCAAGCCTGCCCCTGAAACCGCTGTTCACCCCGGCAAGTCGCTGGCTCAGGAAGGACTTGAAGCCGTTGAGTCGGGCGACGTAAACATTTTCCCTGCCGAATGGCGTGGCGTGTATCGCCAGTGGCTTGAAAACATTCAGGACTGGTGCCTCTCCCGTCAGCTCTGGTGGGGCCATCAGATCCCCGCTTGGTATGACGAGAAGGGCAACGTTTATGTCGCCCGCACGGAAGAAGAAGCACAGAAGCAAGCCGGCGAAGGCGTTGCGCTTCGCCGAGACGAGGACGTGCTGGATACGTGGTTCTCCTCCGGCCTTGTTCCATTCTCGACCATTGGCTGGCCGAAGCCCGAAGGCGAAGAGAAGATCGCCTACGACCTCTATTTGCCGAGCACAGTGCTCGTCACGGGTTACGACATCCTCTTCTTCTGGGTGGCGCGCATGGTGATGATGACTCGTCACTTCACCGGCCGCGTGCCCTTCAAGAATGTCTACATTCATGGCCTCGTGCGCGACGCTGAAGGCAAGAAAATGTCGAAGAGCGAGGGCAATACGCTCGATCCGCTCGACATCATCCAGGGCATTGATCTCGAATCCCTCATCGTGAAGAACACGAAGGGCCTTCGCCAGCCGGAAAAAGCGCCAGCTGTCGAAAAGAAGCTTCGCAAGAACTATCCGAACGGCATCGCCGCACATGGTGCCGATGCGCTTCGCTTCACGATGGCCGCTTACGCAACGCTCGGCAGAAACGTCAATTTCGACCTCAAGCGCACCGAAGGCTACCGCAATTTCTGCACGAAGCTCTGGAACGCATCTCGTTTCGTGCTCATGAATGTGGAAGGCAAGGACTGCGGCGTCGGCGCCACGGCATGCGAACCGATGCAGTTCTCGTTCGCTGACCGCTGGATCGTGAGCGAACTCGAAAAAACCATCAGCGCCGTCATTCAGGCTTATGCGGACTACCGTCTTGACAACGCCGCCAACGCCATTTATTCGTTTGTCTGGAATGAATACTGCGACTGGTATCTGGAGCTCGCCAAGGTACAGCTGAAAGGCGACGAAGCGCAGAGTCGTGCGACGCGTCATACGCTCGTGACCGTTCTTGAAACAGTGCTCCGTCTTGCGCATCCGATCATCCCGTTCATCACCGAAGAGCTTTGGCAGAAAGTCTCCGTTGTTGCCGGCGTTCGTGCGGAAGACGAAGAAACGTCCGTGATGATTCAGGCCTACCCGGTTTATGAAGCCGATCGTGTCGACGAAAAAGCCTGTGAACAGATGAAGGCAGTCAAAGCCATCATTGATTCTGTGCGCAACCTTCGCAGCGAAATGAAGCTTTCGCCCTCTCAGAAGGTACCGCTCCTGATGGCAGGTCCGGCTGAAGCCTGTGCTGAAATCGCGCCGTACCTTCAGACACTTGCACGCCTGCAGTCGGTTGAGCACGTTGATGATCTGGATGCTTCCGGTCAGGGCACTGTGGCACCCGTTGCCATCGTCGGAAACTACAAGCTGATGCTCAAAGTAGAAATCGACGTTGCAGCTGAGCGTGAACGTCTTTCAAAGGAAGTCGCTCGCCTCGAAGGTGAAGTCAAGAAATGCGAAGGGAAACTCGCCAATGAGCGCTTCGTCTCTAAGGCGCCTGAAGCTGTGGTCGCGGCTGAACGCAAGCGGCTTGAAAACTTCAAAGTACTTCTCGTGAAGGTGAGCGAACAGTTGGACAAACTACCCAGAGCCTGATTTCGCTTACACCCCCATTTTGGTGAAGACATACCCCTCGGCGCTTAGCGTCTGAGGGGTATTTTTTACATCTTTCCTTTCGATTTCGAACGCATCCTGGCATTTTTTTTAATTTTCATCTAAATTTCACAGAAATTTGACGCCACTTTAAAGAAGTGTTCTTCAGAACAATTAAAAAATTCCAGGGAGCTGACTTTGTTTTTCATCAACACTAAGGAAGCTAGTACAACGTTTTACAAGTAACGCCATTAAATATGCTATAATGAGAGGGTTT
>ERZ779729.2062-NODE-2062-length-12682-cov-2.153085_pt1 | contig 12682 bp, 9 predicted proteins | sample MGYA00511072_ERZ779729 | MGnify/ENA primary metagenome ERZ779729 (study PRJEB29588, sample SAMEA2156675) | human gut metagenome | biome: human gut; feature: human-associated habitat; material: faeces | place: Denmark | collected 2008/2010 ...
ACTCATGTAAAAGCCCGTGCAAACAGTAGAAAAATGCAAAAACGAATTGCTAAGGAAGAAGCTCTTTTTTATGAAGACATGTTAAAATCTGAAATTAATAAAGTTCAACAAGAGCATCACAAAAAACCATTAAAAGATAAAGACGATAACAATCACCATCCTTTGTCTGGCGGAGGAACATCAAATGAAAAAACAATAAAGTGTAGTACCACTGATCCAGAAAGTGGTTGGTTTCGTAAAGGTGAACATAAACATGTTTTTGCATACGCCGTTGAAACTGCTTGTGATAAAAATAGATGGATTCTAGGTTATACAGTCAGCCCTGGAAACTTACATGACAGCAGAACATTTAAAGGATTATATGATAAAATTAAAAATATTGGAATAAAAACACTTGTTGCAGATGCCGGATATAAAACTCCAGCAATAGCAAAGCTTCTTATAGATGATGGAGTTACACCACTTTTTCCGTACAAGCGTCCAATGACCAAAGAAGGATTCTTTAAAAAATACGAATACGCTTATGACGAATACTATGATTGCTATATTTGCCCAAACAATTAAGCTTTGAAATATAGTACAACCAATCGTGATGGATATCGTGAATATAAAAGCTGTGGAAATGTATGCGAAAATTGTTCATATTTATCTCAATGTACAGAAAGCAAAAATCATGTGAAACTGATAACACGACATATATGGGAAAATTATATGGAGCAATGTGAAGATGTTCGTCATACTTTGGGAATGAAAAAATTATATGAGCAAAGAAAGGAAACCATTGAACGAATTTTTGGAACAGCAAAGGAGAATCATGGTTTTCGTTATACACAAATGTATGGTAAGGCTCGAATGGAAATGAAGGTCGGGCTTACCTTTGCCTGCATGAATCTAAAAAAACTAGCAATGATGCTTCAAAAAAGCGGTAGGAAAGGCTGCTTAATATCGACTTTTTTATCATTTTGGGCGAACAATTGCTGCAAACAGAGAAAAATGGTGCTAGGACAACAGTCCTAGCACCACTTTGTCTACAGTCTGAATCGTTGTTTTAGCCTATTACTAAAACAACGATTTTCCCTTGCAGAGAGTTATAATTGCCCATATATTTTTTTTAAAACAGAATTAAAACTTTATTTCTTTCCTATTGCTGCCTTAATTCTTCTGACGCCAGCTGAAGATGATTGCTCCTTTAAGATTTTAAATGAAACAAGTTCTCCTGTATTATGAGCATGCGGTCCACCACATATTTCTTTGGAATAGCCGGGAATTGTATAAACCTTTCCTATCTCCCCATACTTACCGGAAAATACACCGACAGCCCCTTCTTCATATGCTTTCTCAGGTGTCATTTCTTCTAAAATCACATCTATATTTTTTTGAATAGCTTCATTAACAATTGCTTCAACTTGTGTAAGTTCCTCCCTTGTTACCTTCCTTCCAAAAGAAAAATCAAAACGTAAACGCTCGGAAGTAATATTGCTACCTCTCTGAGAGACCTCATTTCCAAGCACTGCTCTTAATGCTCCATTTAGCAGATGTGTTGCTGTATGGAGTCTTGCGGTCTGCTCATTATTATCCGCTAACCCTCCCGCAAACTTTCCGGCAGCACCTTGTCTGGATTTTTCCTGATGTTCTTTAAACTTCTTTTGAAAACCATCCATATCGACGTGATATCCTCTTTCTAAAGCTAACTCTGATGTGAACTCAATCGGAAACCCATAGGTATCATACAATTTAAATGCCAGTTCTCCACTTAATATTCCGCCTACTGATATATTATCAAGATACCTATTTGCTTTTTTTAGTCCATCATCTAAGGTCTTTGAGAATAAAGTAAATTCTTTTTGTAATTGCTCTAGAATAAATGCTCTATTCTCTTGGAGTTCCGGGTAAGTTTCTTTGTATTGCTGAATAATTACATCGGATAGTTCACACAGATAATTGTTTGTAATATCCGCTTTCTTAAATAAACGAATGATTCTTCGAATCAATCTTCTCAAAATATATCCTTGTTCTGTATTCGATGGACTAATCTTCATAGGATCACCCAAAATGAATGTGATAGTTCTGGTATGCTCACATATAATTCTTCTATCCTTTTCGGTTAGAATTTTCCCTTCACCTTCTAAAATCACTTTAAGCTTTTCCATAAGTGGAATAAACAATTCTGTATCATACACGTTTGTTTTTCCGTTGAAGATAGTTAGCATACGTTCCAACCCCATTCCCGTATCCACATTTTTCTGTGCAAGCTCTGTAAAGCTACCATCTGCCTCTTTGTTAAACTGCGTAAAAACATTATTCCAAATTTCAACATATTTTCCACAATGGCAGGATGGTCCGCAGTTTGGAGAACATTTTGGCTTGCCCATATCATAGAATATCTCTGTGTCCGGTCCACAAGGACCAGTTTGCCCAGCAGGCCCCCACCAGTTACACTCTCTTCCGTATCTGAAAATCTGCTCATTTTTAAGTCCGTGGCTTTTCCATATCTCTACAGTCTCCTCATCAGCAGGAACTATTTCATCTCCTTCAAATGCTGTTACAGCCAACCGCTCTACGGGGATATTCAAATATTTCGTTAGGAATTCAAAACTCATAGAAATGGCCTCCTGTTTAAAGTAGTCACCTAAAGACCAATTTCCCAGCATCTCAAAAAATGTACAATGTGTATCATCACCCACTTCGTCAATATCCTCTGTTCTCACACATTTTTGTACGTCAGTAAGTCTCTTCCCACTTGGATGTTTCTCGCCCAGTAAATACGGAACCAACGGGTGCTTTCCTGCCATAGTAAATAACACGGTTGGATCATTCTCCGGGAGAAGTGACGCTGACGCGATTTCCTTGTGCCCCCTTTCTTTAAAAAAGTTTACATACATTTGTCTTAATTCTTTTGCTGTCATGTTTCATTCTCCTTTCTGACATTTCTCCAAAACAAAAAGCCCTAAGTTGATATTATATCAACTTAGGGCGAACTTTTATGTCCGTGTTGCCACCTAATTTCAGATTTCTCTGCACTCTGTCAATACGGGATTTCTCCGATATTGCTTCCTAAGTTAACGGGGGAATTCCGTTGAAGCCTACTAAGATTTTCTGTTCGGTTCACAGCTCAGAGGCTGCTTCAATATTAGTTCAATGAAGATTCGCACCATCCATCTTCTCTCTGCAAAATTCCTAATACCTACTATTCCTCGTCAAAGCCTTTTTGTTTTGAATTAGTGCCAAGTATAACATTATATACAATATCTGTCAAGCACTTTGTCATAATTTTACACTAACAAAAATAGGAACAAAAAGAAAACCGCTGGTGCAGAACTTAAAAAGTATCAAACCAACGGCTTTTAGCGTTCCCGAGAGGATTCGAACCTCCGACCTACCGCTTAGGAGAACTCCGATGCGAGTTTTTTGGTAGCTGTATTAGCAAAGGAGCAATATATTAGCAAGGCGAATATACGTGTGAGTATACCGACAAACTTATTGATATTTTTTGTTGTTTGGTATACACTATGTATATACTAAATGTAAGGAGGAATCTATATGCAGGCACAAGTGAAGGAATGGGGAAATAGTCAAGGGATTCGTCTATCCAAAGAAGTGTTGAAAAGTGCGGGAATCAAATTAAATGAATTCTTGGATGTTGAGGTATCAGATGGGGTGATTACTTTGGCAAGACAATTTCGACATAAAACGTTGGAAGACAGAGCTGCTGAATACGATGGAAAGTTAATGCTTGACGGCGAATATGATTGGGGTGAACCGGTTGGAAGAGAGGTGTGGTAATGGCGTCTTTACACCAAGGAGATATTCTTAAGATTGATAAAATAAAACATCCTGTATTGGTGGTTAGCAAAGATTTTTTTAATACAAGCGGTGAAATAATTGGATGTCCGATTATTAAAAATTCGACTGCGGGTCCACTTCATATATGGATGTCTACAGAAGAAAATGAAGGCTATATACAGTGTGAAAAACTGGCGTTGCTAGATATGTCATTTCGCGGTTACAAAAAAGTGGACAGATTGCCAATTTCAGAGATGGTTAATATATCGGATGCTATTCAAGGTATCTTTGAATATGTTTAGGAAATAAAAGTAAATTCCATGTGTGTTTTGGGCATGCGGATATTTTTTGACCGTTATGCTTATCTTGCAAAAATGGCAAAATAGAGCTGATTAATCCGCTCATTTTTAGCAAAATTTTATTCAAATGATAATGAAAAACTTGATATTTTATAGTGTAATGTGATGTACTAGAAATAGAAGGAAGGTGCTTCTATGAATGAATCAGTTGAATGTTTAGGGGGAGAATCGAGTGGTTGTTTTGCAGAATCAATAGAAGATGCGTTGGATATTGCGGATAGAATGGCAGAAGAAACAACCGAAAGGTATACACATGAAGAATACCGCGACTTTATTTCTGAATCGGATGCAGAAATGGACTATCGGGCAGAGGAGGCAGTAAAAGCCGTGCTTCATAGGGCAAAGGTTTGTAAGAAACCAATTGCACGTTATGATATGGATACAAAAAGAGCATATATAGAATATCCAAATGGAGAAAGAAAATATGTTGAATAGAAAGCTATGCTAGTTCAAGTGCTCGTTCCTCGCACTTGCCCCACGGGCATGCGCCCTATAGAGAAGAGAAGTCATAACACCAAATTCAAGCAAGCTTGAATGGTGTTAGACTTCTCTTCTCTGCATGGCTTTTTGACTTCGCGAGTACTCCCAGTAGGAATCGAACCTACAACTGCCCCTTAGGAGAACTTTGATACGAGTTTTCAGTAGTGTTGGCAGGTGGTGTAAAAGTGCTTGGAATGCCTGTGGCTTCGCAGGTTGATACAATTCTGAGTTTTTTCAAATATTTTTCTTTTTTGTGTGATTTGGGGTGTTTTGGCATGGTTGTATTAGCAGGAAATTGCTACATTTACAATATAGCACAAAGGAAAAGATAAAGATATTTTTTCCCTTGTATTCTGCACTAGAAACTGTTATGATATATATACAATAACAAGTCGAAAAAATGTGGTGAGAAGGTGGATTAATGGCAGTATCAAAGGGAACACAAGAATATTTAATAGAGAGTGAAAAAATCGTTGCGTTTGGTGTATCTCATTCTGATGATGAAATGAGAACTGCTTTATGTGGGGACGTATATGATAAACTTTATGATGTTAAAGAATGCGTGGAAATAGCAGAGAAGTTAGAGGATACTGGTTTTGATCATGCTTTTATAATGGAAAAGTTGTTTTCAATAAAATCTAAAGAAGATTGGGAAATTGGTGAAGCATACGCACAAGCGTATGCAGAATCAAATTTGAATTCGACTATTCCCTGGGGGATATCTAGGGATTTAAAAAAACCAGGGTCCAGTCTACCAGGTGCAGATATAATTGGTTTGTATGAAGATGAAGCAGGAATACGTTTTTTATTTGGGGAAATTAAAACATCATCGCAGAAAGAATATCCGCCTAGTGTTATGTATGGTGAGCATGGTTTAAAGAAGCAACTTGAAGATTTGTGCCAAGATGAAGAGATTTATAAAACACTAGTAAAATATTTGGCATATCGATTGAAAAAAAGTGATATTTGGAATAAATATCAGCAAGCATTTAAGCAGTATCTTGAATCAAATGGGAGTAAAGTACATGTATTGGGAGTGCTAGTTAGAGATGTTGAACCTAAAAAAGAAGATTTAGAAGGGCGTGCTCAAAAACTAGAGCAGTTTGTGGTTAATGGTCGTTCTATTGAGTTGGTTGGAATATATGTTCCCGTTGACGCGATTTCTGACTTTACTCAAATTGTAAATGAAGAATGTGAGAGGAGGTCTATTTCAGATGCTAAACAATGAAGAACTTGATAGATTAGAGACTCACTGGGCTGTTTCTGCAATTTCTAAAAAGACGCGGAAGCATTGTTTTGATACAATTAGGAAAAAACAAGTATATGAAGCATTGCAACAGAGCATTGCTTTTCCTGATTTAATTGAGGAGAGTTTTGAAAATGAACTTTCCAAACTTGCGTTGGCGTATGAAATACCAGCTATTGAAAATATCGCAAATTATACAAATTATGCAGATGAATCTTGTGATAGAAACTTATTTATGGCTGCATCATGGCGATGCTTTGATTTATATACAAGCATGGATATTCCAAAAGAATTTAATAAAAAAGTTTTTCAAGTTCTGCGTATTTGTTCAATGGCATACTGTGGTGATCGCTGGAACGACTTGAAAAAGTGGTATTTACATAATAAAGAATTGCTATGGGAAGAAAGTATGGACCATTCTAATGATAATTGGGGGGACAAATTGTTAAAAACCGTTTATCGTTGTTGGTTGCGCTTGTTTGTAAAAAAAGATTGGGAAGATTTATCGAAGATTGCAGGGGAAATTATTGCAATACGACAATTACAGGATAAATATGAGAGGAACTATTTGGATCAAACTAATGATTCGAGGTATGGTGCATTAATTTTAATTTCATTTTATCATTTGGCAAAGGCTACAGAATTATTATCGTCATATATGATGCAGGGGGATCCGGTTGCTATACATAGTCAATTGGATAAGCATTTTGAAAGTGCAATAGAGAGTGCTGAGTATTCAGAAGATATAGAATTAGAGACTATATTAAGATGGTTGTCGTGCGCGTCTCATCAAATGGTAGATAATTCAATTTGGTGGATAGCAAAAGCAATTAATTCTAGGACGACTGAATTTGTAAAATATGTTACTCAAAATAGAGGGCTTTTTGAAATGCTACCACCTCAAAAAGCAGCAATAAGAGAACAAGGTTTACTTGATCCAGCGGTTACATCTATAGCGGTTGAAATGCCAACTTTTGGAGGAAAAACCCTTTTAGCTGAATTTAAGATGCTACAGGCCCTTAATCAATTTAGTCAAGAAAAAGGTTGGGTTGCATATATTGCTCCAACAAAGGCATTAACGGCACAGATTACACGAAGACTTAGAAAAGACTTTGGCGACAAGATTAAAGTTGAACAATTATCAGCGGCGGTGGAAATAGATTCTTATGAAAGTGAGTTGTTGAAGAATGATGAGCGTGCTTTTGATATATTAGTTTCTACACCGGAAAAAATGAATCTGGTTATCAAAAATAGCGATATATCTCGTCCTTTAGCATTAATGGTAATGGATGAAGCTCATAATATTGAAGACACACAAAGAGGATTACGCATAGAGCTGTTATTAGCAACAGTAAAAACGGATTGTCCTACAACAAATTTTCTTCTTTTGATGCCGTATGTAGAAAATGCACAGACTTTATCTAGATGGCTTTCAGGTGATGGTGTTTCTGGAAAAAGCATAAGTATTGGTAATACTCCATGGAAGCCAAGTGAGCGAGTGGTTGGGATTTATGAAAAATGTAAGGGTAAACAAAGAGGAGATTGGTATCTAGAATATGAATCTTTATTAACAATGTCAGATACTGTGAATTTCTCTGGCAAGTATAAGGTAAATGGGCATAGGCATTTTGGGAAAGCATATAGTGCCACTAACAAAACAGATATGACCGCGGCAATGGCAAAAGAATTGTCGTTAAGAGGTACATGTTTGGCAATTGGTAGAACTCCAAATGATTCTTGGAATATGGCACGCGTTTTGTGTGAAGATATGGAGAAGTTACATGGAAAGGCAGATGGTTACGAAAATATTCAATTGGTTCAAAAATACTTAGCAGATGAAATGGGAAGAGATTTTGAACTGATTAATATGTTAGAAAAGGGAATTGGAGTGCATAATGCTGGTCTTCCAGATGATGTAAAGAACTTAATGGAGTGGCTTGCGGAAGAAGGAGATTTGAAAATTTTATGTGCAACTACAACGGTTGCACAGGGAATTAATTTTCCTGTATCTTCTGTTTTGTTACAAAGTATTTCTATGCCTAATGGAAAGTACAGTAAGGATATGACTCCTAGAGAATTTTGGAATTTAGCTGGACGTGCAGGAAGAATTGGCCAAAATAGTTTAGGGCTTGTGGGAATAGCTTGTGAAGATAAAAAACGAGAAATCATGAGATTTGTGAGCGAAAAAACAGGAGCATTAGTTTCGAGACTAGTAACATTGGTGAATTCTGTGGATGAAGCAGGGCAAATTTATAATTTAAAGAAGATTATGTATCGTGATGAGTGGACAGATTTTAGGTGCTATATAGCTCATTTGTGCAATGAAAAAGAACGCTTGGATGATATTATATCGGAGATGGAACAATTATTGCGAAATACATTAGGATATAATGCGATAAAAGCGAGCAATAATGGAACAATAAAAGCTAAGCAACTGTTAGATGCAACAAAAGAATATGCAACAGATTTGTTAAAGCAACCTCAAATCAGCAAGCTGGCAGATGAAACTGGATTTTCTCCAGAGGGTATTAAAAAGGCATTTAGTGCTATAAATGATCTTGATAAAAAACTCACGGCAGAATCATTTAAGACCAAAAAAATTTTTGGAGAACCAAATGTTTTGGCAGATATGTATGGGGTAATGTTAAAGATACCACAGCTGCAACAATTGGAAGAAATAGCAGGTTCAGGCAAAAAACATGAGAATATTGCTAATATTACAATGGATTGGGTATCCGGAAGTTCAATTTATGATATTGCAATTAAGTATTTTTCTGATAAAGACAGTACTACGGATAAACTCACGTTGGCAAGCAAGGCGATTAATAAGCAAATTGCAAATTGTGGAACATGGGGGCTTTCAGCTATAACTAAACTGTCTGGTATAAACTTTGAACAATTGTCGGATGAGCAACGAAAAGAGATAGATGCCTTGCCAGCTATGATATATCATGGTGTTAGAACACCGGAGGCAGTTCTTATGCGTATCAATAATGTGCCTAGAAGTATATCGGAAAATTTAGGATGTGAATATAAGAAAATTGCTTCAGAATATTCTGTACAAGAAGCAAATGAGTTTGTTCGTTCATTGTCAGAAAATGATTGGGAAAGAGTAAGAAAACCAAATTCTGCAATGAATGGAAAAGATTATATGAACATATGGAAATTATTTTCTGGGCTATAAAATTATTGGAGATTTTTGTGTGAAATTTTAGGATGCGCTGTACTTTTAATATAGTCTGAAAAGTTAGGATTTACTTTTCGGACTATATTAGTTGCTTGATTATAAAGTGTTTTCTTTCAAAAAGATGACTGAAAGAAATGGACTTAGTTATGAAGTGGTTATTACGCAAAAGTTCTATAGGTTCTTTTTTGATTCCAAAATATCAATTTGATTCTCAATACGCTTTATCTTTTTATGAAGTTGTAATTTATATTTTTCATTTTTAGAATATTTTATAGCAGAGATAAAAAAAGATCTATATCCTGCGAGATGATTTACTAATTGAAATTTATTATTAAATTTTTGTGTTCCTTTGTTTTGTTGTATCTTATCATTAAGGTTTTTAATAAAATCTGTATAGTCATCTTCTTTAAAATGCTCTAAAATGTATAAGAGTCTGGTTATTGTTTTGATTTTATTTCGTGAAAGTCTAATGTCTGTAGAGACAACATAGCCGCCCAATGATATTTCTTTTTGTGCTTTAACTATTTTTTTGAGATTTAAACAAAAACCATTTGAGGTTAAAATACGTTTAATCCCACAAATAAATCTGGAATGATGAATAATGTTTCGGTGACAGGAAAAGAGTAGGTCGTCGGCATATCTACTGTAGTCAACACCACATTTGCTACAATATTTTTGGATGCGAATATCAATTGGACGAAATATTATATTTGATATCGCAGGGGATGAAGGAGCTCCTTGAATAAGCGCTCCCTTATATAGCAAAATGTCCACTATGTTATCTAAAATAGTTGCTTTGACTTTGCAATTGTCTTCAATATAGTACGTTAAGACCTTTTTGACTTGTGCCTGATCTATGCTATCAAAAAATGATTTTATATCTAATCGTAAAAAGTATTTATTTCCCCAAAAGTCTGTATGTTCGTTGAGAAAGTCAAAATAGTTATATCCTTCAACAAAACCATATACACAATCAGAAAGCATAATATTTGATAAAAAATTTTGAGTTAATTTTTTTTGCAATGAGTATAGTATGTTTTCTTTATCAACACAACAAATGATTCTTTTTCCATTTTTTTTAGGAATTTGAATTGTATTTCCATAATAGTAATCCTTATTTTCAATTTTTAATGCATTTTCTAATTCAATAGGTGTGGTGTTAAGGATTGTGCTATATAGTATGATTTCGTTTTCAATTTTCCAAACTCGCATTTTTTCACTCCTCTTGAAAAAGAGCCTTCCTTTATAAAAGAAGGCTCTAGGATGAGTACTTCTCATATTTCGCTTTGCGAAATGTAATATTTTACTATATATATTATATAATATGTATATAGTATCTACGTATAATTGTATTAACGTCTACCTTGGCTTTACAGTATAGTAAAAATCTGTTTGTCTGACAGATTTTTACTGTAATCTCAAGGAAAATTTAAGTACAACTTAAGTTTACTTAAACTAATTTCTACTCATCTTATATATTATATCATATTACATAGGATTTGTAAAATGGTATTCAATTCAGGAAATAATTTAGCAAATTTCTCTTTTTTTGCAATTGGGTCATTACAAGAATTAATTTCTTGTATAAAAATATAGTCAAAGAATTCATTTATCCATCCGTTAACTTTATTTCCTACACATAATAAATCAACTGCAGATGCAAAATTTTGTGGAAAAAAGCCTAGATTATCTGCCTCTTTTTTGGTCATCAAAAAATCAGTTTTTCCATTTGCAAGTAGTCTAAGAAATAGAGTTTTATTAGCTGTGTTGGTTGTAAAATCACATAAATTTTTTTGCAGTTTGACTGCTTTATTTGGAAATTTTTCAACGTACCAATTAATAAAATAATCTAAGTTTTTTGAATTGATGAGACAGCCTTCTATGGTTGTCAGAACTGGATATACGCGATATTCATAACAATATCTTTGAATACATGAAAGTAAATTATCAAAAACTGCGCTATCAAGCCAATACTGAGAGTCGGATATATGGAATTCTTTTTCATGCAATAATTTGAGGATTTCTTTTCGCATTCCATATGTTCGACTTTTTTTTCCACTAAAATGATAATACAAATACTTCTCTACATGAGAAATATTTTTCATAAATAAGGGATTAATAGACGTATCTTCTTTTATTTGAAAATGGTTGTCTTTATATTTTAGTATTTTGTCCATGTCTGAAATGATTAAGTAGGGTACAGTATATTTAGCATTACTTGGATCGATAATTTTCATGCAAGTACCATCAGATGATTGGTAAAAATGTAGTTGCTTTAATTGAGGAAACAGTTCTTGAATTCTTGGATTTTGAAAAACTTGAAACTCTGTTTTTCCTTCAACAAAAACTATGCCTTTTGCAAAGTAGCATTCGGTTTCTCGTGTGCTGATTATATACTTATCCGCATCATTCACTATATCACGCATTCGCTCAATATGAGAGTAATTATTATGATTAAATATTCTATCAACACATACTTTTAGATCGTTTTTTATCAATTTTGCGACTAAATAAGTGGAATGAGTAGAAAATGCGATATTTATAAATTTACTTTTTACTGCACTTATACAATCGACCAATTCGTCAATGTAACTCATATGTAGACCAATTTCAGGCTCATCAAGAATGATTAGTGGATTTTTCCATCCGGTTTCAGCTAGTGATGAAACTAAATGCAAAAATAGTTTTGTATATTTTAGTGAGTTTATTCCATCGGAATTATAATGGAGATTATTGCCATCATGCATAAACTCATTACCTCCTAAGCGTAATTGAAGTGCGTTCATAAATTTTGCTTTGTAATCTTTATCATTTATGTAAATTTGTTCATTAAACAGAATTTCCTGAATTCGATTCATTGATTTTATATATTTTTCATTGTATATGTCTTCGAAACAGTTGTCCAAAAGCTGGCTGATTTGTTCAGGTTTTTTTGGGGATTTACTTATGCTTAATTCTGCCATTACTTCCCATAGTTTTGACCATTCTTGTAAAGAAATGAATCTGGTATCAATCATATACAGAGGGAAAAGTTTACTTAAGGCATGTCGAACTTTGTAATTATCAGGAAACCATTTCAACTCTCCAGAACGATATTGGACTAGTTTAATAGCAATTTGGGAATCTGTTGTGGTGTAGTTTTTAAGTAGTTTAATCATGTCGTTTAAGTATGGATTTGAGTTAAATTTGGAAAATGGTTTTAAGTCATATACTACTTCGATTTGCATTTTTTGCGAATATGTATTAACTTTATCTAATACATTATTGCTAAAACACTTTTGCGAGGTTAGTTTTTCATAAAAATATTTAATAGAATCCAAAAAATTTGATTTTCCAGCACCATTCTCTCCTAGTATGCAAAAAGCATCATATTTATTAGAAAAATCAAAGTAAACATTTTTTAGTGATTTAAAATTTTTTATTTTTATACTAAGTATTCCCATGTGACCTCCATAATATTGTAGTGTATATTTGTATATATATTTTAACATTTTTTTTGTTTTTCTACAAGTTACATAGAAAATGTGTGAAGCATCCCCCGGATTTTTATATTATGCGGCTGCTCTGGCTACATCTAGAAGCATTACCGGATAGTATACCTCGGCAGGGCGTTTGTTCCCAATGGAC
>ERZ779729.2073-NODE-2073-length-12640-cov-2.463012_pt1 | contig 12640 bp, 9 predicted proteins | sample MGYA00511072_ERZ779729 | MGnify/ENA primary metagenome ERZ779729 (study PRJEB29588, sample SAMEA2156675) | human gut metagenome | biome: human gut; feature: human-associated habitat; material: faeces | place: Denmark | collected 2008/2010 ...
TGGCGGCGGCGCCCGCTGCGATGCTTAAAAAGGTGCGGGACTTCATCGTGAACCTCCCAAAACGTTTCCTTTTCTTCAAAGATAGCGCTCATGCGCCGGGCAAAACGTAAGCGGCGCGTTCAAGAAGGCAAAGATTCGTTAAGGCTTGCGGCTTTCTTCGGCAAAGAGCGCTCACACGTAAAATTCGGCATGCTCGCTCCTAAGGCGCGAAAGCGTCTGCCGCTCGCGTTCGGCAAGCCATTCCACAAAGACGCGGATGCGGTGCTTCGTCCAGGCGCCTTCGGTGGCGCAGACAAAACAGGAAGCGTGTTTTCTGCGCCAGCCCGGAAGAATGGGAATCAGGCGGCGGTTCTGAAAGGCTTCCGTTGCGTGATAGAGCGGCATGTCCGGCACAATGCCGGCGCCGAGCATGACGGCCGACTTCGCGGAGACGAGGCTGTTGAAGCGCAGCGTGTTGTTCCAATGGAGCGTGACGATCTCTTCGCCCTTTTGAAGCGTTTCCGTTGATACGCGCGAGGGCGTGTCAATCAGAATGCCCGTATGGCGGCAGAGCTCATTGGGGTGCATGGGCGTGCCGTGCCGCTGCAGGTAAAGGGGCGAGGCGCATGGAATGAAGGGCATGGCGCCCACGTAGCGGCTCACGATGCCTGGGATCGGGCCCTCGGGGCCGTAGCCCACCAAGACGTCAATCGTTCTTCCATTGTTGTGAAATGCTTCGGGTATGCCGGCGGAGAGCTGATGCAGCTCGAGCTCGATTTCCGGATAAATGGTTTGGAATTCAACGAGCGCAGGCGTGATTTCGATGGGACCGATGCCTGCATGCGCCGCGAGGCGGATGACGCCGGCGAGCTTTTCCCGGTCTCCTCGGATCTCGCTCATCATGTCGCCGTAATGATTAAGGAGCTCCCTTGAGCGGTCAAAGGCCAGGCGGCCGAGGTCCGTGAGCTCAAGCGGCCGAGTCGCCCGCAGAAAAAGAGGGGCGCCTAGATCCTTTTCGAGCTTTTTGATGATTCGGCTCACCGTGCTCGGTTCGCAGTCAAGCGCTTCCGAGGCGGCAATGATGCCGCCTCGATTCACTACTTCGTTGAAGACGCGCCAGTTCAATAGGTTTTCCGTCGAGCTCATGAGCCCCATCCATTGGTGATTTCACCTATAAATTGCAGAATCTGCAATCAATTGATGAAGTTCTTGCAATGCCTTCAAGCCGAATTTTCTAGCTGACGGCTCGGAAGCACTCGATTTTTCTCATTCTACATTGCAGAAACGGCAACATCAGCATGCGTTTTGTTGTCTTCTCAATGCATTGCGCCGTTTTGATAATGCCCTCTGTTCCGAGCGGCCCAGGGACCGAAACACACGAAGCAATTGTCCGCCCGGATCACGCAACCCCCGAAAAATCCCAATCTAGGAGAAAAGATCATGTCTTGGCAGATCTGGTTCGCGATAGCGGCCATTGTTCTGACCGTTGTTGGTCTCGTCAAGCGGTTTGAAACGCGCATGCTCTTGGTAGTCGCCGGCTTTCTGATGTGCCTGGTGGCCGGCGAGCCGATGAAGGCGTTTCAGGCTTTCATCAAAGGGATGACCAACGGCACGCTCGTGCCGGCCATCTGCGCGGCCATGGGCTTTGCCGCTGCCGTATCCGCTTCGAAGTGTGACCAGCATCTCGTTGCAGCTGTGGCGGCGCCGCTCAAGAAGCTCGGCGGCCTTCTCATTCCGGCCGCAACCATCCTCACCTTCCTCATCAATATTGCAATCATGTCTGCTGCAGGCACGGCTGCATGTGCAGGCGCGACCTTCATTCCGCTGCTGCTGCGCGCCGGCATTCGTCCCGCTGCGGCTGCGGCCGCTGTGGGCGGCGGCACGATGACCGGCCTGCTGCTCAATCCGGGCTGCGCGCACGACATTTACGTCGCGAAGATGGCTGAAATGGATCTGATGGCCTTCATCGCCTATCTCGCGCCTTATGCGGTCGGCCTTGTGCTGGTTGCGACCGTCATCAACGCGGCAATCATGATTGTCAAGAACAAGGATCACAAGGCAGATCCTTCTGAATTCAAAGGCGCTGCCGAAGAAGCGGCTGACTTCAAGGTCAACTACCTCAAGGCGATTGCGCCGCTCATTCCGCTTGCGATTCTCATGATCGCTTCGATCTGGTTCCCGAAGTCGGGCGTCGACGTCGTGTTCGCGATGATCGCCGGCACGGCTGCCATTGCGCTCATCACGCTCATGAACCCGGGCGAACTCTCGAAGGCCTTCTTCAAAGGCATGGGCACGGGCTACGCCCAGGTGATCGGCCTTATCGTCGCTGCCGGCGTTTTCGCTGCCGGCCTCCAGGCGACCGGTGCGGTCAGCGCCTTCATCGAATATCTGAAGCATTCGAATGAATTTGCCCGCTGGGGCGCTTCCTTCGGTCCCTTCCTGATGGCGCTCGGCACGGGTTCCGGCGAAGCCGCCATCTGGGCCTTCAATCAGGCTGTGACGCCCTCGGCGGCAAGCTTCGGCATGGAGCCGGAAGGCCTGGGCCTGCTCGCCATCCTGGCCGGCCAGTTCGGCCGCACAGCCAGCCCGCTTGCCGGCTGCATCATCATCGTTGCCGGTTTTGCCGGCGCCGACGCCATGCAGGTTGCCAAGCGCCTCTTCCCGGGCATGATCGTTGCCCTGGTTCTCGCAGCGGTTCTTCTGGTCTAAGAGGTCCCCAGCATCATGAAGTTCGATCTCATCATCCGCAATGCGCTCGTGGTTGATCCGCTTTCCCGGACTGCAGAAGTTGCCGATGTAGCCGTTCACAACGGTCGAATCGAGTGCGTTTGCCCGGAACTGAGCGCCGACGGCACGCACGAAATTGATGCTAAAGGCCTTGTTCTGCAGCCGGGCGTCATTGATTCGCACCTGCATCTCTCGGTCGATCCGCGCAGCCATTCAATGGTTGCTCGCGCCGGCGTCACGACGGCGGTCGACATGTCGGGGCCGACCGACGCGATATTGGAGCAGGCGCGCGAGCACGGCAGAGGGCTCAACATTGCGGTTCTCAATGCCGTTCTGCCCGGCCGGAACGTTTCAGGCAATTCGCCTGATGAAGCGGAGCTCGACCGCTTCATGGATGCGTCTCTTGCTGCTGGCGCCTTCGGCGTGAAGCTCCTCGGGGGACACTTCCCCCTCACGCCGGATAGTTCCGCCTGCATGGTCCGCAAGGCGGACGAGAAAAACGTCTACATGGCGTGGCACGCCGGCACAACTGAAAAAGGCTCGGACATTACGGGCCTGGAGGAGGCTGTGGCGCTCTGCGACGGCCATCCGCTTCACTTGGCGCACCTCAACGCGTATTGCCGCGGGCGCGTTGCGGACGTTCTCGAGGAGTGCCGCCGTGCGGCGGCGCTCCTTGAGAAGCACCCCGAAATCGTGACGGAAAGCTATCTCTCTTCGCGAAACGGCTGTCCGTTCGACTTCAATGACGATGGCACGCCCAAGTCGAAGATCGCGGTGAGGAATCTCGAGCTTTTCGGCTATCGAGCGGACAAGCACGGCGCCTGCGATGCCATCCGCAGCGGCCGTCTGAGTGTTCTCGTTCCGGAGGCGGACGACGTAAAGCTTCTGTCGGGCGAAGCCGGCGCCGAGTACTTCCTCGAGGCAGTGAATGCCGGCAGACACGTCGACGGTTCGTTTGCGGGCGTCAACCCCTTCCTTTCGCGCCATTTCTTCCTGACGGCAAAGCGCGCAGACGGCAGCTTTCTCACGGACGCGATCAGCACCGACGGCGGCGGCCTGCCGCGCAACGTGATTCTCGGAGATGGTCTTTCTTTTGTGCGGCTCGGCGAGCTATCCGCCGTTGACTTTGCCAGAAAGACTTCGCTTCTGCCTGCGCTCATGCTCGGCTTCACCGAGAAGGGAACGCTTCTGCCGGGCGCTGATGCGGACATCACGGTCTACGACCCGATGACGCAGCGCGCCGTTCACACCTTTGCGATGGGGCGGCCTCTGCTGCTCGAGGGCAAGCTCGCCGGTGCAGGCGCAACCGTGATCTGCACGCCTGCGGGCCAAGATGCGGTCGCAAGGGCCGGCCTCGAAGCCTATGTCGTCAAGGGCGGATTCCACGCTCTCAATCGCCTCGGCTGACTTTTTTCCTGCGGGGGCATCAACACCGCCCTCGCTCAACCCTTTGTTTCAAAACATCATGAAAAACGCATTTCGTCTTTCCGCTCTATTCCTGGCTTGCGCCGGCGCTTATTCAACCGCTCAGGCCGCGGACATTCAAATGTTCGGCTTCTTCGACCAGGGCATCTCGTACCTGCACGAAGATCTGAATGCAGGCATGGGCGGCCCGGCCGGCCAGTCACTCAGCAATCCGGCAGGTATTGACCCGGCCACGGGCCACGTTGAGCGGCAAGGCACGAAAAGCCAGCTCGCGCAGGGCACGGGCAATGTGAGCACCTGGGGCATCCGCGGCTCCGAGCAGCTCAACGACGACGTGAAGTTCATCTTCCACCTCGAAAACGGCTTCCTCGCTGATTCGGGCGAGTTCTACATCGCCAACCGCCTCTTTGAGCGTGAATCTTCCGCCGGGCTCGATTCAAAAACCTTCGGCCAGATCAAGTTCGGCCGCATGCCCGCGCTGACGACGGGCTCGGGCACGACCGGCATCTTCAACAGCCGCGTCAATCCGTTCGGCGCCGGCTGGGGCAACATGACGGGCGGCTGGAAGTTTGTGGGCACCCTTGCCACGGCCCGCTACGACAACATGATCAACTACATTTCGCCCAAATTCGGCGGACTGCAGTTCCATGCGCAGTATTCCTTCAAGAACAACTCGACAGCCGCCGGCGAAGAGGGCAGCTCCGACGCCGACCGCTGGTGGGCGATCGGCGCAACGCTCACGGGCGAGAAGTACTTCCTCGCCGCAGCTGTTGACTGTGTCGACTACGGCCATAGAGTGCCGACCTCTGCTGCTGGCTCTCAGGCTGATTCCATGCCCGAGAAGGAGGCCTACAAGTTCCTGATTGGCGGTCACTACAATTTCGACGCCTTCAAGCTTTACGGTGCGGCGCAGTACATGAAAAACGTGCCCTGGATCGGCGGCTATTCGACGAAGGAGGTTGCACCGATGCTGAGCAGCGATATCAGCCCAGTGGGTGAACCCGGTTCTGTCAAGCAACGCGGCTTTGATGCCTGGGCTCTCTCGACAGGCGTCGACTTCAAGCAGTGGGGCGGCACGGTCAAGCTTTCCGTCGGCTACGCGCAGGCTGAAAACCAGAACATTTCCGACAACAACGACATGCAGCGCGCCAACGTCGGCCTCGGCTACGTCTATCCGCTCAGCAAGCGCACGTCCATCTACGGCATTGCGGGCGCCTTCTGGCAAGATGCCGACTGGCAGGAAGACGACATCACTGCGCACGAGGCGATTGTCGGTCTGATGCATCGCTTCTGATTCCTGCTCTTCCGTTCAGTTTCTCTCTCCTGAGGCATCTCCGGCGAAGCTTCGGCTTCGCCGGAGACGCCGATGATCGAAATACATAAGGATCGAAAAAATGCTCGGAATGCATATGGGAAAGACGCCGTCGGCCTGCCGCGATGACCAGAAGCGCCTTGATACCGAGGACTGGCTGCAGCGGATCAACCGTGCCTCGATCATTGCAAATTACGAAAGCGGCCTGCTCGATGAAGCGAACGCCAGAAAGCTCGTAAAGGCGCTCGATGAAATGGAAGCGGAGAGCCGCGAGGCTGACTTTGTGCGAAGAGAGCTCTACATCACGTTTGAGCCCGACATGCTTAAACGCGCAGGCATGAGCGCGAGCGTGGTTCATGTCGGCCGCTCGAGCCAGGACATCCTCGCGACGGCCAATGCCGGCCTCAATCTTGAGCGGCTCGAAATGGTTGTGGATGCGCTCCTTGAAGTGAAGGAAGCGCTGATCGGACTCGCCGAACGCGAGGGCGGCGCTGTTGTGCCTGCCTATACGAACGGCGTTCAGGCGCAGCCGACGCTCTTCGGCCACTACCTGGCCGCGCAGGATGCTGTTTTCGGGCGCGACGTAGAACGCGCGTTCGAATGCCTGCGGCGCTTTGACTTCTGCCCCATGGGCTCGGGCGTGTGCAACGGCACGGGCTGGCCGCTCAACAACGATCGCATGGCTGAGCTTCTCGGCTTTTCGAGAAGCGCAGAAAACGCCTTTGATGCTGGACAGTGCGCTGGGAACGATCTGCCGCTCGAAATTTCTCAGATCATCACGAGCGCCATGCTGCATGTAAATGCCTTTATTGCGGACTTCATGGTGCAGTACGCCACGCCGCGCCCGTGGCTCGTGCTTCAAAGCGCCAACGGCGTCTACCGCTCTTCCGCAATGCCGCAGAAGCGCAATCCCGGCTTTGTGAACGACTGCCGGCGCGATGCCGGTCTTGTCATGGGAGAAGCGCAGGGCGTGCTTTTGAGAATGCAGAATCTCAACCTCGGCATGGCCGACGTGCGCGACGTGCGCATCATGGAGTCGCTCTGCTGCGACGCGGCCGTGACGCTGCGCAGCTTTGCCGAAATTGTTGCTTCCATTGCTGTAGACCGTGAAGAAGCGCTTGCTGTGCTCAATAGCGGCTGGACCTGCACGCAGGAAATTGCTGACCGCCTGGTGCGCGCAGGCGGCGCTGACTTTAGAAGCGGACACGGCTTTGCGAGCCGGCTGGTGACTTGGGCGACAAAGCATGCCGTTACGCCCGTGACGCTTCGCTATGAAGACGTGCAGTCGCTTTGGCGCGAATTCATTGAAGAAGTGAAAATCGAGGGTCTTTCGCCCGAGTTTCCGCTTTCCGAAGAAGCGCTGCAGCAGGCGATTCAGCCTGACGGGATCCTGGCAGGCCGACGCACGAAAGGGAGCGCTAATCCCGAATTCGTTGCCGAATCGATTCGCGCGGCGAAGTCAAGGAATGAGGCGCGCCAGCAGCAGCTTCGCTGCTTGAGAGAGAAGCGCAGCGCCGTGGACGCCATGCTTGGTGAAACGCTGAAGCGCTTGTTCGGCACGGTGCATTGAACCTGATCTGCAGCTCCCTGCTTTTGTTTGAGAGCGGGAGCTGCGCCCCGAAAAAGGAACCCCGGAATGAAAAACGCCCGCGATCTCACAACGACCCGCTGGGGGCTGCTTGCAGTCAGCTGCCTCATCAATCTCTTTGCCGGATCGATTTACGCCTGGTCGGTCTTTGCGTCAGCCCTGGCGGAAAAGTTTTCCGCGCTCGCTGGCAGCGCCGTCACGGCGGGAGACCTCGCCATCGCTTTTTCAATTGCGAACGGCCTGGCGCCGATCCCGATGATTTTCGGCGGCGCCGTCAACGATCGTTTTGGGCCGCGCTTTGTCATCATCGGCGGCGGCGTGCTGATGGGTGCCGGGCTTTATTTTTCCGGAACGGCGCAGTCCATCGGCGCGCTCGTCTTTTCGTACGGGCTCCTTTTCGGCCTTGGGCTCGGCATGGTGTACGGCTGCACGATCAACAACACCATGAAGTTCTTCCCGGATCGGCGCGGACTCGTGGGCGGCCTGACGACGGCTGCCTACGGCATCTGCTCGGTTCTGATGCCGCCCGTAGCCTCCTATCTGATCGATCGCATCGGCATCAGCAGCTCGCTCAATTTCATCGGCATTGCCGTCGGCGTCGTTGTTGTGGCCGGGGGAATCCTTTCTTTCCAGTGCCCGCCTGATTTCGCGCCGCAAGGATGGACGCCGCAAGCCAGCGGACGCAAATCCGGCAGGAACTGCAACTGGCGCGAGATGCTTCGCTCGCCAGAGTTTCCGCCGATGATCATGCTCCTCATGTGCGGGGCGACGGCCGGCATGATGGTAATTTCTCAGGGCTTTACCATTGCGCGCGAGCAGATTGGGTTTGATGTCGCCGCTGCAGGCGCCGCCGTATCGCTCATTGCGCTTGCCAACACGCTCGGGCGCATTGCTGCCGGCACGCTCTCGGATCATCTCGGCCGCCTGCGCACGCTCGGCCTTGGCCTCCTCGTGGCTGCGCTTGGCCTCGCGCTTCTTGCCGCTGCATCCGCGCAATCGGTTTTCTTTTTCTACGCGGGCCTTTGTGCGCTCGGCCTTTCCTTCGGCGCTTTCATGGGCGTGTTCCCCGGCTTCACGGCTGAAGCGTTCGGATCAGCGCACAACAGCGTGAATTTCGGGATCATGTTTGCGGGCTTTTCCGTTGCGGGCCTCCTCGGTCCGATGCTGATGAAAGCGCTTCTTGGCGCGGGTTTCGGCTTCGAAGCTTGCTATGGCGCAGCGGGCCTGATCACGCTCTTCGGCTTCTTCTGCATTCGGCTCTTCAACAGACGGGCGGCAAAATAATTCACGCTTTTTAAACTTTTGTTTTTCTCAGCCCCGTCTTCCTTTCAATCGGTACGAAAGCATCTGTTTTAGTCCGTGTACTTTCAGTAGGCTTAGTTCGCAAAGCGACCAAAAAGAAAGGGACGGGCGTGCTGCTTAATCGGATTAGAAAGAAAGGACGACGGGAGTTAGGGTGCAAAATTGCCGCCCTGACGCTCGCAGTAATCTTTTCTGCAGTTGCTGCCGCAAAGGCGGCGCCCATTGTGATTGGAGTGGAGTCGTCGCTGGATCCCACATTCTTCGTCGAATCGTTCGGGCCGGCGATGGCGACGCTTCGGAAAACTTTTCCGCAGCACACTTTCAAAACGGAGTTTCTTTCTATTGACGGGCTTCAGCGAGCGCTCGAAGAGAAGCGTCTCGCGCTCTTCTTTGCCGAGAGCGGATTCTTTGCTTTTGCTGAATCGCAGTACGGCGCTCGCGACCTTGCTGTCAGAAGATCGCCGCGCAGCCCCAATCCGTCGCTCTCCGCCAGCACGACAGTGCTTGTCCGCAAAGACGCACTGTACAAGCGGATTTCGGATCTAAAACACGCCAGAGCAGCGGCGGAGTCTCCAGAAAGCTTTGCCGGCTGGACGATTTTGCAGGGCATGATTGCCTCGGGCGGCGAAGATCCTGACGATTTCTTTTCCGAAACTATTTTTACTGCCGGTGAATATCCTGATCCCGCAACGCTTGTCGCTGCCGGCATGGCCGACGTTGCTGTTCTCAAGGCCTGCGATCTCGAGCGATTGATGGCGACCCATAGCTTTTCCTCATGGGTGCTGCGGGTGCTCGAGCCGCAGTCAGGAACGGCGCTGCGCTGCCTGCATTCCGGTCCGCTTTATCCGGATATTGTTGCTGCGTCGACACCCACGGCAGATCCGGCCTTCGTCCGAGAAGCGGCAATTGCCCTTCTTTCGTCGCAGGAAAGCCGTGAAGGCTACGCATGGGGAATCGGAACGGATTTCGAGAGCGTCGCAACACTCTATAGAGACTTGAAGCTTGGACCGTACGCTTATCTGAGAGAAGCCAATTGGTCGGCTTTTTGGGCGAATTATCGGGAATGGATTCTTTTATTCGGGTTGCTGATCGCCTTTGGCGTCCTGCACATCATTCGGACCAATAAGCTCGTCGCTGAGCGAACGGCGCAGCTGCGAAAAACGATTCAAGAAAAAGATGCGCTTGAAGAAGAGGCGAGAATCTCCCGGCAGCGCCTCTCCCAGATTGAACGCGCAGGTGTCGTTTCGCAGATGTCATCCATGCTCGCACACGAAGTGCGTCAGCCGATTGCTGCGCTCATCAACTTCGCAGGCGGGCTCGGCATGTATGTCGAGATGCGCTACGGCGAGGATAAGACGGTCATGGAAGCTGCCGCGCTCATCACGGAAGAGGCAGAAAGAGTCTCGAGCATTGTGGAGCGAGTAAGAAGCTACGCTAAAAGGTCGGAAGTGCGGCGCGTCAAAATGAACGTAAACGATCTTGCAGATGCTGCCATCCGAAGCTTCAGTCATTCAACGACATCTTCAGGCGTTCGCATCGTCAAGACTGGCGGCCCACAGACTGCCTCTGTTGAGGTTGATTCGCTAGAAATGGAGCTCGTGATTCTCAACCTGCTGAAAAATGCAGCTGCCGCCGTCAAGAATCTCAATGATACGGACCGGCGCACGATTGAGGTCGCCTGGCGAATTGAAGCTCTTGGGAGCGAGTCAAGCCAAGTGCCGGAGAAGCATTCGGTCGGCAAGCCGATGCGATTCATCGTCATTGCGGTAAGAGATCGAGGGCCGCGGCTTACGGATGAGGCAATCGCGAGCCTTGCTGATGGTCCAGTGCAAAGCATGAAGCCAGATGGCCTCGGCTTGGGCTTGTCGCTTTGTCGGCGAATAGCAGAGCGTCACGGCGGCAGCCTGCATTTCCTCCGTGCTGAAGCGAGCGGGGACGGCTTGGTTGCCGAGGTGACAATTCCGGCTGTTGATGAGGAAGAAGAGAAAAATGCATGAAAATCCGAAACTGTTGCCGCTTGTTCGCCTCGTTGACGACGATGAGAAGGTGCTTCGCTCGGAAGCGTTTGTGCTTTCGCTCGACGGATGGGATGTGCAGTCGTTTCGTTCAGCTGTGGAATTTCTCGAGCACGACGATCCTGCGCGCCCTGGCTGCATCGTGCTTGACGTCCGCATGCCGGAAATGAGCGGCCTTGAGCTTCAGGCTCGTCTGCTGGCACAAGGCCGATCCATTCCTATTCTGTTTCTCACCGGCCACGGCGATTTGGACATGGCTGTGCTGGCGCTCAAGCGCGGGGCAGCGGATTTTGCCACCAAGCCCATTCAGCCTAAGCGTTTGCAGAGCGTTGTCGCCAAGCTTGTGCGCTGGCATCGCGCTTTCTGCAGATCGATGGCGGAAAAGGAGGTAGCGGCAGATGCACTTGCTCATCTGACGCCCCGCGAGCTCGATGTTGCGAGACTTCTGACGAAAGGCCTTCTAAACAAAGAGATTGCGCAGGAGCTCGGGTTGTCCGAGCAGACAGTGAAGAACCATAGAACAAGCGCGGCTAAGAAGCTCGGATTGCGAAACGCTGTGGAGTTTGCGGAGCTTTTCCGCATTGCTGACGAGCCGCTTGAAGCGAGGTTTCCGATCGGCAGCCTCGAGGAAAGTGCTGAAAAAGCAGAGGCGCAGCCATGATGCGCCAATCGCTTTCAGGCTTTTCGAGGCGAAAAGTTGTGCTCGGCGCAGCAGGATTGTTCGCCGTCGGCGGGAGCTTTTCGCTTTTGCGCCGCTCTGCTGAAGCAGATGTGATTGTGATAGGCGCAGGCGCCGCTGGACTCAGTGCTGCAATTGCTGCCGCAGAAGCAGGTGCAAGCGTCGTTGTGGTCGAAAAACAGCCGGAAGTTGGCGGGAATACGCTGATATCAGGCGGGTATTTTGCTGCGGTTGATCCCCTTCGTCAAAAGCGTCAGTCCATTTCTGACAGCGAATCTCTTTTCTTGAAGCAAATGCTCGAGAGCGGCGGCGGCCGCGCGGATCCGAAGCTTGCTCGGGTGCTTGTGGGCCAAGCCAGCGAGGCGCTAATTTGGCTTGAGCATCTCGGCATGCGCTTTCAGGACCACGTCATCGAGATTTATGGCGCGCACTGGCCTCGGTGCCATAAGCCTATGATGCCGTCGGGCCGCGGCTACATATACACGCTTTCAGCAGCAGCGGCCCGACTCGGCGTAGCCGTGACAGTGGGGGCGCGCGCTTTTCGGATTGATGCATTTGGGCGCGTGTCCGGAAAAAATGCGGCTGTCTGGGTGAAGACAAAGGCCGGCGACGTTCGCATAGAGGCGCGCAAAGGCATCGTTCTGGCGAGCGGCGGGTTCGGTGCAAATCGCGACATGATCGCAAGACATGCGCCCGAACTCGCGTCGCTCACGACAGACAACACGCCAGGCTCAACGGGAGAAATGCTCATTGAGGCTCAGCGACTTGGCGCGGAGCTTGTGGACCTGGATGCCGTACAGTGTTTGCCGGGCTGTCCCCCGGGGCGCACCCATCGCGTGCGCCTGCACAACGACGTCAGCCGATTCATTTTTGTCGATCAAACAGGCAGACGTTTCATTCGCGAGGATGAGCGGCGCGACGTGCTGCGGGACGCCGTGTTGGCTCTGCCCAATCGATATGCCTATACGATCATCGATGATGCGGGTTTGCGCAGCTACAACATCATCTTTCAGAAAGAGGCTGTCGTCGGGATCGAGACGGGCGATGCCTGGCGCGGCAATACGGTAGCGGAGCTGGCCCGCGTCATGGGTTTGCCGCCCAAGGCGCTCGAACAAACGGTGTCCGAATATAACGAAGCGGTCGATCGAAAGATTGATTCATTCGGCAAGTCGCCTGCGGAACTCTCCCACCGTCTTATTGAACCGCCTTTCTGGGGCTGCTACGCGGGGATGACCGTGCATTACACAATGGGCGGGGTTCGAATTGACGAAAAGGCGCGCGTTCTCAGCGCCGACGGCAGGCCGATTCCCGGCCTCTACGCCGCTGGCGAAGCGACGGGCGGCGTTCACGGCGTCAACCGCATGGGCGCCAACGGCATCAACGATGCGGTCGTATTCGGTCGAATAGCAGGCCGAAATGCGGCTCTGCGGAGCTGAAGCATTTCAGAGGCCGCCAGCGAAGCTTTTGTCAAGGGTACGAAAGTGTCTGTTTTTTCCGAAATGTCTCGGCGATACTTTTTGCAACGTGAATGCACGTAAGCAAAGGGAGAAAAAACATGACTGACTTTACACGTCGCCGTTTCTTGACAACCGCAGCTGCCGGCGCAGTTGCTG
>ERZ779729.2076-NODE-2076-length-12620-cov-5.618544_pt1 | contig 12620 bp, 12 predicted proteins | sample MGYA00511072_ERZ779729 | MGnify/ENA primary metagenome ERZ779729 (study PRJEB29588, sample SAMEA2156675) | human gut metagenome | biome: human gut; feature: human-associated habitat; material: faeces | place: Denmark | collected 2008/2010 ...
CCGCAGCCGCCGAAGCGGTGCTTAAGCCGCTAGGCGGGAATTGTGCGGTGTTGCCCAAAATATAATGATTTTGTATCCTAAAAATGCTATTTTTACCCTGTAGAGACCGTGGGGGCGCACATCGTACGCCTGCCTACCTAAAAATATAACGGTGCCGTTTTAGGCTGCCACGGGCCAAAGCCCCAAAATAATCATCACCCGTATTATATCATAGTGCGGCACGATATAATAGAACCGCCCACAAAACGGAAAAGAAAAAAGCCCGTGCACAACGCACGGGCAATCTTTCAACAAGAAAAACAAAACTTGTTTAAAACTTAATTTGATTTTTTGCGGCGGTGCAGAACCATGCCCAGCAGCTTTTCCACCATGGCAAACACCTCGCGGAAGTTCAGCAGGCAGATGGCAAAGGTCAGCACCGTGACCGGCAGCACCCAGTGCTCCAGCTTGAACAGCATGGCAATCTCCACAAAGATCAGCCCCAGGTTCAGCAGCATCCAGGCGGGGTGAAAGTCGATCTCCAGCAGCCCGTGGGTGGAGTAAGCACGCAGCAGGAAAACAATCAGCAGGGAGATGAAACTTGCCATCGTAACGCCCCATGGCCCAAACCAGCGGATGAACAAAAAGTTCAGAACCAGATTAACCACGGCACCTACCAACATGGTGTAGAACGAACTGGTGGACCGCTTGTATACCACATACACGCTGTTCAGGAAGTTGTTCAGGCAGGTGCACATGGAAGCCAGTGTCAGGAACGGCACAAACTGCCAGCCAAGGAAGTAATCCTCGCGGAAAACGTGCATCATGGGCTGGCACAGCCAGATGACGCCCGCCACACAGCAGAACATGACCGCCGCATATACCCGGAACACCTTGCTGAAGAACGCCGAACGCTCGGACTCCTCTGTCACAGCCGAAAGCTGCCATGCCTCATAAAAAATCTGCCCCACAATGGTAATGATCTGCGGCAGATAATACCCGGCTTTCAGCAGGCCCACCCACCAGGTGCTGCTTTTGCCGTCAATGCCGTCACACATGCCCTGTACATAGAACAGGTCCGAAGCGTTGATGATCCAAAAGCTGATGGAAGCCGGGATCATGGGGATGCAATAACGCAGCATGTCCTTCCAAAGGGCTTTGTTGAACTTTTTGAAACTGAAATACTGGTGGCAGTGCCCGGCAATAAAAACAAAGATTGCCGAAAGCGCATCCGAACAGGCCATGGCAAGCAGGTAGCCGTTCGCGCCCAGATCCAGCACATCCAAGAACAGATAATAGAACCCAAGCAGCGTGGCGGAAGTCAAAACGCCATCCACCGCAACCAGACGGTTCAGCATGCGGGAACGGATGAACTGGGTGCAGAGCGTGCGCAGGCAGCTCATCAATACACAGGCGTAAATCAGAACCAGATAATCCGCCGCATTGGGGATCAGCCGTACCAGCGGCCAGCAGACCGCCATTAAGGCAAAGCCCAGCAGGATGGTGGCAAGGCCGTTCATGAATACGCTGGATTTATCCACCTTGCGGTCCAGGCCAAACCGGATCACCGCAAAGCTGACGCCCAGGCTGACCACCGGAATCAGCAGGTTGGCCACCGACTGCATCAGGCTGGTCACACCCATCACATCCGGGCTGGCCAGCGCGTAACTCAGGTATGGCTGAATAATCAGGCTGATGATTTTGGAGCCAAAGTTGGAAATGGCAAACAGGATGGTGTTGTTCACCAGCGTGGAGTAGCGTTTGGAATCTGACAAAGTGCAGATCGCCTCCTCGGTATTAAATTTGAATTAAAAAAGAATAAAAAGCGGTTTAGAAAAGAATAAAGAAAAAAGAATAAAGAAAAAAGAATAAAGAAAAAAGAATAAAGAAAAAAGAATAATGTTGGTGGATCGCCGCGTGTGGCGCGGCTCAAAAATATCAGGTGGGATATGCGCCACATGCTGTGGGTAAAGAGTAGAAGCACTCAATAATTAGAACCTGTTCGATAGAACTCTTCAATCACGGCAGCCAATATATGGGGAATGGAAACCAAATAATGGTACTATCTCCCTTTCAGCAGCGCCTGCCGTGCCTTATAGTCCGGCATCACCCTGGCCACGGCGGCCCAGAAAGCCGGGCTGTGGTTGGGGTGGGCAAAGTGGCAAAACTCGTGTACCACCACATACTCCTGCGCGGGCAGCGGCATCACACACAGCCGCAGGGCAAAACACAGCGTTCCTGTTTTTAGGGAGCAGCTCCCCCACCGGGTGCTCATGTCCCGCACCGCTATGCGGGGCATTTCTCCGCGCGGGCAGGTGGCGGCAAACAGCGGGTAATACTGCGCACATAGTGCCTGCATCTGGTGCAGGGCGATGGCTTTGCTCGGCAGCGGCGGTTCGGCGGCACGGTTTGCCATGTGGACCGCCATCCGGCCCTGCGCCGCGGCAACCCATCCGGCATGCGCCGCCACAAAAGCGTCCACACTGCTCAAGGGTACCCGGCGCGGCGCGCTGACGGCTACACTGCCATCCGTGCGGACCCGTATGTTCAGGTTGCGCACCCGGCGGCGCGTCAATTCATATTCGACCCCGCCCGCAATGCGGCGCTGTGGGTCTGGCTGGTTCATCTGCCCACCTCCCGACTTAGCTGTTAAGGTGTACCTGATACACCCAAAAACAGCTGCCCCCATTGTACGCTATTTTGTCGCAAAAGGAAAGTGAAAACTTGACCTTGCGTGCAGCGGTGCAGCACGGCTGCTGCACTGCCTGCCAAAATTTTCGAAAAATCGCCTATTGTAGCCATTGGCAGGGTATGCTATAATACCAATAACGACAGTTTTTTGAACTTTACCCACGCAGACTCTGTACATACTGCCGGGGCGTGGTGCCGTATTCCGCGCGGAACGCGCGGTAAAAGTTGGCGTAATCCCCAAACCCGCAGTAGGTGCAGACTTCACTGGGGGCAAGCCCGCCGGCCAAAAGCTGCTTGGCGTTCAGCAGCCGCTTTTGCAGGATATACCGGTGCACCGTGGTGCCCACCTGCGCTTCAAACTTGCGCAGCAAATGGTACTTGCTGATAAAAAAGCGCTCTGCCAGCGCATCCAGCGTCAGGGCTTCGCTGTAGTGCTCGTTGATGTAGCTCAATACCCCGTCCACCACCCGGTCAGACGCCATATCGGCCGAAAGCGCGCTCTGCATGCTGCGGTCCGCCGCGCTCTGATTGATGGCAACCATCAGCTCCACCAGGCTGCAAACGGCCAGCAGGTCGCTGCCATAACTTTCCTGCATGTGCAGGCTGCGCAGCTTGTCCAGCTCACGGCGCATCTCGGCGCTGCGGGGGCCGGGCAGGCGCAGCAGATTGGTATGGCCGGGCACCGTGGTGTCAAAGCAGCGGGTCAGGCTGGTGTGCGGGCTGGAAAGGGATTCCAGATACCCGCGGTCCACCCACAGCACAATGCGCTCGTAAGGTTCATCATTGCTGTCAACCCGCGCTTGGTGCAGCTCCAGCGGGCTGATCAGCATCAGATCCCCCGCGCGCATGTGGAAGATGCGGTTTTCGACCGTATAAGATACACTGCCGCGCAAAAGCATGTAGATTTCATAAAAATCGTGGTGGTGCAGCTCCACTTCATCCATGTAGCGGTAGCGGTAAATTTCAAAATCCCGGCGGATCATGGTCTGCCGCCGTGTAAAGGGTTGAAAGCTGTTTTCTGCCATAATCCTGTCATCTCTCTTTCCACTTTCATAGTACCGCAATTTTTGCAATCTTTCAAGCAATTACGCCAATTTAATTTGCAAAAAATAAGGGTTATACTTATCCACGGTTTGAATGAACAACACCGGCCGGGCTGCAAAGCAAGGCCACCGAAGATATCACAAAACAAAATCTGAAGGAGTGTTTCGCCATGAAAATGAACGCTGCATCCATCAAGAACCAGAAGGCTGAATGGGAAGCCCTGGGCGTTAAGCTGCCCGCCTTTGACCATGAAGCTATGACTGCCAAAACCAAGGAGCATCCGGTTTGGGTCCACTTTGGCGCAGGCAACATCTTCCGCGGCTTTATCGCAGCTCTCCAGCAGCGCCTGCTGAACGAAGGTCTGCAGGACCGCGGCATCATTGCAGCCGATACCTTTGACTATGACATCATTGATAAGATCTACACCCCGTTCGACAATCTGACCATGATGGTCACCCTGAACCCGGATGGCTCCACCAGCCGCGAGATCATCGGTTCTGTTGCCGAGGGCCTGCGCGCTGATTCTTCTGACGCTGCCATGATGGCACGCTTCAAGGAGATCTTCACCGATCCCGGCCTGCAGATGATCTCCTTCACCATCACCGAGAAGGGCTATGCCCTGTACCGTCCCGATGGCAGCCTGATGCCCGTTGTGCAGGCTGATATCGACGAAGGTCCGGCACACGCACGCCACGCCATGAGCATGGTCGCTGCCCTGCTGTTCGAGCGTTTCCAGGCTGGTGCCGCCCCGCTGGCTGTTGTCAGCATGGACAACTGCTCCCACAACGGCGAAAAGCTGCAGTCCAGCGTGATGACCGTTGCCAAGGCATGGGCTGAAAAGGGCTATGTCGGCCAGGACTTCATCGCTTACCTGGAAGACGAGAGCAAGATCGCATTCCCCTGGTCCATGATCGACAAGATCACCCCGCGCCCCCACAAGATCGTGGAAGAGCAGCTGGTCAAGGATAACATCGAGGATATGGAGCCCATCGTTACCAGCAAGAACACTTTCATTGCTGCCTTTGTCAACGCAGAGCGCCCGCAGTACCTGGTTGTTGAGGACAAGTTCCCCAATGGCCGTCCCCCGCTGGAAAAGGCCGGCGTCTATATGACCGACCGCGACACCGTCAATAAGACCGAGCGCATGAAGGTCACCACCTGCCTGAACCCGCTGCACACCGCCATGAGCGTTTACGGCTGCATGCTGGGCTACACCCTGATCTGCGACGAGATGAAGGATGCCGATATCGTTGCCCTCATCAAGCGCCTGGGCTATGTTGAAGGCCTGCCCGTTGTGGTCAACCCCGGCATCCTGGAGCCTAAGGCATTCATCGATGAAGTGGTTGAGCAGCGCCTGCCCAACCCGTTCATGCCGGACGCCCCGCAGCGTATCGCTACCGATACTTCCCAGAAGGTCGGCATCCGCTTTGGCGAGACCATCAAGAGCTATGTTGCTGAAGGCCGCGACCTGAATACCCTGGTGTCCATCCCGCTGGCCATTGCTGGCTGGCTGCGTTACCTGCTGGCTGTTGATGACAACGGCAACGCATTTGAAGTTTCTGCAGATCCCCTGAAGGATGACCTGCAGGCTAAGCTGGCTACCATCAAGTTCGGTGCTCCCGACAGCTGCACCGACCAGCTGGACAGCATCCTGAGCAATGCTTCCATCTTTGGCTCTGACCTGACCAAGACCGTTCTGGCCGACAAGATCAAGGCTTACTTCAAGGCTGAGATCGCAGGCCCCGGCGCTGTCCGCAAGACCCTGCACGACGCTGTCAACGCTTAATGAAGGCGTAACCAAAAGGCATTCCGGGGAAACCCCGTATTGACTCGGAATCCAAGATTGCCCCAGATAAACAACAATCAAGGAGGAACACACTTATGCCTATGCAAATGGGTTGGCGCTGGTATGGTGAGGACAACGACCCCATCACCCTCAGCGACATCAAGCAGATCCCCGGCGTTACCAGCATCGTTTGGGCTCTGCACCACAAAATGCCCGGTGAGATTTGGGAAGAGAACGAGATCAAGGAAGTCATGGATCAGATCCACGCTTACGGCTTCAACGGCGACGTTGTTGAATCTGTGAACGTCCATGACGATATCAAGATCGGCCTGCCTACCCGCGACCAGTATATCGAAAACTACAAGCAGTGCATCCGCAACCTGTCCAAGTTTGGCGTTAAGGTTATCTGCTATAACTTCATGCCTATCTTTGACTGGACCCGCACTGACCTGTTCCACCCTGTCGGTGATGGCTCCACCGCCCTGTTCTATCAGAAGGATATGATCAAGGACGATTACAAGGCTATGGCCAAGTATATCCTGGACTTCACCGAGAAGTACCACATGACCTTCCCCGGCTGGGAGCCGGAGCGTATGGCTAAGCTGGACGAGCTGTTTAAGGCCTATGCCCCTGTCACCAAGGAGAAGCTGTGGGAGAATCTGAAGTACTTCCTGGAAGCCCTCATGCCCACCTGCCGCGAGTGCGACATCAAGATGGCCATTCATATGGACGATCCCCCATGGGATATCTTCGGCCTGCCCCGCCTGCTGGTGGACGCCGAGAGCATCGACCGCTTCCTGTCCATGGTGGATGATCCGTACAACTGCCTGACTCTGTGCTCCGGCAGCCTGAACGCCAACCCCAACAACAATGTTGCCGAGATCGTCCGCAAGCACTGCGACCGCATCGCTTTCGCTCACATCCGCAACATCCATCACTTTGATAACGGTGACTTCTCTGAGGCTGCCCACCGCGATTGCTGTGGTGAGACCGGCATCATCGAGATCCTGCGCGCTTACCACGACAACGGCTTTGAGGGCTATATCCGCCCCGACCACGGCCGTCAGCTGTGGGAGGAAGGTCCCGGCAACTGCCGCCCCGGCTACGGCAAGTATGACCGTGCCCTCGGCATCCAGTATATGCTCGGCGTCTGGGATCTGCTCGACCGCCTGGATGAAGAGAAGAATAAGTAATTTCTGACCTTTTCAGCTTTTCTGGCCCGCACCCGTATGGGTGCGGGCTTTTTGTTTTGCCGTAAAAATCAGCCGTAATCTGGCGCGCTCCCCGTAGGGGGCGCACATCGTGCGCCCGCCAACCGGAAAAGAGATGGCGGCTCCTTTGGTTATGTTACCCTAATCAAAACCGATATCCAATATCACCAAATATCCGCCCAAATCTTCTCCATCCCGGCCACTTGTTCCCGCTGCATCCAAATGCTATAATTGGCATATAAACCAATACAGAAAGCGTGATTCTAATGCCCAGACGATATGACAGCGCCGACGCCAAGCGCCGCATTTTAACGGCCTGTGTTCGGTTCTTTCTGGAAAAAGGCTATACCCGCACCACTGTTGCCGAAATTGTCAAGGAAGCCGATGTCAGCATCAGTACCTTCCAGAATGTGTTCCGCACCAAGGATGGCGTTCTGGTGGAGCTGGTCAAATTCATGTTCGGCAGTCAGTTTGATATGGCGGGCCAGATCGCAGGTCAAAAGCTGCCGCCCGTCTATGTGTACGCGGTGGAGACCAGCATCCAGCTGGCTTTGACCGAGCTGAACGAGAACCTGCGGGATATCTACCTGGAAGCCTACAGCCACACCGAAGCGTCCGAGTATATCTACCAGCACACCTCCAGCGAACTGTACCGCATTTTCGGCCCCTACCTGCCCAGCTATACCGAAAGCGACTTCTATGAACTAGAGATCGGCTCTGCGGGCATAATGCGGGGCTATATGTCCCGCCCGTGCGATAAATACTTTACGCTGGAAAAAAAGTTGGCCCGCTTCCTTTCCATGAGTTTAAACGCTTACGCGGTGCCCGCCGCAGAGCAAAAGCAGGTGCTGGATTTTATCGCCAAGCTGGATATCCGCGCCATTGCCGTGCAGGTCATGCAGGAGCTGTTCAAAGCGCTTGCCATGCGTTTTTCCTTCCCGCTGCCGGATTCCGTAAAAGCATAATCAGCCAGCACCGCCCCCGTTTGTCCGCCAACCCGTCATGAACAGGAGAAAAAGATGAAAGCGATTCAATGGATCATTTCCGCTCTGGTTGCCGTGGTCATCATCGCCGCCGCCGTTGGCGGCGGGGGGGACTTTCCCCGGCTCAAAAGCATCCACAGCATCCGCAAACTGACCGATTACGAAAACTATAACCTCTACCGCATGGATATTGACTATGCGTATGATCTCGACCGCCTGATCGACCGCGGCATTACCGATAACCAGAGCATGATCAATGCCATCCTAGCCGAAGCCCTGCCCTACCTGCCCATCCATATGAAAGCCCCAAACTTTGGCTGCAGCGCGTTCTGCACCCAGGGCACGGACGGCCACACCCTGATGGGCCGCAACTATGATTTCAAGAACGATACCTCCGCCATGCTGGTCTACTGCACCCCCAAGGACGGTTACGCCTCGGTCGCCTTTGCCGCACTGGATAACATCAACGCCAACACGCCGGATGCGAGCATGGCCAAAAAGCTGGCAACCCTCACCGCGCCGTTCATCTGCCTGGACGGCATGAATGAAAAAGGTGTTTCTATCGCCGTTCTCACGCTGGACAGTGACCCCACCTACCAGCAGACCGGCAAGCCGATGATCGCTACCACCCTTGCCATCCGCCTGGTGCTGGACCGCGCCGCCACCACAGCCGAAGCTGTAGAGCTGCTGAGCAAATATGATATGTTCGCTTCCAGCGGGCGGGATTACCACTTCTATATCACCGATGCTTCCGGTGATGGCCGCGTGCTGGAATACGACTGCAATGACCCCGCCCGCCCCCTGACCGTTACCCCCAGCCGCAGCGTAACCAACTTCTTTGTCATGTACAAGGATAACGTTCTGCCCAACCAGCGCAACGGCGTTTACGGCCATGGCCGGGAGCGCTATGATGCCATCGAGGAAATCCTGGATGCCAATGCAGGCAGTATTGACCGGGAAATTGCCTGGCAGGCCCTGCAGGCGGCCTCTCAGGCCCCCAACCCGAAGGATGTGACCAGCAATACCCAGTGGAGCATCCTGTACGATAACACCGCCCTGACCGCCGAAGCCGTCATCCGCCGCGACTGGAACACCAAAACCAGCTACGACCTGGTAAGCAATGTTGCCGTAACGGATGTAGGCTGATCCCGCCGCTTTTTTTCGCCAAATCCGGCAAAACGCATTGCACTTCTCAACCAGCAGGGCTATAATAAAACCGCGTATGAGAAGAATTCCGGGGTGCTCTACTGCCCCGTTCCAGATGGAGGAAAACAGCAATGTTCAAAGTTTGGATCAGCGGTGCCAACGGCCATCTTGGTCAGGCGCTGTGTACACGGCTTGACCGCGAAAAATACCAGCTGATCGCCACCGATGTGGCGGAAGTGGATGTGACTGTCCCCGCCGAAGTCCGCGCCTTTGCGGATGCCAACCGCCCGGATGTCATCATCAACTGCACCGGCTTTAATGATGAGGACGGCTGCGAGACGGACCCCGACCGCGCTTACCGCGTCAACGCCCTGGCCCCCCGCAACCTGGCCCTTGCCGCCGATGCGCTGGGGGCCAAGATGGTGCAGTTCTCCACCGATGATGTGTTTGCCAAGGCGAGCCACCACCCCTATAATGAGTTCGATGCCCCCGCCCCTGAAAGCCTGTATGGTAAAAGCAAGCTTGCGGGCGAAGAGTTTGTGCGCACGCTGTGCCACCGCTACCTGATCGTGCGCAGCGCCTGGGTGTACGGCATCGGGCGGGATTTTGTTTCCACCGTGCTGAACGCCGCCGCAGACCCCACCTGCCCCTGGCTGGCCGTTCCCACGGATCGCTTTGCCTCCCCTACCTCGGCCGATGACCTGACCGCCGCGGTGGAGCAGTTGATCGACCATGATACCCTGGGCATTTACCATATCGTGTGCCAGGGCCGCTGCAGCCGCTATGACTTCGCCCAAGCCATCCTGAAAGCTGCCCATATGGAAGATAAACTGGAGCTGCACCCCATCCGCGCAGCGGACGCTGGCAGCACCCCTAGCTACACCGTGCTGGATAACCTAATGCTCCGCCTGGACAACCTGTCCCAGCCCCGCCCCTGGAAAGAGGCCCTGAACGAGTACATTAACTCCCTGCAATAAGCGTAACGCCCGGCTGCCTAGCAGCCGGGCACTTTTTTGCGTGCCGCAAAAAAGTAAGACCAAATTAGCAATTACGATTTGGCAAAGAACTTAGACACGGATACTATGGCTTTACAAAAATTCTTGGAAGTATACAAAACAGGAGATGACAAGGTAAAAATCATCAATGAAAGTATTAAAGACTCCTCTGTAGTTCTCCAAGACTTTGTAGCCCACACAGACGACGCTAGTATATATGTCTTGAGCCGCGCTACTTGGGTGAAAAATCTTTTCAAGAAAACGATAGCCTTTTCGCCTAGTAAGACTATTTTTGACGACGTGATAGACTATGAAAAGGGAACCTATATTTACGTTAAAACTGATAAGTGGATTATCAGCGGCATATATATCGGGATTGATAAAGACGCTATGGGAGTAATTGTAAAGGATTACAAGCTCTATAATGCGGCAGGAGACGAGTTTGACACGCCAGAATGTAGCATAGCTACTGTGCTGCTGAACAAAATCGAATATACGAGCTTGACTTACCCTGAAAAATCCAAGGTAAAGAAATCTTGGTTTGATAATTGATACTATATGTAAAAAACCCAACAGTGATTATGCTGTTGGGCTTTTACTTATTTTAGGGAAATAGGAGAAAGAGGTGATTCTATGACAGTTCAAATTACCGGCAATGCGAAAGAGATTGCGGCGCTGATCAAAGAGTTGCAGGGACAGAAAAACGCCAATAACAGTACGCAGCATATTGAACAGTTCGCTAAAGAACTGAAGGAAGGCTTGTCATCAATCTTCAAAATTTAAGACACCGGTTTTTTCTAAAAGAGCAACGATTGAATCGGTAGCCACTTTTGTTGCGATTTCCACCATATCAGTATTAGAGATAGTTGTTTGTCCTGATTACTGAAAGGTTCTCATGATGTTTTCAGAACTTTGTTCAGCGGCTTCAGCGAGGAATTGATAGGCTCCTTTTCTAGTCATTATGTTTTTAGATATATAAGAGGACTATCCTTAATATCTCGTCTTACACTTTACGCACACCCGGTCCACCTTGTTCGTCAAGAACCCGGTAAGGGGCGACCACTTGCGGGGGACCATCTGGAACTCGGTACAGCCACACTTAGGACAGCGAGGGCGGGATTTTTCTTCTTGGCGCTTACGGTAGCCTTCTTCCATCTCTACGGCTTTTTCGTATTCCTGATTTACACGATCGTTATATTTTTCTTTACTAAAAGCGGGATTGTTGAATACATATTTTTGCCGGAGGTACTCTCGAAATATAACTCCATCTTTAAGTGTTTCTTTATTTCCATTGTCCTTTTGTCTGTTTTTATAAAAAAGTTCATCTGCTTTTTCAAAATAAGAATATTTCTCTTGTTCGTCAAGTGAAAATTTCTTTATTAGTTCCTTGATTTCTTCTATTTCAGATTTATTTAATACTTGTGGTTTTTCATTCTTGCAAAAGCTACAAACGGGGAAACGATCTTTTGATATATTATAATTCCCGCAAACAGGGCATATATAATATTGCTCTTCTTTTTCAATTATCGGTTCATTTTTAGATTCCTTTTTGAAATTTGACTCGATGTAATCATCAAAATTAAAGGAAACTTCGTTTGTATTCATTCTTTTCACCACCAACATATTATTTTATAACCTTACGCTAATTATATCACACAATAATTAGCGGAACAATCAGATTTTGAATCTATTCAACTTGTTTGGAACCGGTAAGGACTTGAATACTGGAACTTTTTTAACTCTTAATGGGAAAAGAGCAAAAGATTCTATTGAAGATTTTAGAAAAGCCTTCTCTGAAGCTAATCTTTTGGGCGGCACAAAAAAGGAAGTCTATTTTCTTGGCTGACCGGTAATTTCAACAGTGATTAGCAATTGGAGCCGAGCTTTTTAGGCTGTCGGTAGGGAACGGCGTCCTCAATGTCCCGGACGAGCCTGAAAATTGCCAACCATATGCCCCGCACCTGTTGAAAACATCCAACTCTTCCGGTTTGCCCCATGCGCATCCTGCACAAATGCATCCAATCAAATCTGTTTAATCTGCGCAAGGCGGAGAATCTGTAATTTCCCTATTACACAAAATTTCAAAACGTGCTATGATAGCAACAATAAATGGTAGTCGCAGCACGGAAAGACAGCGAGACGAAAGTTTCGCTGTCTTTCTTTTTTGTCTGCGGTCTTGATTTCAGAAAGGAGCACTTTCCTATGCCCAAAACACTGCCGCAAAGAATCGTATTTACCATCGTCATGGCCACCATCATGGTGTATGGCATGATCGTTTATAACGTTGCCTTGAACACCGGCGGCGTTACCAACGCTACCTTTGGCATGGCTCTGCACGAGATGCCCATTATGGTGCCCGTGGCCTTTGTGCTGGAATTTTTTGTGGTCGAAAAGCTGGCCACCGCCCTGGCGTTCACCTTTATGCGCCCCACGGACCGCCCGCAGTTCATTACCTATGCCATCTCCCTGATGATCGTCTGCATCATGTGCCCAGTTATGAGCCTTGTGGCTACCCTGCTGTTCAAGGAGCCCAGCTTTGGCACATGGGTGCATACCTGGGGCTGCAACTTCCCTATGGCGCTCTGCTGGCAGATGTTCTACTGCGGCCCGCTCAGCCGGTTTATCTTCCGCGCTATTTTCCGCAAACAGCTGCAAGCGGAAAACCAGGAACAGCACTAAGGCAATACCGCATAATTCTAAGTGCCGATACGGCGAGCGAGGTGCGGCAGTTGCTAAGCCAAAAGCGCAGATAATACTGGATGCTGCAAAGGTGAGCGCCGCCAGT
>ERZ779729.2083-NODE-2083-length-12577-cov-2.653969_pt1 | contig 12577 bp, 9 predicted proteins | sample MGYA00511072_ERZ779729 | MGnify/ENA primary metagenome ERZ779729 (study PRJEB29588, sample SAMEA2156675) | human gut metagenome | biome: human gut; feature: human-associated habitat; material: faeces | place: Denmark | collected 2008/2010 ...
AGTTGTGCGTGCGGGCCGCCGTATACGTAGACGATGACCGGATACTTTTTGTTCGGGTCGAAATCTGCGGGTTTGGTGAGGCGGTAGTATAAGTCGGTCGTTCCATCGTCGGCTTTAATAGTACCGGTTTCGATGGTCGGCATCTCGTAGCCTTCGTATGGGTCCTTGGCTGTCAGCAGGTTGACTGTTTTCAGGCTTTTGGTATCCACAATGTCAATGCGGCGCGGAAGGGTAGGAGTCGAATAACGGTCGATGAGGTAGCTTCCCGATGCGCTGAGCATTCCGTTATGTTCTCCTTCTGTGGTAGAACGGAAGCTGAACGGGAGGCTGCGCTTTCCTGTGTTGACATTTACTGCAAAGTTATTGGAGCCTGTACCATCCACTCCTTGGAAGATGACTTCTTTCCTCTTGGCGTTGAAGCCCAGAATGTCGCCTACCAGCCATTTGCCCTCGGTCAGTTGCTTCGTCGGGATGTATTCGATATGCTTGCCGCCTGCGGCATCGCTTTTCCATTCGCCTTTGAGGCTGGAGGTGAGGTCGCATAAATATAGATGGTTATATCCGTCGCGCTGGCTCTGGTAGATGAATTTATTGCTGTCCCACGGTAAGAATACGATGGGGTGCTGAGGCTCTACATATTTGGGGTGTGTTTCTTCCAGCAGTTTGCCCAGTAACTTGCCTGTCGTTGCGTCATATTGGCAAAGTACGGCATGGTTCTGGTCGCGGTTCAGTTCGATAAGGTAGATGCTCTTTTCGTCCGGTGACCAGCTGATATTGGTGAAGTAACGGTCGGTCGGATCACCTGCATTCAGATAGATGGTCTTACCGGTGGAGGGGTTGTAGACGCCTACTTTTACTTGGTGGCTGGTCATTCCTGCCATCGGGTAACGGACGTTGTTCACTTCTCCTACACGTGCGGTGATGTCTACAAGTGGGTATTGCGTCACCATGCTTTCGTCCATGCGGTAGAAAGCGAGCAGGTTGCCTTTCGGGCTCCAGAAGGTACCTTTGTTGATGCCGAATTCATTGCGGTGGACGGATTGCCCGCAGACGATGCCTTCGGGTTCGTCGGTGATTGCCTGTTCGTTCACATACAGGTTGTTGTTGACTGTGTAGGCTACGTTTCCGTTGGCGACGCAATAATCTTCGTTGGCTGCTTTATCTTTCAGCTTCAGTGTGCTGACAATCCGGTTGTTCTCGAAATCGTATACGATATACTTACCGGATATTTTCAGTAACATTTGCGGTTTGTCCGCCCACGGGTAGCGGATTGAGTACGGGGTCGGCAGTTTCCCTGCTTTATTGTCTGCCAGTACTTTGTTGATTTGTCCGAGGGTAGTCAGCACTGTCTCTTTCCCTGTTCTGGGTTGAACAGTGTAGATGGTGTCGGTACTTGGTTTGATACACACGTCTCCCCACCATTGCAGACCGTAGAGGTTTTCTGCATAACGGTAGGTCTCGCCGCCCGGAATCAAGTCTTCCAGTGTCAGCTTTTTGATTTCCTGTGCCATAACATTGAATCCGATTGGTAGCGCCAGCAATATCAGAATGGCTCTTTTTCCAATTTTACTCATTGCTTTTATTTATCTTTATTGGTTTTAAATCCTTCTATTTTACCCTGTTCAGGAGAGTTGTCTTTCTCTGTCGGATGATACGTCTTTTTCGAGATATTCAATTCGCTTTCTTACTCATCAAATGATAAGATCGCAAGATGCGACCTTATATTGTCTATCAATAAGTTAATGGCATTTTTTTAGTGAGATGCCGTTAACTATCTATGAAATTACTCTTCTTCCTTCTTCGGTATCCTAGGCTCCCGATTTCCTCTGAATTCTCTTGGAGCTCTTGAATCTCTTTCCCCACGGAACTCGCCTCTAGGCTTTCTGTCCCTGTCATCCCGGGTAAAGCTTCCTTCTTCCCGTCTCGGCTTGAAGTCACTTTCCCGACGTGGCTTGTACTCTCCTTCTCTGCGTGGCTTGAATTCCCCTTCTCCCTCCTGACTCTTGAACTCCTTATATTTCCCGTCGAAAATCTCGTATTTGCGGAACTCGCATTCCAATGCGCCATTGAACAACGGCACTTTCTTGCTTGGTTTCAGCCCGATCTGATCGAAGCATTCTTCTCTATAAGAGAGTACCCAAGCCTCGTTTCCTACAAATGCATGCTTCAGACGTTCGCCAATCATCTGGTACAGTCCGAGCAGGTCATTGGTAGAGATACGTTCGCCATAAGGAGGATTCATCACGATGATGGACTTCTCCTGCGGCTGTTCGAATTGCTGGAACGGTTGCAGTTTCAGCGTCACATCTTTGGATACCCCCGCCGCTTTTATATTATGCGTCGCTATTTCATTCGCTTTCGGACTGTTATCATATCCGTAAATCTTATGAGTGAATTCGCGCTCCTGACTATCATCATTGTAAATCTCATCGAACATCTCCGAATCGAAATCTACCCATTTCTCGAATGCGAATCCTTTGCGGAATACTCCCGGAGCGATGTTTCTTGCGATCAGTGCAGCTTCTATAGGAATCGTGCCCGAACCGCACATCGGGTCAATCAGGTCACATTCACCGCGCCATCCTGTCATTAGAACCATACCGGCAGCCAGTACTTCGTTCAACGGAGCTTCTACTTGTTCCTGGCGGTATCCGCGACGATGAAGCGACTCTCCGGAAGAGTCCAGAGACAACGTACAAGTGGTATGTGCAATATGGATATTGAGTAGTACATCCGGGTTATTGATGCGTACCGACGGGCGTTTGCCTGTCTTTTCACGGAAATAGTCCACGATGGCGTCTTTCACTTTGTACGAAACGAACTTTGAATGGCGAAATTCTTCGCTGAATACAACCGCGTCTATCGCAAACGTCTTGTTCACATCAAGATACTCTTCCCATGGAATGGCCTGTATCTGGTTGTAAACTTCATCAGCATCCTTTGCCGTAAAATTCTTGATCGGCTTCAGAATGCGGATAGCAGTACGGAGGCAGAAATTTGCCTTGTACATCATACGCTTGTCTCCTGTAAATGAAACCATGCGACGTCCTATCTGGATATCGTTGGCTCCTAGTGTTGTAAGTTCTTCAGCAAGTATCTCTTCCAGTCCTTGGAAGGTCTTGGCTATCATCTCGAATTGTTCGCTCATATATAGTTTATTGATTTTATTTCTTTGCTTTTGTCTGTACAATCTTTGCTCCGGCGGGAATGTTTTCCGTTACCCAGATATTTCCTCCTACGGTTGCGTCGCTTCCGATAGTAATTCTTCCAAGGATGGTGGCGTTTGAGTAGACTATGACATTGTCTTCCAGTATCGGGTGGCGGGGGATACCCTTGATCGGTTTTCCGTCGGCATCCAGCGGGAAGCTTTTTGCTCCCAGGGTGACACCCTGATATAATTTGACATTGTTCCCGATGATGCTTGTAGCGCCGATCACGACACCCGTTCCGTGGTCTATGGTAAAGTGACTACCTATCTTCGCTCCCGGATGGATATCGATACCCGTCTCGCTATGAGCCATTTCCGTGATCATGCGAGGAATCAGGGGAACACCCAGTTCCAGCAGTTCGTGCGCAATACGATAGTTGCTGATTGCCTTAATGGCGGGATAGCAGAAAATAACTTCACCGTAGCTCTTGGCAGCGGGGTCACCGTTGTAGGCAGCTTCTACGTCCGTAGCCAGTATTCTTCTCATGGCGGGGAGTTTACTGATAAAGTTCGCAGCCAGTCGGGCGGCTTCTTCTCTTCTCGACTCCGAGCAGACGTTGCAGTCTCCTTCAGCCGTACTGAAACATAGTCCGGCCAGGATTTGCTCTGTGAGCAAGTCAAATAACTTTTCGATATTTACACCGATGTGATAATTGATTGTCCGGCTGTTGATGGTGGAATTTCCGTAGTATCCGGGGAAGAGAATGGCACGTGAAAGCTCGATAATTTCATACAAAACTTTAGCAGAGGGCAATGGTTCGCCATCTTTATGTTGATGAAACAGCCCTTTGTAAGATTCGCTTTCCGATAGCTCATCGACTGCCTGTGTCAGAATGTGGGTAAAGTTCAATGGACTCATTAGGTCAGTTACTCATGTTTATATGGGGACAAAGGTATTAAAAAAATAATAAATTTCGTTGAGATTCAATATAATTAATGTATTTTTGTGGCATTCAAAATTCAACACGGACAAGGGGATGAATAAAGCGAAATCTACTATGAAGCTATTTGGGTTGATAGGGTTGTTGATATTGTGGAACTGCAGTTGCGTGGATAGGCACCGCAGTCACGCTTTGTGTGAACAGTCACTTATCGATTCTTTAGAAGTCCGTGCACAGGATTCTCTGTTTTCCAACTTACCTTATTCACGTTCTTTATTACGTAACGCAATGCGTCAGGCACAGGACTCGATGAGTTATTACCGCTTGATGGGATTGTATGGAAAGACTTTCTTCATCTCGTCCGATTTCGACTCTATCCTCTATTATAACCGCCCTGTAAAAGAGTATGATAAGCGTGCAGCTGCCTGCCCGCGATGGAATGATGTGCTTTCGGATGTGTATAACATTGAGGGAAATGTCTGGATGCAACTCAATCAGCCCGATTCGGCGGTTGCCTATTATGAGAAATCCTATGCTTACCGTCTGAAAGGAGATAAGGCGCATCTTCTGTCGGATATCTGTATGAATCTGGCGGATGCCCATCTGCATCGTGGCGAACTGGCACATACCGCTTCCTATTACCGGAGAGCATTGTTTATCTGCGACTCCCTGCATCTGTCGGAACATTCCAAATTTCCGGTCTATTGCGGACTGGGACAGACTTACATGGACCTGCGTGATTTTGATTTGTCCAATCATTATTACGAACTGGCAGGACAGTTCTTTGATGAAATGACAGTCAGCGAAAAGTGGGTGTATCTTAATAATCGGGGAAATCATTACTATTACAAGAAAGATTATCAGGAAGCCCTGGTCTATATGCGGCAAGCAGCGGAGCTGATAGCGGATTACCCGCAAATGGTATTCGAAAGCAATCTTTCGAAAGTCAATCTGGGCGATCTTTATCTGCTGACGAACCGGCTGGATTCTGCCGAAAACAATCTGAATGAAGGCTACCGCTACTTTTCGGAGATAAAGAACAACTCCGCCATGCACTATATTGAAACCCTGATGATTGAGCTTTCCCTGAAAAAAGGAAATATCGCGCGTGCCAGAGAAATGATAGCACGGACTGCTTCTACCGGACATGTGGATGCCAATATGCTTACTATACGCAACCAATATCTGCAACATTATTATGAAAAGGCAGGTGACTACCGCAATGCGTATGAGTATCTGAAACGTGACTATCAACTGAATGACTCCATCCGTAGCGAGCGGATTCGCACCCGTGTAGCCGAACTGGATATGCGTTACCGTCAGGACACGATTGTATTGCGCAAGGAAATGCAGATTCAACGGCAGGCGGGTGAAGTGCGTGTCTTGAAACTGAGCATGTATATCTGGGTGCTTGTCTGCCTGTTGCTGGCAGCCGGAACGGTGGTGATCATCTGGTATATGCGGAAAAAACGGGAGTTTCTTCGTGAACGTTTCTTCCAGCAGATAAATCGTGTCCGTATGGAGAATTTGCGGAGCCGGATTTCTCCCCATTTCACATTCAATGTGCTGGGGCGTGAGATTAATCAGTTCAATGGATCGGAATAATTTGATGGAACTGGTCAAATATCTCCGTCGGAGTCTTGAACTGACAGAAAAACTAAGTGTATCTTTGCAGGACGAGCTGGATTTTGTACAGTCATATATCGGCCTGGAAAGCGGGCGTGTCGGCGAAGACTTCACGGCGTCGGTCGTAGTGGAGGAGGGGCTGGACGCAAAAAGTATAATGATTCCTTCCATGATTGTACAGATTCCGGTAGAGAATGCGATAAAGCACGGGCTGGCCGGAAAAGACGGTGAGAAGGAATTGACTATCCGTATTTCCCGTGAAGGAAAAGGAGTCCGTATCGTGATTTGTGACAACGGGCGGGGGTATCTTCCGCAAGTGGCTTCTTCGACTAAAGGAACGGGAACAGGTCTGAAAGTACTCTATCAGACGATACAGCTACTCAATACAAAGAATAAAAATGAGAAGATACGTTTCAATATAGGTAACCGAAACGATGGGCAGACCGGTACGCAAGTGTCGGTGTATATACCGTTTCATTTTTCTTATGATTTATGATGAATACAGAAGATAAATATAAAATCGTTATTGTAGATGATGAGCGTACGGCAATCGATGCTTTGCGCAGGGAGCTGGGCGCCTATCAGGAATTTGAAATAAAAGGAACTGCAAACAATGGCGCAAAAGGCAAAAAGATGATAATGGAACTCCGTCCGGATCTGTTGTTTCTGGATGTGGAACTTCCGGATGTGCTGGGGCTTAACTTGTTAAGTGAGATGCGCGATGAGGTGCTGTGGGATATGAAAGTTGTCTTTTATACTTCGTATGATAAATATTTGCTTCAGGCCCTGCGTGAGTCTGCCTTCGACTTCTTGCTGAAACCTTTTGAGACGGGAGATCTGAGAGTCGTTATAGAGCGCTACCGGAAAGCTGTAGCTTCGATACCGGCAACTCCTTCTTCCTCTTTTTCTTCTTCTGTCAGTGCTTTGATGCCGCAACAGGGAATGTTTATGATCAGCACGGTGACGGGATTCAAGCTTTTGCGACTGGAAGAAATCGGCTATTTCGAATATCTGAAAGACAAGCGGCAGTGGCAGGTAGTCCTGTTCAATCAGACCCGATTGAATCTGAAGCGAAATACAAAAGCCGAAGATATCATTGGTTATTCACAAGCTTTTATCCAGATCAGCCAGTCGGCTATTGTCAATGTTAATTATCTGGCGATGATTGATGGGAAGTGTTGTCAGCTCTATCCGCCTTTTCATGATAAGAGTGATCTGGTGATTTCCCGAAGTTTTTTGAAAGGGTTGCAGGACCGGTTTTTTGTGTTGTGACAATGACTCCTTAAGATAGATGCGAAAACGCCGTTTCTTCATCAGGAACGGCGTTTTCTCTTTGTTAGAATATTAGAATGAGAGAGTATGTTGTTAAAAAAATGCTGTTACAAATTAGTATTGTCCATGGTCACTGTCATTTCCGGAACTAACACGTAAGCGCGTTTCTTATTGTTCCATTTATAGTAATTGGTTGTTACCGTTTTTCCTTCGTATGTATAATTGATGCGGAGATCTTTTTCCCATTCCTCTTTGGTGCTGTTCCATTTCAAGGTCTCGCTTTCAATCATGCGCTTGTTGTCATCGTACTTATAGTTGTACTTCATATAGTTGGCAAGTGTACTTCCGTTCATTTTGTAAACGGTCTGACCTACCATTACTCCATTTTCTTCTACTGGATTATAAACCAACTGACCATCATAACTGCGTGCAGAAGCAACAAAAGAGGTCATGAGAAGAACTACGGATAGAACAAACATTTTTAAAGATACTTTTGTTTTCATGGCTATTTGATTTTAGTATTATTCTTTCATTTGTCTAGTAATACTCTTGTATTACGCTGCAAAGTTATATATTTATTCGGTATTTATGCAAATATAAAGCTAAAATAATATCAAAATGTCAGATGATGGCTAAGGTGATACCTTGCTTTTTGCCAAGATTGGTGACAAAAAAATATCCGGCAGTCAACCTGCCGGATATAGAATGAAGCACTTCGTTGGGGAAGTGATCTTTTTCCTTGCTTTCTGGATAGTGGGTTAAATAATGTTATAACTCATTCTCTCCATTATTTAGCTGATTTATCCTGTTTTGTTATGGCAGGATAAACCTTGTTTTAGTGTGCTTCGAGCCAGTTCTTGCCCCAGCCGCAATCTGCTTTCAAGGGAACGTGCATACGGTAAGCGTGTTCCATTTCCTCAATAACGATCTCTTCTACACGTTCTTTTTCATTGACGGGCACGCTGAAGTTCAATTCATCGTGTACTTGCAATATCATTTTAGCTTGTATGCCTTCTGTCTGGAATCGCTGATAAATGCGTGCCATTGCTACCTTTATGATATCTGCGGCGCTTCCCTGAATCGGTGCGTTGATGGCGTTTCGCTCGGCATAGCCGCGTACAACGGCGTTTCGTGAGTTAATGTCCGGCAAGAAGCGTTTTCGGTGGAAAATCGTTTCTACATATCCTTTCTCCTGAGCTACCTGGATGCTCTTATCCATATAGGCTTTCACGCTTGGATAAGTTTCGAAATAGCCGTCGATCAGTTCTTTGGCTTCCTTCCGGTCTACGTTCATTCGCTCTGCAAGGCCAAATACGGAGATGCCGTAGATGATACCGAAGTTGGCGGTTTTCGCTTTGCGTCGCATATCGGAGTCTACATCTTTCAGGTCGATCTTATATATTTTGGCAGCTGTAGCTGCGTGGATATCATGATTGCTGAGGAAGGCGTCGATCATATTCTTGTCTTCGCTGAGATGTGCCATGATACGAAGTTCTATCTGCGAATAGTCGGCAGAGAAGAACAGGCAGCCTTCGTCAGGGATAAATGCCTTGCGGATTTCCTTGCCGTTCTCGTCGCGGATAGGAATATTCTGCAGATTCGGGTTACTGGAGCTGAGGCGTCCGGTAGAGGTGACGGTCTGGTTGAAAGACGTGTGTACCCGTCCCGTGCGCGGGTTGATCAGTTGGGGAAGTGCATCGATATAAGTTCCCAGCAGTTTCTTCAGTCCGCGGTGTTCCAGAATCTTTTCTACTACGGGATGTTTATGCCGAAGGCTTTCGAGCACTTCTTCCGAAGTGACGTACTGACCGGTTTTGGTCTTCTTCGCTTTTTCGATGATTCTTAGTTTGTCAAACAGTACCTCGCCTACTTGTTTGGGCGAAGCGATATTGAAGGTTTCGCCTGCCAGTTCATAAATTTCCTGCTCGATGCGTTGCATCTGAGCGGTGAAATGAACAGACGATTGTTTGAGCGCTTCCGTATCCAGCAATACCCCATTCCGTTCTATATTGACCAATACGGGTACAAGCGGCATTTCGATATCATAAAACAAACGTTCGGCATCGTTCTCTTTCAGTTCTTTCTCCAGGACGTTTTTGAGCTTCAGTGTTACGTCTGCATCTTCGCAGGCATAGCGGTAGATATCCTTCGGGTCGAGATCGCGCATGTTTTTCTGGTTCTTCCCTTTCGGACCTATCAGTTCGTCGATGTGGATGGTCTGATAGTGAAGATAGATTTCTGCCAGATAGTCCATTCCATGACGAAGTTCCGGTTGAAGAACGTAATGGGCGATCATTGTATCAAAGAGCGCACCTTTCACTTGCACTCCGTAATTTTCAAGAATGATCATGTCGTACTTGATATTTTGTCCGACTTTCAATGAGTTCTCATTTTCGAAGACCGGACGGAACTCGTTGACGATTTTTAATGCTTCCTCACGATTGTCGGGGACCGGCACATAAAAAGCCTGATTTTCGGTGATAGAGAAACTCATTCCGACCAGTTCGGCGTCCATTGGTTCCGTTCCTGTAGTCTCCGTGTCTAACGAGAGAATTTTCGATGTAAGTAACTTTTGAATGATTTCAGCTCTTTTCTTCTCTGTATCAATGAGTTGGTAGTCGCAATTAAGCGTTTCTAACGTCTCTAGATTCGATTTTTTGGCTTCGCCTGCCTCATTGCCCGTAAAATTCGCAAATAAATCGCCTTGTATGGCTCCTCCTTCTTCGGGAAAAAGTGGAAGAGGAGAGGGAGCACTTTTGGCCGTTGCCGTTTTGCTTCCGGTTGTCATTGTTACTCCGCCGGCAGAATTTTCTTTTTTCAGTACCCGGTCGATCAGTGTCCGGAATTCCAGTTCTTCAAAAATTTGTCGGAGTGAATCTTCGTCTGCCTGTTCGCGGACGAGCTTGTCCATTTCGAGTTGGATAGGAACATCGATTTTGATAGTGGCAAGGAATTTGGAGAAAGTAATCAATTCCTTATTGGTTTCCACTTTCGTTTTCAAGGCTCCTTTCAGTTGGTCGGTATGTTCCAGCAGATTTTCGATACTTCCGAATTCGGCGATTAGTTTCTGGGCAGTCTTTTCACCGACACCGGGACAACCAGGGATATTGTCGGAGGCATCGCCCATCAGTCCGAGCATATCGATTACTTGTGTGGGCGACTGGATATCGAACTTCGCTTTCACTTCTTCGATGCCCATTACTTCAAAACCTCCCGTATGTTTGGGGCGATACATGAATACGTTGTCCGTCACCAGCTGGCCGTAGTCTTTGTCGGGAGTCATCATATAGGTGGTGATGCCCTGACGTCCGGCTTCAGTGGCGAGAGTTCCGATCACGTCGTCGGCTTCGTATCCTGCCACTTCCAGAATCGGGATGCGGTAGGCGTGGATGATATCCTTTATAATAGGTACGGAGAGGCGGATAGCTTCCGGAGTTTCTTCACGCTGGGCTTTGTATTGCTCGAAAGCTTCGTGGCGGAAGGTAGGGCCGGAGGGGTCGAAGGCTACTCCTATATGTGACGGATTCTCCTTTTTCAGCACCTCTTCGAGGGTATTGACAAATCCGAGGATAGCTGAAGTATTGAACCCTTTGGAGTTGATTCTGGGATTCTTGATAAAGGCGTAATAAGCCCGATATATCAGTGCATAAGCGTCTAAAAGAAATAATTTATTGTCTGACTCCATAGATTTAATTAATTTTTCATGGTAAAAGTACAAAAAAATACCGTATTAAGCGTTTTATTATTACTTTTGTGCTCAAATAGTGTTGTGAATGGATAGTATCTCTCTTATCAAAACCCCGATAGAAGCGGAACTGGAGGATTTTAAAGCTCTTTTTGACACCCCTCTTTCCGATTCGAATGCATTGCTCGACAGCGTAATAACTCATATACGCAAGAGGAATGGCAAGATGATGCGTCCTATTCTTGTCTTATTGGTAGCACGCCTTTATGGGGCTGTGACTCCTGCCACCCTTCATGCGGCAGTTTCTTTGGAATTGCTTCATACAGCCAGTTTGGTGCACGACGATGTAGTCGATGAAAGTACCGAGCGTCGCGGTCAGCTTTCGGTAAATGCTGTATTTAATAATAAGGTATCTGTACTGGCGGGTGATTATCTGCTGGCTACAAGCCTTGTGCACGCGGAGCAGACTAATAATTATGAGATTATCCGTCTGGTATCTTCGCTGGGGCAGAAACTAGCTGAAGGAGAGTTGCTTCAACTTTCGAATGTAAGTAATCATAGCTTTTCGGAGGAAGTTTATTTTGACGTAATACGTAAGAAAACAGCGGCTCTTTTTGCCGCTTGTGCCGAGGCGGCTGCCTTGTCAGTGCAGGTGGGTGAGGAGGAAGTCGCTTTTGCCCGTCTGTTGGGCGAATATATTGGTATCTGTTTTCAGATTAAGGATGATATTTTCGATTACTTTGATAGCAAGAAGATCGGCAAACCGACTGGTAATGATATGCTGGAAGGTAAGCTGACGCTGCCTGCCCTGTATGCATTGAATACAACGAAAGATGCGTGGGCGGAACAGATAGCGTTCAAGGTGAAGGAAGGTACGGCAACTCCTGATGAAATCGTACGTCTGATTGAGTTTACCAAAGATAATGGAGGTATTGAATATGCCTGTCGTACAATAGAACAATATAAAAAGAAGGCCTTTGATTTGCTGGCTGCCTTGCCGGATTCAAATATTAGCCTTGCCCTGCGGACTTATCTGGATTACGTGGTCGCCCGTGAGAAATAACTACTCCCCACTGTTCCTGAGCAGAGAGTAACACAGGATTAATTCCTCCCAATCTTCAATTTTATTCGATTTCATCGCTCCTCCGATGAGGAAACTTTTGTCTATTTCTTCCGGTGTGCGGAGGATTTCGGAGCATAACATGCTCGCCTGTTCGATGTATTCCCATGCTTGTTCTTTGGTGATGTAGCCGCAGTCTTTGGCAGCCCGGGCCAGCCCGACAACTTGTGCCATATCCCATCCGATCACTCCTCTCTCTAAGTCATTAATCCATACAATCGGCTCTCCTCTTTCTTCTATATACTCTTTGAATTTGTATAGATTTCTGCCCTGTTGAATGAATCGGTCTACTCCGTAGAAGCGTTCGCGGATGGTGTTTTCAAACTGGTTTAGGTTTTCGGTAGAGAGTAAATAGGGGACCATAATAGAATAGGAGGCTCTGTCGCCTTCGTTGATGAGGAATAGGAATAGCTGGCAGGAAGAAATTGCATCTGTGCAATGGAACTTATCTGATAATAGTTTACTTAGTTTTTCCGGGTGTACTCCGGTTTCCATACAGTTAAGATAGAAGCCATCCAGTGCAGCCTCCATATAACCGATGCGCAGACCTTGTTTCTTTCTGGTGCCGAGTATCAGATTTAAGGGGTTATGGTTAAAACGTAAGTTCTTTGTGTGTGACTTCATTTTATACTTTTTCGCTTATGGTTAACTAAAAAAAGCGTGAGAACTGCTGCTATATGTCTTTTCCTGGGGCTTCGGCAAGCCGTTATGATGACATAAAAGCAACAGTCTCACGCTCCGTTCGATATATAACAAAAGTATATACATGAAGGTGCGTGAGACCC
>ERZ779729.2098-NODE-2098-length-12537-cov-1.982615_pt1 | contig 12537 bp, 9 predicted proteins | sample MGYA00511072_ERZ779729 | MGnify/ENA primary metagenome ERZ779729 (study PRJEB29588, sample SAMEA2156675) | human gut metagenome | biome: human gut; feature: human-associated habitat; material: faeces | place: Denmark | collected 2008/2010 ...
TAAAGGCCATGTGTTCCAGGAAATGGGCTAAGCCGTTCTGGTTATCCTCTTCCTGCATTGCGCCCACGTTATGAACGATATAGAATTCACCCCTGTTTTTGGGATTCTCGGAGTGGCGAATGTAATAGGTCAGTCCGTTATCCAACTTCCCGATCCGTATATCGGGATCCATTGGGATTGTTTGGTCTGCACCGATGTCCTGAGCCACCAAGGGACTGATGGTCAAGGTGAATAATATGGTGTAGATAATGTATTTTATCATGGTGATTTACAAATTGTATGGATATAAGTCTTGCGGGGTAATCCATTTGGATTACTCTGACAAGATGAAAGCATGGTAAAATTGTTTTGAGTTTCCCGTGAAGGAAGTGTCAAAATGGATTTTGACACTCCTTCTTGGAAACAAGTGTTTATTCGACGGTTTTACCCGGTGTTTTGAAGGTTAGAGTAGCATCAATTTCTTTGGTCGTCCCGTTCGTGTAATGGATTTCCCATTTCGGTGTTTGAAGGATTTCCCAGATTTTATCATCGTCCAGTACCTCTTTCACGTACGTGATCCGGATAACCGGTGTATCGCCGTTCAGTGCCGTGGCGAGTTCCATCACTCCATCTTGGGTGGAAAGGAAACTTCCCAAATAGGGAACTTGACGCTGAACTAACGGTTTGTCTAATCCCGGGTAAGGCATTTCGTAAACGGCCGTGGCGGCATCTTCCCCGTATTTCTTCAAGGCGATTTGGAAACGTGATTTGGTTGCCGGGAACATCATTTCGAGGAATTCCTGACGACCGATCGTATCCACTTGATTCGAGATGTTTACCAGCTCGTAGTCACATTCGATTTTCTTGACCCCGCCGCCATGTACCGGCATTTCGAATTCACGGGTTTCGATAATACTTCTTAATTCTTTTTTGTCGATCGGTTTATTGATATCCATGAATAATTTCGCTTTTACCGGGCAGTCATATTCGGCTTGGATTCCATAGAAGCCTTCTTTTTCACGAATAATATTTCCCAAGAAGGTTACGTCCATCTGGTCAAATAGTTTTTCAACGCCCAAAGTGATTATTTTTAATTGTTCCACTCCGGCAGGAGGTGTATTCAGTTTCCGTTTCACCGGGGTAAACATGGCGTTTTCTACTTTTTCTTTACTCGTTTCACTCGGATCATAGTAAACCACGACAGCGAATCTATTCACGTAGGTCGTTACTCCGTAGACACCTGGAACGTTTTTCATACGGGCTGCAAATGCCTTGGAGCTACCGAAACATTTTACGGTTCTCATTCCTTCACGTTCAAATGATTCGAGGTGTTCTAATTTTGCCGGATCTCCCCAACGTTCGTCAATAGTCGGCAATTCCCAATGGGTACCCATCCACAGCCCGACGAAGAAGAGAACAACGACTAGAATTGCGGGTAACCATCGGAATGCCGGTTTACGGTTTATCTGTAAAGCATTTTTATTACATGCTCCCATACATTCACCACATAAAGTACAATCAATGTCTTTCACGACTTTCAAGTTTGCCACGTCAATTTGTTGCGGGCATTTTTTGCTACATAAACCGCAATGGGTACATTTTTCGTCATCTCGGGTAATGCGGAGTAATGGGAATACTTTACTCTCGTGGTAAACGATCTCAAAGATATAACCGATTACACAGCTTGCACCTAGTAACCAGTACCATTGCATCGGTAGTCCGAAATAACCTAGGATTAACGAGAGTATCAGTAGCCCCAGGAAGGTAAGTGTGAATTTGAACACGTTGCTTAATGCCCCGAGCGGACAGATATATTTACACCAGAACATATTGATAAACAAGTTACCCAGGAATAAGCAGGCGATAGAAATCACCGCCATCCATGCGGTAAGTTCGCCTTTGAATCCGGTTGCAATAGCGTAGTACGGATCAAAGTTCTTACAGAATAGTTCGCTGCTTGAAATCGTCATGTAGAATATCCAGAATAACAGGATGTACTTGATTGCTCTTAGGATTTTGTCAACAACTGAACCCGTGGTGATGTTGATGTTTATTTTCATCTTTTTGCGTAACACGGCCATCCATTCCGTTACCGTACCCAGGGGGCAGAGGTAGCCACAGAATAGTTTACTGAAAAGAATAACACCGATTGCCAAGGTTACTCCCATCATAATCTGCACGATCGACATGCTACATGCCAGCGTGTTTGAATTCAAGTAAGTTACGAGGGATTGTAGGCCCCCGAACGGACAATAGGCTTCAACGTTGGCAGGTTCTCCTCCGAAAAATACTTTCAGAATGAATCCGGCAATGACTGCAATTACACCCAGTTGCAGTACGTGTCTCCATAAATTTTTCTTAATCTTGCTCATTTCTTTTTGCTATATTTGTTATTTGTGATTCCCTAGAATGATAGTCCTATCGTGGCTTGTAAGGTTGTCCAGTCTTTACCGTCATACAGGCCGCTGGTGGACTTTTTATAATTGACATTACCGATAGCGTACAAGTTCATCCCTTTTTCCTTGTTGAGGAAATAGGTGTAGCGAACGTTTACTCCTCCGGCAATTTTATCCGACGTGATGTACTCGAATTCCTGTTCCAGTAAGTCTTTCCGTTGTGGGTATTCGTCAATATTCGGCAAGACCGTTTCGGCTTCCAGTTTCATTTTTAGCATTGTGCCTCCCCCGATCGTGTAAGCACCATTTATGCCGCAATCCAGCATTCCTTTTTTGAACAGGAAGTTTTTTTCGAGTGAAAGGTAACCTTCTGTGTTTCTCAATATTTGTTGGAATTTGGCAGGGTAGAGACGGTACACTCTTTCCGCGTAAAAGCCTTTAGCCCCAATTTGTGCGTTCCAGCAACTGTTGTATGCGGTGCGATTACGGAACAGGTTGTAATTTGTGTCGTAAACGATGGATTCGATGGAAGATTTATTCTTTTTCCCGAATTGTGTCCAAGTGCTGTTTTGGTTTATGACTTCTTTTTGTTGGATGTTCTCGTAGCCTAGCATGTTCGAAAAATCGGCTTGCAGGTTAATATAGTGACTGTATTTTTCTCCGCTGACATTGAAAGCCCCGGTGTAATTATACGCACGTTGTTTCATTTCTCCCCCGCGCTCTTTATTGTAGTTGGCCTTGAAAACTTCCTGTTTCTTTTCTAACATGGAGAATTGGTTAAAGAAGCGGATTCGGCGGGAATGGAATTCCACTTGTGCGGCACCGCCCAAGGATTCATCCCGAATGTCCCGGATAATACTGGTAGTTGAATTTACTTGTTCCGACGTGTAGAACCACAACCCTTCAACGGAAAGGAGCTCCGGTGTCCGTCCTGTTCCAATTGTCCTGATGTCAATGTTTTCGGTTTCTTTCTGGTAAATGAAGTTCAGTCCCAAGTTCAGGTATTGGGAACGGTAAACCACTCCCGGGTACACTTTCAGGTTCATGTACGTGTTTTTGTTCCGGGCATCTTTTTTCTTGGCGTTACTAGCGGTTAAGTAATCGATTTTGGCTCCGATGCTCCAGCGTTTCCCGATCATATAACCGATTCCACCTTCCAAGATGTAAGTTTCCATGGTCTGACGTCCCGGCATACTGTCTGCAAAGAATATTGGGGAGCGGTACGGGTCGATAACATTACACCATCCCATTTTAAGACGATTCATGTAGTCAAAACTGAATTTCCCGTAGAAGAATACTTTATTCAATCTTCGGAAGGATTCTGTTTGTAGGTTTGTTTTATTGAACGCGTGAGGAGCATTTATATTTCTAAAACTACCTTTCCCATATTGAAAATCAAGTTCTACGATAGTGAAATCTTGATTCTCGTTGAATGTTAATCCGGCATAGTTTAAAGACTTTGTCCAGGGATTGTTGGCTTTGACCCGATCCATCCGGTAAAAAATCTTCTCGTTGTCTTGAGTTTGGGCATTTGCTGCCGACATCCCGGCGATGAGTAGACCCAGACCAAGTGTATATATTTTTTTGAATTTCATAATCTTCATTTTTAGATACAGTTCGTCTATCTATTTTTTTAATGTGTTCGGAACTACTTCGAAATCCTCGCTGGAATTGTTGGAGTCCATGTATATGGTTCTGCCATCGACAACTTCGTCTACTTTTCGACAAACGGAATTACCTAAGTTACTCGTCGGGATATAGGTGAATCCGGCGTCAATGTTATTCGGAATTCGTTTGTTTGCTTTACTGGCACTTGTCACGCATTCAACACCATCAATTACCCAATCTTTATGGATCATCAAGTATTTTTGAGAGGCATTGGGTTTTACCGGATCCAGTTGAAGATTTTTGGAGTCTTCTGCATAGGCTTGTGCACTAATGGCTGCGGATGTCGGAATTTTGAAGATGATCATGGCCGGTCCGGTCAAACTGATGGTAAATGCCGTGCCGTTATTTCTCCAGATCATGTTTAAAGGTTCAACTCCCGGTGCGGGAACAGATGCAGCAGTTAACAGCGGATCCCAGAATGCAAAATCGGCTTTGGAAAGATCCACGGATTGTGAGGCAATATCCATGTGGTTGATGGCGTTGATTGCGATGATCGTCTCTTCTCCGGGTTGTAATGGGTAATCTGTACCTGTACCGGGGAATTGCCATGCCATCATAAATAGTGGAATTTCATCCCATAAACTTCCGTCCGGTTTGGTGAAGTTACTAGGACTGTTACTCGTGACTGGGTTTACGGTTCCGATGCAGAGACTGTCTAGGTAAGCGATTTCGTCGGAATTATTGTAGATAGACATATAAGCGTCTTTTCCATAATTTTTACCGTCATCTTTTTTACAAGAGGCGTAGTAAACCTCTTTGATGATTAACTGCTGTAATTTAGCATGAGTCAGGTTTATCGTGTAAGTTTCCCCATCTTTTGCGCTTTCACTTAATACGATTCGTTCCATTCTTCCGTTGAAAATGTCGATCGTGTTTTCTCCTCTTTCCCGGTGTTGGGCTACTGCTTCGTAGAAACCGTATTCCACGTTAAATGTTGCGATACCGGAGGCGTCACACTTGCTTGTGTAAGTAAGACCGGAAGTTGTGCTGTATAGTTTCACGTCAATCCCTTCCGGGTTCATGCTTTCAAAACCTTCCGGCATATTCACCTTGATTAAGGCCTCGATACTCATTTTTTCTTCTTTCAAACATCCCGTGAAAAGGAATACGACCAGAAGTGTAAGTATATGATATGTTTTCATCTTTATTCCTTTTTTAATCCGTTAAAATTTCAGACTGATTTCGGCACCGAAACTAATGTCGCTGTTTACTCTAAAGTCAGAACCGCTGGATTGGTAATATCTCCAAGGTTTGGCATTGGTGAAGTTGTTTGCGTAGAAAGAAAGAGAGGCAAATTTCCCGATTTCTTTCGTCATACGCAGGTTCAACATGAAATACGGATCAAGGGAATCTTCCACGAAATAAGTGGACTTCCCGCTTTTGATCATGTGCTGGAATACCGGGTCGTTTGCTTCTGTTTCAGTGAACGGGTGAATAGTACCGTCTTGATCCATGTATGCTACCGGATTAATATACTTGTTATAGGTTTTGTCTTTTTCTACATTTCCTTCAATAATGTTGCCGTCGTCGTCTTTCATGTAAGCTAGGCATTGTCCCTGGTATTTCGATAAGGCTTTCGATTTATCCATCCACACGCATTGAGCACCTAACGTGAAAACAAGACGTAATTGAGGAATATGGGTCACTAAACGCAAGTTCGTGTTCAAGCGTTGATAAAGATTTCCATTTCCGACATTGGTACCACCCACGTATAACCCGACATAGGGATAAGGTTCATTGTTTATATATCGGGATTCATGAATCATTTTGAGGCTATTGTCGAATGTTTTTGTGTGGAAGAATGCCCCGTCTACAAGAATTGATGTCTTGATCACGTCGATCTTCCCGAAATCGAAGGAGTATTCTATCCCCCATTTATCGGTTTTGATTCCGTTATCTGGGCGTTGGAAAACCCCGAATGTTTTCAAGGTGCGGTAACCCACGGAAGTCCCGTTTTCCACGACTTCTCCGTTTACGTATTCCGGGTTGGTCAGGCTGGAACTGTAATTATATTCCCGGTATTGATAGGGAACGGCATAGCCGGCTTGGTTGTATCCATGGGTCAGTTTCTCTTTGAAGTAAGCTAAACTGGCATTAATATTTAGTACTTTGAAATCTACCCCAATTTCGAAATTGTTACTTTTGGGGATTTTCAAATGGTCATTGTCCGTTTCGAATACATTCGTGGTAATCACGGCTAATTTATGATCATTAGCGTCATCTTTGAACGAGAAACTGGCTTTGTCTATATAAGCCGGGTCCGGGTACAAGTAGGCCAGTGTCGGCATTTTATGTTGGATTCCCCATCCAACACGAATGCTTAGGCTTTCCCATCCTTTCTTGTTCCAGCGATTTTCTAATAATGTCACTCGGGCGTTAAAACGTGGATCCACGATCACGTCAAAATCAGCTCCTTTCGTGTCAATCTTGGTGAATCGGCTTCCGGCAGAAAGTTCTATTGACCTTTTGCCTATTTCAATTTTTATTTTGTCCTCGATGAAACCACTGTATTCATTGATGTAGGGAATGTCTTTGAATGAACGGGGACGAATGTTCTGGGTCGGCGGATTGTTCGGGTCGAAACTTTTTCCTTTGCCTTCATTTCCTTTTGTACTCCATTCACCTCCTAACATGAAGTTATTATAGAAAATTCCGTATTTCCCGGAGATGTTGGCCGTTAGTTTGGCTTGTGCGTAAACGGGCTTTCCCTCGATTTTCAGATCACTATAATATTCATAGGGAAGAAAACCGGCCACGTGTTCTCCTGATTCCATGGAATTTGTGGTTGCAGCCCCGACAGTTGTATGTTGTTCGTGGTCCCAGTTGTATTGTTTTCCGAGAGATCCGGCCACGGTGTATTTCAGGCTGGTTAACCAAGCTTTGTTTATCATCCAGTTCCCGTAGATATTCAAACTGATTTCTTGATTTTCAACTTTTGTCTTTTCTTCGGATTGCTTGTCCGGATCACTTTTTTGTTTGTCCAAAGTGGTTAGACCTTTTAGCTTAGCATTCAAACTAAAAGCTCTTCCTTGCGGATTGAACACGTTGGAATAACCGATTTGTGCGGTCAAACGGTTATAGGATTTTGCCGGGGTTCGAATGTCATTCTGTGATTGCACGTAATCGGCGTCAATATTTAAGAATCCTTTATTGTCTCCTAAGGCAAAACCTTTGCCCGCATAGACTTGTTTGATTTTCGGGTCAGTCTTGAAACGTACCTCCAGGGGGGATTTCCCTGCCTTTGTCTTGACGATTACAGCTCCCGAGTTCAAGTCTCCGTATTCGGCAGAGGCGATACCCCGGATAACTTCGATCGACTCGATGTTATCCACGGCAATCTGGCGGGCATCGATTCCGGTTCCGGCCGAAGTGCTTATGCCTTGATTGGATAGAGCGGTAGAGGTCATTTGCATGTTTGCATCATTTGACATACGTGCCCCGTCCACGATCACGGCAGTCCCGAAAGCGTTGGTAGCATCTTTTCCCGTGACGTCCCGGATCGTCAGTTTCGAGATGTCGTTTAAGTTTGGATTAACGGTCAACGATCCGGGTAGTAATTGCATCACGTCCACGATACTGGAAGCCTGCACGTGTTCCAATGCCGCTTTTTTAATAGAGGAAGAACTGTTTAGCTTGTTTCCGGATGTTGCGGTCACGGTGACTTCTTTTAGTGCTAGGGTTTGTTCCTCTAATTTTAGAATGTATTTCTCGATATTTTTACTTAGATTAATTTTCATTTCATAATCTTTGTAACCAAGACAAGAAGCGGTTAGGGTATATTCACCTTTTTTTACGTTCTTGAAAGAAAATTTTCCGTTAATGTCAGAAGTGGTCCATAGATTTAAGTCCTTGATATTGACCACAACGAAGGGGAGTGTCTCACCGGATTTTGCATCTTGTATAGTTCCGGATAGGCTGACCTTTTCAGATTGGGCAAAGAGGTCCATTTGCCCGATCAAAAAGATGACCGTGCTTAAAAAAAACAATTTTTTCAAACTCATAGTAAGATCTTGTAGGTTTAGCTGTTTTTAATTAAAAAGTCTGTCCTCAATACATTCAAGTTTAGTGTCGTTAATATTATACTTTCCTAGCCACTCCTGCATTGCCACTTGCCGATCGGTCTTGTGCATGTGGTGGTGTATACTGCCCACCAGAATGCCTAGTGCAATTCCTGCGGCAATGCTCATGCCTAGGTGTCTTTTGCGGATCACCGGACCGGCATCATCCACTTTATTTCGGGCCATCTTTTTCATGATCCCGTTATAAAAGTCCTCACGCACTTCCCTTACTTTGTCCTTTTCGATGATCTCTTCAACTTTCATGATTTTTCTCTCTTTGGTTATATGACAGACTTTATTATAAAAACTTGCGCTGGCAAGATACTTTTTTTCATTATTTCGTAATATTTTTTGTAGAATCTCTGTTTGTCTCTAGTGAATCGGATTCTATGTTCTTGTAATGGTGGAACTTATTACATCTTTTGCATTTTTCTTGATCCGTACATTTTTCTGCACATTCCGAACAATGTTTGTTAATCTCCAGTAAATCGATGAACATTTTTTCGAGTTTTTTCGATTGTTCCGGGGTGCATACCTTTTTTATATTGAGTAAATGTCGTGCTGTTTGTGTTTTCAGTGCTTTATGCAAGTGTCCCACGGACGTGGCAATTTTGTTCAGCTCTTCCGTGGATGGATTGGGTTTTGCCAGTTCGTTCAACATCTGATAACGTCTTTGGCAGAGTAGCTTTAATACGGTTTGGTGTCTTCTTAGGACATCTTTATCTAATTCGTTGATGAGTTTATATTGCTCATCCGTGAAATTCAGTTCTTCACGTAAGAATTCGTTGGATATAGTGGAATCTTCATTCTTGTAGACTGTTTTGTCGGGAGTAAAACAAAAGAATACGAGGAGAGCCGTATTCAACATCAGCAGAATAATGTTCACCCAGTAAATCAAATATTTTTTATTCATCTTTTTCATGACAATGTCTTTTATTTCGTGTTGAATATTTTCTCAAGATTATTTTTTGCACGGAAAAGAAGTGATTCCACGGAGGAGAGAGAAGTCCCCATGATCTCTGCAATTTCCTTGTATGAAAGTTCTTCATACTTGTTTAGAATTAACGCCGTGCGTTGATTTTCGGGAAGTCGGTCAATAGCCCGGTGTAATAATTCCAGTTGCTCTTGTTCTTCCAATAATTGTTGTTGTGGCATTTCAGGCGATTGTGCCACCTCTTGTTGTTTCCATGATTCTATATCGACTTTTATGGCTCGTCCCCTAGGGGATTTGCAGTGATTAATAGACCTATTCACTGCTATCCGGTACAGCCACGTGGATAATTTACTTTCAAATCTAAACTTACCTAGAGATTCAAAGACTTGGATAAAAACGTCTTGGGCAATATCTTCCGCCTCATCCCGATCATGCACGAAAGCATGACAAGTATTGACAACCATCAACTGATAGTTGTCAACCAATAACTTAAAGGCTTTCTGATCACCTTTAAGTATCGCTTTTATCATCTCTTCCTCGCTCATACCAAGGTTTTATCACACTTCCCTTCCGGGAAATATCACTTAATCCATACAAGTAAAATGGTATTACAACATCTGTCGTGATATCATAAAACGTTCCTTTATTGATCTCAAATGTAGTAAAAATATTGAATGTTCAAAAAACAACGTTCATTTTTAATATCTACTGATTGTCAACAATCTGTATTAAAAGACTTGTGTTTAGATAATTATCCGGCCTCCTCTTTTTAATGTATCATTTATTGAACGTTTTTTAAAATAATAAAAAATGTTTAATTCCCGCACCGTGTATAGCCTGTCTTGCGATTGTGTTATTTAACAGGCGATAGGTAAGTGCGCTTGTTTGTTGGAGCGAGAGGGGTATTTGCCCGGATAAAATCAACCATTGCGTTTACAATGGAAATATCTGTATGTAGTCCTTTGCCCTTGTCAGGAAAGTCGTATTGAATGCTTACATAGTTATTGAGGGCGACTTTATAGGAGGCTTTCTCAACGAGTGGTCTATCGTTACGGTCTTTAAGAATGACGTCTGTTCCTTTTCCCTGTTGATCTTGAATAATCGTGTAACTGCCGGGTGATACATACAAGTCTATCACGTGGCCATCTTGATTGAACCGATTTAGTATTAAAGCTTTTATGTCGCTTAAAGATAAGTCATGAAGGACGATATGGTTACCAAAAGGTTCTATGGAGAGAAGGGTTTCCAGCGTGATGTCTCCTTGGGGAAGTGCGGAAAGACGAATGCCCCCTTGGTTGTAGAAGGCGAAATCAGATACTGTTGAACGTAGCATTGCGTCAGTCACGATATTACCGATACTTTCTTGAGATTTAAATGGGAGGGAGCTAATCCCGATAACTTCTTTAAATTCGGGTTGCTCCATGAAATAGTTGACTTTTCGTGTTATGCAAGAATCAACCCGTGTAATTGTGTCAATCAGGCAGGATTGGTAAGAACGTTCGGTGAGCTTGCCCTTTGTGAATTTTAATATGGTCAGACCGGCGTATTGCAACTTGAGTCCTGTTTGTCCGATTATAACGTTATTTATCTCTTTCGAGGTTTCCAATAACGTGTGGGTATGGCCCCCGATAATTATGTCTAGTTCTGGCATTTGTGTTGCTAGAATGGAATCCTTGTCCACTCCAAGGTGCGTGAGGCCAATTAGTACGTCACATTGGCGCTTGAGCGGTTTGTAATCTTCCACCTTGTCGAGATAATGGTCAAAGGTAATGTCTTTCAAACGTTCCGGGTTAGTACTTGGTATTTGGTCTGTTTCTGTTTGCACAAAACTAATGAAACCCAGCTTGATACCGTCCTTCTCGATTATATGATAAGGAGGAATACTGTCCAGTTCTCCCCGGGAGGAATTGATATTGGCGCAGATAATCGGGAAGGTTGCGTCGTTTATTCTGGCCCGAAGAATTTTTTGTCCGAAATCGAATTCGTGATTTCCTAATGTTCCGACCTCGTAGCCCAAGTCGTTCATTAGCGAGATGATGGGGAAGCCTTTTTCTTTCGCATGGTCCACATATGGGTTGCCAGTGAATCGATCTCCGGCATCTACCAGAATCACATTCGGGTGTTCCTCCTTGATGCGCTTCACGAATGTGGCCAGTTTGGAGAATTGTTCAATTCTCCCGTGTATGTCATTGGTGGATATGATCACGATCTCTTTTTCTTCGGTATTCTGGCAACCGGAGAGGAACATGATCCATAGCAAGGTCATGTACATTTGTAATTTGGAAAACACGGAAAGGGGTAGCATCAAATTCATATCATTGTATTTTCAGCGTACAAAGATAATTCAAAAGTGGAATTTTTAGTAGAAGAAATTTTTCAGAAAATCCGTAATATATTAAAGAATAAAAATAAACTTTTATTGTTCTTCATTCGTATAATTCTGGTGTGATTTTTGTGATAATAATGATATAAACTATTCGGATAAAGTTATGAAAGCAGCTTTGTTTTTTGAAGATAACCAGCTCTGCCATCTCGGTGAAAATATTGGAGAAAAGGCGATTAAAGTATCAACAATTACGACAGAAGATGATAAAGTCGTTTCTATAAAGAATAGTGAAGTGAAAAATCGGAATATGAATTATTTTATCCAGTGGTTAGTGGATTGTGGTATAAAAATGATTTATGTCTCCGGTATTGACGAGAAAGTAAAGCGATTCTTTGAACAGATGAAAATCATCGTGAACGTGAAGAACCAGTCTGATAAAACTCTTTTGTTGGCAGAAATTACTTCTCAAAAGTAATAAATTGGATTTTGCAGTTTATCCCGGGTCTCAAACCCGGGATAATTTTTTACTTCCTTCGATTACAATTATTTTTATTACTTTATCTTTGCTAGACGATAATTGCAGAGGAATTGTTATGTCACTGGAAAAAGTAAAACAATATTTTGATAGCCTTGGTTTAGGACAAAGGGTTCATGAACTGGCCCAGTCGAGTGCTACCGTGGAGGAAGCGGCTGTTGCCGTGGGGTGTGAGCCGGAGCGTATTGCTAAAACAATGTCTTTCCTGTTGGGAGAGAAGCCGATATTGGTTGTTACGGCCGGGGATGCCAGGATTGATAATAAAAAATACAAGGAGTATTTTCATCAGAAAGCGAAAATGATACCGGGAGAATTGGTGGAGCAATATGTCGGGCATGCCCCCGGAGGAGTCTGCCCGTTTGTTATTCCCGAGGAAACACAAGTGTTTTTGGACGTTTCGCTTAAACGCTTTGATATTGTTTATCCGGCAGCGGGGACAAGTAATAGTGCTGTCGAGTTGTCTATCAAGGAGCTGGAGGATTGTTCCCGTTCCCGGGAGTGGATTGACGTGTGCAAGGATTGGTCTAAGGAATAAATCGACTGGGTTTGCCCCAATGCGTGATGGTTAGTTTGTGCATGGCTCTTGTCACGGCAACGTAAAGCATACTTTTGTCTATAAGCGTGTTGTAGTTGGTATCGTT
>ERZ779729.2099-NODE-2099-length-12524-cov-6.488812_pt1 | contig 12524 bp, 19 predicted proteins | sample MGYA00511072_ERZ779729 | MGnify/ENA primary metagenome ERZ779729 (study PRJEB29588, sample SAMEA2156675) | human gut metagenome | biome: human gut; feature: human-associated habitat; material: faeces | place: Denmark | collected 2008/2010 ...
TGCCCGGCGAGAGCCACGACGTGGTGCTGGAGCTGAAGCTGCTGGCGGACGTGGGGCTGGTGGGCTTCCCCAATGTGGGCAAAAGCACGCTCTTGAGTGTGGTCAGCAAGGCCCACCCGAAAATCGCCAACTACCACTTCACCACCCTGTACCCCAATCTGGGTGTGGTGTACGTGGATGAGGGCGTCAGCTTCGTCATGGCGGACATCCCCGGCATCATCGAGGGCGCCAGCGAGGGCGCGGGCCTGGGCCACGATTTCCTGCGGCACATCGACCGGTGCCGCCTGCTGGTGCATCTGGTGGACGTGTCCGGCAGCGAGGGGCGGGACCCCATCGCGGACTTTGACGCCATCAACGCGGAGCTGAAGGAGTACAGCCCGGAGCTGGCTACACGACCGCAGATCGCCGTGGCCAACAAGACGGATCTTCTGATGGACACGGCGCAGCTGGATGCCTTCCGCGCCCATGTGGAGGCACTGGGCTATGAGTTCTTCGCCATGTCCGCCGCCACCCACCAGGGGACCCGGGAGTTGGTGCAGCACATCGCCCGGCGGCTCAGTGAGCTGCCGCCGGTGACGGTGTATGAGCCGGAGTACGTGCCCAAGCCGCCGGTGATCGACACCACGGAGCCACTGCACATCGAGCGGGAGGACAACACCTGGCTGGTGGAGGGGCCGTGGCTCCAGCGGCTTATGGGCAACATCAACTTCTCCGACTACGAGAGCCGCATGTACTTCGACAAGATGCTGCGGCAGAGCGGCCTGTTCGACACGCTGGAGAAGATGGGCATTCAGGACGGCGACATCGTCAGCATGTACGATCTGGAATTCGAGTATCAGAGATGAACATACAGCGCCCCCGGCTGATGCCGAGGGCGCTGTTTTTCTGAGCTGTTCATTCAGAAAGCGGCGGGACGGGAGTTTGTCTGGATGTCCGCGGCGGCCTGCTTCAGCTGGCGCAGGTCGCGGATATCACGGCGCTGCTGGAGCTGGGTCTGCATCTCCGGGGACAGGGCGTAGAAGTAGTCGTAGGCCGCGGCCTCGTTGTTCAACAGGTCGGTCAGCGTCTCATACTGCATGAAAAAGCACCTCCGTGCCTAGTGTGCGCGGAGGTGCTTGTCTTATGCGTCAGACGGTCTTTTCAAAGTATAAATACGTATCGTCCTCGCCGCTGGGACGCATACAAGCGGATAACATTTTACGGGACGGCTCATTTTCCTTGAAGCATTTGGCCACCACCCGGGCAAGCCCCAGATGGTACAGTGCCCAGTCGGCGGCAGTTGCGAAGGCTTCAGCGCCATAGCCGTGGCCGGCGTATTCCGGGGCGATGCGGCAGCCCTGTTCGAACCCGCCCCGAAAGTCGGGGTTATAGAGCACCACCTCGCCGATGAGCCTGCCCTTCAGGCGAACGGCAAAGTTGACGGCGCGGCGGGCGGCGAAATCGGCCCGGGCCACATCGTAGAAATAGGTGTCGGTCAGGGGCTGATCGCCCAGGTCGGTGCGGTAGTCGTAGCCCCACCAGCGGTTGCGCTCGTCGTCCAGACACAGGGCACTGTACGCAGGGATATCGCCTTTGCGGAGAGGCGTCAGGGACAGGCGATCGGTTTTGATGGCAGGGACGGCCTTGAGGGCGTCCAGCTCGGTGCCCGCCTCGATACGGACCTTGCCGCCCAAGTGATCCGGCAGGTATTGCAGCTTGGAGGTGCGGAGGCCCTTGTCCCGGGCGTCATCCTCCCGGTTGCACCATGTGCAGTCCCCACCGTAGTAGGCGGCGAAAGCCTGGACCAGGGCGGGATAGGCCCCGGCATGGGAGTACAGGGCCTTTTCGATGTGGTCGATAAGGGTGCCGCCGCATTTCTCCGCCAGGCAGACAGCCACCAGACGCCCCTCTGCCAGCATACCGCCGGCACAGAACCAGTCGGTGCCGATGCGGGAGAACATCTCCTGTGCCAGAGACAGCTCCTGCACAGCCAGGGGGCCGGACTTGTGAAACTCGGCCTCATAGTCCTGCCAAAAGGCGGCCAGGCGGGGATCGTCAGGGTCGGTCAGCGGGGTAAATTCCGCGTCGGGATAATCCCGGCGGAACTTGTTGATGTGGTTGCGCTGGCCGCTGTACCGACGGCCGGCGAAAGCGGCCAACTCCTCTGTTCGGTAAAGATAGTCCTTCCAGGGCCGCTCGCTGATAACGCGGCAGCGGGGATAGCGCAGGCAGAGGGTCTGGGCCTTGTCCTCCGGCACCACAGAGAGCACCAGAGGCGTGCCGGTGGCGGCGCACCAGGACTCGATGGCCCGCAGGGCACCTTCAACATCTGCCTCGGAGCCGGCAATGGGGTAGTCAAAGACGTACTCGCCCTCGATACAGTTGCGGATCACAAGGCAGCCGGCGACCTCGGCAAAGGACGGATGCAGGTGGTCCCGCCACATGAGCTTGACGCCCAGGGAATACTCACACAGGCGGTAGTCGCAGTTCCGGTAATAGCCGCGCAGGCGGTCGCCGTGGGCGGCGGTGAGTTCTTGAAATTGCAGCATAATCATTTCCTTTGTGTTGTGGTAATTTCGCGCGCAGCGCTGTGTCACATCTTCTCGATCATCTCGCAGGCTTGGCGGATGAACTGGCGGGCGATGGGGCGCAGCTCCTTCTGCGGACGGGCGGCGATACCCAGCTCACGGACAGCCCGAGGCTCCAGCGGCAGGGCGCGGACGCTGTTCTGCCGGCCGCGGAGGACCAGGCGGGACAGAACGCTGACACCCAGACCGTGCTCCACCATAGAGATAACGGCGCTGTCGGACACCTGAGTGGTACGGATCAGGGGCGTGACGCCGTGCTCATTCAGCACGCGGAGGATATCCTTGTCAAAGCCCATGGAGGGCATAAGGAACTCCTGACCGTTAAAGGCCTCCACAGGAAAGGCCGTTTCCCCGCTGTCGTACTCCGGCGGCAGGATGGCCAGCAGCTCGTCATCCCGCAGAAATGTCCACTCCAGCGGGGCGTCCTGGCGGCTGGCAAAGCACATATCCACCCGATCCTCCAGCACCCAGCGGTAGACCTCGTCTACGCTGCCCATCTGGATGTCCACAGTGACATCCGGGTGCTCCCGGCGAAACTGCTGGATAATCTCCGGCAGCCAATGACGGGCGATGGACTCATAGGCCGCCACCCGGACGGAGTCCTCCTTATGGGTGTTGATAAGGGATATCTCACGCTCCAGGGCGGCGGTGGAGGTCAGGCAGTCCCGCACCAGGGGCAGTATCCGCTGGCCTGCCGGGGTCAGCCGGACGCCGCTGCGGCCCCGCAGCAGAACGGTGAAGCCAATATCCTTTTCCAGGCTGTTCATCATGTGGGTCAATCCGGACTGCGTATAGCCCAGCACCTCGGCGGCGCGTGTGAAGCTGCCCAACTCCACCGCCGTCAGCAGGGCTTCCAGTTTTTTGGTATCCATGACGCCTCCTGTTTATATGACACTATTTCATAGCAAGATTATACTCCCTTTGCACCGCTGGTGGCAAGGGCGGGTTTTCGGCACTTTTTACGATTTTTTGTGGAGTTCCAGTGGAATATATGTGTATGACATTTTCTCATATTTGCATGAAACATTGTCGCTTTACAAACCACGGTCTTCTGTTGTATTGTACCCATAGTAATTCTTTTACATGAATTGCTTTTCCTTTCTATCCTCAAATCGTCGGGCAGCCGCACAGCCGTGCGGCTGTCGGCACCTCTGGCGGGAGGTTTTGAGGGTGCTGTGTGAAACTTCACCTCTGAAGCGGGCGCCGTAAGCCGAACGGCGCCCGTTTACTTTTCACCCGGCGAAGGAAACATAAAAAACAACCATAAAACAGCACATTCCCTCTTGCAAAGTCCGTTGTATTATGGTAAAATGCAATGTACTGTGATACAAATGCCGTATGGCATGGAATAGGTGGAGGAGTCCGAAATGTTGACTGTTATCATTATTTTGCAGCTGATCGCCGCCCTGTTTTTGATTTTGGTGGTGTTGTTCCAGTCCGGCAAGAGCCAGGGCCTGTCCGGCACCATCGGCGGTATTGCCGACAGCTATATGGCCAAGTCCAAGGCCAAGAGCCTGGACGCCAAGCTGGCCCAGGGTACCAAGTGGGTGGGCGCCGTGTTCATCGTGCTGACCCTGGTCATCAACTGTATGCTGGCCGCCGCTGCGTAACGCAACTGCACAGAGCGCCCCGGAGCATCGCTCCGGGGCGCTTTCTATTCTGCCCGACGGTACGTCTCCCCCGCCTGCGGCGCTATGCCCTTGATCTCCAGCAGCTCCGCCACCGTTACGAATACGTAGCCCTGCTGCTGTAAATGCTCGATCGCCGTCAGCACCGCATCCACTGTGTTCTGGTAGCGGTCGTGCAGCAGCACGATGTCCCCGTCCCCGGTGCAGCGGTAGATCACGTCCAGTATTTTTCCGCTGTCCTTCGTCCGCCAATCCTCCGTGTCCACCGACCAGTTCACAAGCGGCACGGACAGTGCCGCGGCCTCTGCCTCCGTCATCAGTCCGTAGGGCGGCCGTACCCAGTACTCCCCCTCCCCCAGCAGTTCCCGCAGCAGCGCGTCATTTTTCTCCAGATCCGCCATCGCCTGCGCCGACGTCAGGCTGTGCAGATCCGCGTGGTCGTAGGAGTGGTTCCCCACCTGATGGCCCTCCGCTGCGATGCGCTGCACGATATCCGGATCCTTCACCGCCTGACAGCCCACCACAAAGAATGTAGCTTTCGCTCCCAGTTCCCGCAGACCGTCCAGCAGCCGCGGCGTACAGCGCGGCGATGGCCCGTCGTCAAAGGTCAGTGCCACGTATTTTGGATCGCCGGTATCCCTCGTCTCCCCTGCTGTCGAGATCACCCCTGCCCCGCAGCCGGACAGCAGTAGCACCCCCGCCAGCAAGGCGCAAACCCATCTTCTCATCACATCACCGGAAGCAGTATATGCACTCCGCCGCCGCTTCTTTCCCCTCTCCGCAGACTTGCCGCATTGGGCATTCTCCGCCGCCCTCCCGTCGACGCCCTCCGCCGCCCCGTCCTTCCCAGCGGCATAAAAAAGAACACGCCTGTCGGCGTGTTCTTTTTTATGAAAGTAAAATTACTTCACCAGCTCGATGATGGCGGTCTCGGCAGCATCGCCGCGGCGGACGCCGGTGCGGATGATGCGGGTATAGCCACCGTTGCGCTCGGCGTAGCTGGGAGCCAGTTCCTTGAACAGCTTGTTGGCCACATCCTCGCGGGTGATGAAGCTCAGCGCCTGACGGTAAGCGGCCAGGTCACCCTTCTTGCCGAGAGTGATCATCTTCTCGGTGAGGGGCTTGATCTCCTTGGCGCGGGTGATGGTGGTCTCCATCCGGCCGTTGTCCAGAAGATCGGTGACCTGCTGACGGAGCATCGCCATACGCTGATCGGTAGTCTTACCGAGCTTACGAGTTCCGGGCATTTCAGTTTCCTCCTTGTTATGATCGGGCGCGGTATGCGCTGGATCGTTAGTTGTTGTCTTCGCTGGCCAGGGACAGGCCCATCATCGCCAGCTTGTTGATGACTTCCTCCAGGGACTTGCGTCCCAGATTGCGTACCTTCATCATCTCGTCCTCGGTCTTGGAGATCAAGTCCTCGACGGTGTTGATGTTGGCGCGCTTGAGGCAGTTGAAGCTGCGTACAGACAGATCCAGTTCCTCGATGGTCAGCTCCAGCATCTTGTCCTTGGAGTCCTGCGCCTTCTCCACCACGGTGGACTTATCGCCCAGCGTGTCGGACAGGTCGGTGAACAGGGCAAAATGGTCGCAGAGGATCTTGGCGCCCAGGGACACCGCATCGCGGGCAGCGATGGTGGTGTCGGTCCAGACCTCCAGCGTCAGCTTATCGTAGTCGCTGGAAGCGCCCACACGGGTGCTCTCCACAGTGTAGTTGACCTTGTACACGGGGGTATAGATACTGTCGATGGGGATCACGCCGATGACGCCGGGTCGCGCCGCCTTGTTCTTGTCGGCGGAGACATAGCCGCGGCCGTGGCTCAAGGTGATCTCCATGCTCAGAGTGGCGCCCACATCCAGCGTTGCAATGTGCAGCTCGGGATTCAGGACCTCCACCTCGCCGTCAGTCTTGATATCGCCAGCCGTGACCTCGCAGGGTCCGGCCGCCTCGATAAACACGGTCTTGACGGCGTCGCTGTGCAGCTTCGTCAGCAGATTTTTCACGTTCAGAACGATCTCCGTCACGTCCTCCTTCACACCGGGGATGGTGGAGAACTCATGCTGCACACCGGCAATTTTGATGCTGGTGGCTGCGGTTCCGGGGAGGCTGGAGAGCAGGATGCGCCGCAGCGCATTGCCCAGGGTCGTTCCGTATCCGCGCTCCAGGGGTTCGATCACATATTTTCCATAGGAAGCGTCGCCGGGTGTTTCGATACACTCGATCTGGGGCTTCTCAATTTCGATCATGCAGTACCCTCCTTCATTCTATTGGCGGCGCGGTGCCTTCCGCGCCAATTTCATTCCAGTGCTTCGTGAGGGTCAGAACCCTATTACTTGGAGTACAACTCGACGATCAGATGCTCCTCGATGGGCATATCGATGTCCTCGCGGGCGGGCAGGGTGACGACAGTACCCTTCAGGGCGGTCTTGTCACGCTCCAGCCACTTGGGGACGGTGACCATGGGTGCATCCTCGGCGGTCAGGCGCTTAAACGCCACGGAGGAGCGGCTGCCCTCCTTGACCTCGATCACATCGCCCACGCGCACCAGATAGGAGGGGATGTTGACCTTGTGCCCATTCACGGTGAAATGGGCGTGGTTCACCAGCTGACGCGCCTCGCGGCGGGTCATGGCGAAGCCCAGGCGGTACACCACGTTGTCCAGACGGCGCTCCACCAGGCTCAGCAGGTTCTCGCCGGTCTTGCCGGGCATCGCGGAGGCCTTCTCATAGTAAGCGCGAAACTGCTTCTCGAGGATGCCGTACACGAACTTGACCTTCTGCTTCTCGTTGAGCTGGATGGCGTACTCGCTCTTCTTCTTTCTCATCTGGCCGCCGGGGTTGCGCTTGGTCTCCTTCTTGGAGTAACCCATGACGGTAGGAGAAATACCCAGCGCCTTGCAACGCTTGGCGACAGGCTGCATATTCTTAGCCATGATTTAATATCCTCCTTCTTCCGATTACACGCGACGACGCTTGGGGGGGCGGCAGCCGTTGTGGGGGATGGGGGTGACGTCCTTGATCATCGTCACTTCCAGGCCCACGGCCTGCAGCGCGCGGATAGCCGCCTCACGTCCCTGACCGGGACCCTTCACGAAGACCTCAACGGTCTTCAGGCCATGCTCCATAGCAGCCTTGGCAGCCGTCTCAGCGGCGCTCTGGGCGGCAAAGGGCGTGGACTTCTTGCTGCCGCGGAAACCGAGACCACCGGAGGAGGCCCAGGACAGAGCGTTGCCCTGAGAGTCGGTGACGGTCACCATGGTGTTGTTGAAGGAAGAACGGATGTGGACCTGGCCCTTCTCGATGTTCTTCTTTTCGCGACGACGGCGAATGACCTTCTTGCCTTTTACGTTAGCCATGATCTATTCTTCCCTCCTTTACTTCTTCTTGTTAGCGATAGTCTTCTTGGGGCCTTTGCGGGTGCGTGCGTTGGTCTTGCTGCGCTGGCCGCGAACGGGAAGGCCACGACGGTGGCGCATGCCGCGATAGCAGCCGATTTCAGTCAGGCGCTTGATATCCAGCGCGGTCTGACGACGCAGATCACCCTCGACGATGTAGCCGTGGTCAATGGCCTCACGGAGCTTGGCCTCATCGGCCTCCGTCAGATCCTTGACGCGGGTGTCGGGGTTGATGCCTGTCTGTGCCAGGATGTCCTGAGCACTCTTTCTTCCAATACCATAGATATAAGTCAAACCGATTTCGATTCGCTTATCCTTGGGCAGGTCAATACCGGCAATACGTGCCATACTTTAAAGCACCTCCACTTTCTACTTAGCCCTGACGCTGCTTGTGCTTGGGATTCTCGCAGATCACCATAACGCGACCTTTGCGGCGAATGATCTTGCACTTTTCGCACATGGGCTTCACGGACGGTCTTACTTTCATGTCGATAAACCTCCATTACTTAGTACGCCAGGTAATGCGACCGCGGGTCAGGTCGTAGGGAGACATCTCCACCGTGACCTTGTCACCTGGCAGGATCCTGATGAAATTCATTCTGAGCTTTCCGGAAATATGCGCCAATATCGTGTGTCCATTTCCAATGTCTACTTGGAATGTGGTGTTGGGCATCGCCTCAACGACAGTGCCTTCCACTTCGATCATGTCGGATTTTGCCAAAGTGTTGATCCCTCCTGGTCTTGATTACCGTGCTCGCCGCGATAGACGGCGAGGGCTTTACGAAGCTCACTGTTTGTAATGATCTCGCTGCTTCTGAGCTTTGCGGCGAGCTCCTCCGGCGCGGCTCCCGCGCGCTGAACGTGCCTGCACTTCTTGCGCTTGGGGGCTTCGAGCCGTCTGGACCTGCCGTCTGCGAGCAGAAGATATTCGTTCTGAACATCCACAACGAAGAAGAGCTTGCCCTTCTCCCTGCCCGCCGTCGCTAAAACAAGGTCGCTCTTCGCAATGTCCATCCGCACGTCCTCAGATCTCGGGAAGCGTCAGAAGCTCCGCTTCGCCGTCGGTGATGAGGATCGTGTTTTCGTAGTGTGCGGCAAGCGAACCGTCTTGGGTCTTGACAGTCCAACCGTCCGGCATGACCCGGACTGCCGCGCCACCCGCGTTCACCATGGGTTCGACTGCGATCGTCATGCCGCGCAGCAGTCTCGGGCCGTGGCCCGGCGCGCCGAAGTTCGGCACCTCGGGGCTCTCGTGCATCTTTCTGCCGATGCCGTGACCGACATACTCGCGCACGACGCTGTAGCCATTGTCCTCAACGTATTTCTGCACCGCCGCAGAGATGTCCGAAAGGCGCTGGCCCTCGCGGGCGAATCGGATGCCTTCGAAGAAGCTCTGCTGTGTGACGTCGATGAGCCGCTGGGCCTCGGCGGAAATTTTTCCGCAGGGGTAAGTGGCCGCGCAGTCGCCGTGGAAGCCGCCGATGTAGGCGCCCACATCCACGCTCACGATGTCGCCCTCCTTGAGCACCCGGGGACCCGGGATGCCGTGGATGATCTCATCGTTCACGCTGACGCAGACGCTGGCCGGATAGCCGCTGTAATTAAGGAACGACGGCTCGGCTCCCTGCGATTTGATGAACCTGTACACTGCTTTGTCAATTTCGTGGGTTGTTACGCCGGGCTTTACCATTTCCCCTGCTAACGCACGGGCAGCCGCGGTAATTTTTCCCGCTCGGCGCATCAATTCGATCTCGTGTGCCGATTTCAAAGTGATCATTGTACACCTCTCATTTCAGCACGGCGAGGATCGCCTTGGAGGTGGCCTCGACCGAGCCCATATCCTCCACCGGGTACAGAACGCTGCGGGACTTATAGAAGTCCTTGAGCGGTTCCGTCTCCCTATGATAGACCGCAAGACGGTTCTTCACCGTCTCCGGTGCATCATCCTTACGGGTGACGAGCTTGCCGCCGCAGACGTCGCAGACGCCCTCGGTCTTGGGCGGAACCGCCTTGATATGGTAGCTCGCGCCGCAGTGCTCGCACACCCTGCGTCCGCTCATGCGCTCCTCGATGGTCTCGTCGGAGACCTCGAGGGAAACGACATGATCGAACCGGATACCGGCTGCCTCGAGCGCTTCCGCCTGCGCGATCGTGCGGGGCACACCGTCGAGGATGTAGCCCTTCGCACAATCGGATTCGGCAAGACGCTCGGTGATAATGCCGATGATGACCTCATCGGGCACCAGATGGCCTTCATCCATATAGGTCTTGGCCTTCATTCCCGTCGGCGTGCCGTTTTTGATGGCCGCGCGCAGAATGTTTCCGGTGGAGATCGTCGGGATCCCGAGCTCGGCGGCGAGGATCGCGGCCTGTGTGCCCTTTCCCGCGCCGGGAGCGCCCAATAAAATCAGTTTCATGTTTTCGCCTTTCTTACTCGAGGAAGCCCTTGTACTGACGCATCAGCATCTGGGACTCCAAAGCCTGAACGGTCTCCAGCGCAACACCGACAACGATGATGACCGAGGTGCCGCCGATGGCGAGGCTGTAGTTATCCAGAGCCTTGCCGACGATCAGCGGCGCGATGGCCACGATGCCGAGGTAGATCGCACCGAACAGCGTGACCTTGTTGAGCACCTTCGCGATGAACTGGCTGGTGGGCTGGCCCGGACGGAAGCCGGGGATGAAGCCGCCGTTCTTCTTGAGGTTGTTGGAGATCTCAACGGGGTTGAACTGAATGGTAGCGTAGAAGTAGCTGAAGCCGATGATCATCAGGAAGTACACGATCAGGTAAAGAACGGACTTCGTGTCGATCGCGCTGTAGATGGAGTAAGCGACGGGGCTGGTATCCTTGTCGGGGGTGCCGACAAAGGCCCAGACCGTGGCAGGCAGAGAAGCGATGGACTGCGCGAAGATGATGGGCAGAACGCCGGACATATTGACCTTCATGGGAAGGGTGGATGCCTGGCCGCCGTACATCTTGCGGCCGACCTGACGCTTCGCATACTGCACGGGGATACGGCGCTCGGCGCCGTTGACGTGGACGATGAGGACGATCATCGCGAGGATGCCGAGGAGCACCAGCGCCAGCCACAGGTAGCCGATGCTGCCCTTCTGAGCAACGAAGTAGCGCCCGGTGGTGAACGCGGTGGGGATACGGGCGAGGATACCGGCAAAGAGGATCATGGAGATGCCGTTGCCGATACCGAACTCGTTGACCTGCTCGCCGAGCCACATGACGAAGGACGAACCGGCAACGAGGGTCACGATGATGACCAGAGCCGGCCAAATGCCGGACTGCTCGAGGATGCCGTAGTTCTTGCAGATCATGTAGTAGCCGAAGGCCTGGAGAAGAGCGATGGCGACCGTCGCGTAGCGCGTGATGGAGGCGATCTTCTTCTTGCCCGCCTCGCCGCCTTCACGAGCGAGACGCTCGAGGGCGGGGATGGCGATGGTCAGCAGCTGGATGATGATCGAGCTGTTGATGTAGGGCTGCACACCGAGGGCGAAGACCGTAGCCTGCGCGAAGGCGCCGCCGGACATCACATTGTAGAGACTCAGGAGGCTGCCGCCGGTGGAATCAATGTAGGCACCGAGCAGCTCCTTGTTGATATAGGGGGTGGGGATCGCGTTACCGACGCGGAAGATGAGCAGGATCAGCAGAGTGAATACGATCTTCTTACGCAGTTCGGGAATGCCCCAAGCTTTACGGATCGTCTGGATCACTTAGATCACCTCTGCCTTTCCGCCTGCTGCCTCGATAGCCTCCTTGGCAGAAGCGGAGAAAGCAGAAGCCTCCACGTTGACCTTCTTCGTGACCTTGCCGTTGCCAAGGACCTTGTAGCCGTACTCGCACTTGTTCAGGATACCCTTGGCAAGCAGAGCCTCGGCGTTGACGGTCTCACCGTCCTCGAACACGTTGAGCGCGCTGAGGTTGATGATCTCATAGGGCTTTGCAAAAATGTTGTTGAAGCCGCGCTTCGGGGTACGGCGCGCCAGAGGCATCTGGCCGCCTTCAAAACCGATGCGGACACCGCTGCGGGCCTTCTGACCCTTGTGACCGCGGCCGCCGGTCTTGCCGTTGCCGGAACCGGCACCGCGACCCTTGCGGTAAGCCTCTTTGGTGGAGCCGGCGGCAGGAGACAGTTCATGTAACTTCATTAGACAGCTCCTCCTTACTTTTCTTCGGTGACCTGCAGCAGGTAGCCGATCTGGGCGATCTTGCCGCGGGTCTGATCGTTATCGGGCTGCACGGTGGCGTCGCCGATCTTGCGCAGGCCGAGGGAGTTGGCAGTGGCGATGTGCTTTTCCAGTCTGCCATTGAGGCTCTTGACGAGCTTGACGTTCAGATTAGCCATGTTTACTGCCTCCTTATCCCACGATTTCTTCCACGCTCTTGCCGCGGATCTTGGCGACCTGCTCGGGGCTACGCATAGCCTTCAGGCCCTCGAAAGCGGCGCCGACAACGTTATTGGCGTTGTTGGAGCGCAGGCACTTGGTACGAATATCCTTGATACCCGCAGCCTCGACGACGGCACGCACAGCGCCGCCGGCGATCACGCCGGTACCGGGGGCAGCGGGCTTCATCAGCACGCGGCCGGCGCCGAACTCGCCGATCGTCTCGTGAGGAATGGTGGTACCATCAAGGGTAACGGTGATCATGTTCTTCTTGGCAGCCTCGAGGCCCTTGCGGATCGCCTCGGGCACTTCAGCGGCCTTGCCAAGGCCGTAACCGACCTTGCCCTTGCCGTCGCCAACGACCATCAGAGCAGAGAACTTGGCCACGCGGCCGCCCTTCACGGTCTTGGAAACACGGTTGAGGAAAACGAGCTTTTCCATGTATTCGCTCTGTTCGCGTTCAAATCTAGGCATTGTATTTTCCTCCTCCCTTAGAATTCCAGGCCGCCCTCGCGGGCGCCTTCAGCCAGCTCTGCAAC
>ERZ779729.2121-NODE-2121-length-12440-cov-5.502705_pt1 | contig 12440 bp, 5 predicted proteins | sample MGYA00511072_ERZ779729 | MGnify/ENA primary metagenome ERZ779729 (study PRJEB29588, sample SAMEA2156675) | human gut metagenome | biome: human gut; feature: human-associated habitat; material: faeces | place: Denmark | collected 2008/2010 ...
GCAGCTGCCGGAGCGGTGCTTAAGCCGCAAGGCGGGAATTGTGCGGTGTTGCCCTTAATCTAACTGCGGGTTGCAAAAACGGGCACCCCATGCCGTGCGGCATCTCTTCGTTGCTGTTATAGTTTCTATTATATCATATGCTTCGCGTGTGTCAACGGATATTTTGACGAATATTATGCAGGCATCTCTTCGTTGCTGTTCACGCTTTTTCTCTGCCGCTTTTCCTTCCCATCCTTCTTCACTTCATCCAGGCATTCCAGCTCACCTGCCTTCATTCTCACCCATTATCCCAAGCTCTATCTGAAATCAAAAAACGCCGGATATTTCCATTTCTCAGCTGCACCCCAACAAAAAAGCAGCGACCAGCAATCTGCCAGCCGCTGCTTACCTTATTATAATAGCGCTCCCGGATGTTCCGCTCCGCTTCATCTCAATTACTCTTCGCTGTCATCCGGGATATCTTCCTCAAAAGCATCCATCCAGCTTTCGTTGTGCCACTTATCCTTTTCACCTTTTTCCTTGGCGGCAACCTTCTGCCGTTGTGCCTGGTCGTTCATTATGGTGCCGATCGGGTTCAGCGCGCGTTCTTCAATAATGTGGTAGAACAGCCCCATCGGGTTATTCACGTTGGGGTCCTTGGCGGCCTTTGCCCAGAACACATCAAAGTCCAGTTCATGCGCCATAGCTTCCATCAATGGGGTCAGGCTGCCATACTTTTCAATCACTTCATTCATGCAGGTCAGGTAATGCAGCCGCATTTCGTCTTTCAGCCCATTGCGCAGGCTGGAAGGCGATGGCACGCACCGCGCTGCCAGGTGGCGGTAAATTTCGTGGTAAGCGCCGCGCTGGCCGCTCGTCAACGTCTTTTCCAGGTATCCATCATCTACAAACTTTGCAAACTCTTTTCGCATATCCTGCCGTTTTACAATCGTTTCGGGAATCAGCTCTACCTTGGGCGGCTCAGGCTCCGGCATCGTTTGCTGCACCGGCTCGTCCATCACATGGTACTCCGCTTCCAGCAGCTCCTCTTTGGGTTCGGCTGCCGGCTTTGCCTTGCGGAAAATATAAATGCGATAGTTATCCATATCCTCGCGTAGCACCTTGTTCAGGTACCGCGCCGGGCTGCGCATCGTCTGCGACCGGGGAATGATCTCCTGTGCATAACGGGGTGCCACACCGGCCAGCCAACTGGTCAGCCCGCCGCAATCCAGGATGATGGCATTCATTTTTCCAAACACCGTTTTGTTGCCGCCGTCCTGCTCGCCATCGCCTGCCTGGATGGTGCAGCAGGCATCTGCCAACACATCAATGATCACTTCCACCGCGTGCAGCTCTTCGGGCGTAATCTCCGCGCGCAGCTGATCCATGCGCGCTTTCACAACAATTTCCTCCCGCAGCTCGGTGCGGTGGCGTCCAAAGGAATAGGGGATCGTTGTTTCCGGTGCCGAAACATAATCAAAGGTGATCACGCTGGGGTCATCCAGCAGCGAATCCTCAATCGCCACGGTGGGGCGGCCCTTCTTTTTGCTCTTTTTGCGCACTGTGCTGTTGATGCTGTCCAGGTTGGCCTGTGCGGCGGCATCATCCACCGGGTCAATCGTTACCACCAGCGAAAGAACCTTCTGCCCCTTTTTTTCGTACACATCGTAATTAAAAATAATATCCGTCTTTTCGTTAATTTCCGCCTTTGCCTTTTCCAGTGCCAGGCGGCGGAAATCCGACCATCGGTTGGCCGTATACGAAAGCTGTTCATACAGCATGCTCAGGTTCCATACCAGCGGTTCCCCGGCCGCTTTCTTTTTCAGGTACAGGCTCTGGTAGCTCTTGCACAGCTCGTAAATGCGGATGGAATAGGTGGACCGCATCAGCATGGTGTAGGTCACATCCATGGTGGTATACAGGGTTTTCAGCTGCACCAGGTGCGGTTTCAGCACCGGATCCAGCGTGATGGTCATGCGCGCGCGTCCCTCATCAATGCGCACTTTATCAATCCAGCGGAATGTTTCCACCGTAGAAGTTCCGTTATTCTTGATCCACTGGATGGGCGCGTTGGCCAGCTCCTCAATATTTTTGCGCACCTGCTTGTACAGCGCCCCGCTGTGCGGGTCCATGCCGGTCATCTTGATAAAATCATAAATGCTCAGCTCATAAGAGGGCAGGTCCGTATCCTCCGGCTTAATCATCGAAAAAATATGCAGCATCAGGCGCTGCTGGCTCAGCGTCAGGTTGTTGCGCGTCATCTGTACAAGGTCATTGGATTTGCGAACGATGGTCTGGTCCCCGCGTTCTTCAAACGTAACGACAAACGGATCATCTTTTTTCTGTTTACTTGCCGCCATAAGCAGGGGCCTCCTATATCGGTTGCTGTATCCCGGGTGGTCACGCACATCATGCTAAACATTATAGCACATCCTGTTGTCCAGCACAAGAATTGCAAATTTACACAGGGTTTCACCGCCATTACCCTGTGCAAAATGCAACACCCGCGTTGTGGTTTGCCATACATCCTGTGGGGGTTGCCGCCCGGGTACAGGTTACACAGGGTTTTATTGTACTTTCTGTCCTGCTGCTTCAGAGTTCTGTAACCTGATGGAATGGCAACACCAATTTTTTCCCGTTCTCCCCCATCTCCCGGCTTACTTCTGGTTGTTATTATGGCTTAGTTGTTTAGTTCTATATTAGTAATAGGTAGAGCCTGTGTAATTTAACAACGCAAACCTGTGTGTTCAACCAACTGCAGCCTGTGCATTCCACCACCATTTTCCTGTGCGGAAAGCAACCTGCGTAAAGTTGCAAATAGGCCAAAAACAGCCAAACCTGTGTAAATTGCAACACGGGGAACGGGCCTATCCTGTGTGGTTTTCCAACAGGTACGCGGGTCGCGGCGGGGCAGGGGAGCGGGAATACCCTGTGTAAAATGCAACTGTTCCGGGGGTAACCTGTGCGTTTTTCCAACGGTAAGCGGCATAGGGAAACAAGGCAATCCTGTGCGTTTTTCCAACATGTTTCGGGAATGTTCGGCACAGAATGTGGGCAATACCCTGTGCAAAATTGCAACAGCTCACAGCTGCTTCAAATAGATCAGTTGCAAATTTACACAGGGCAGCACCCCTATATTATAAGGTAAGTGCCGCACAGAATGGCGCGTGAGGGGTTGCAGTTTACACAGGATAGATTGAAAGCTGGGAGCTGGAGGTGTATCTGAAAACAAAGAAAATGACGGATATTTCGCAAACACAAGCAGGATTTAAGGCAGAGAGCCGCAGGAATCCTTTGTGGATTCCAAGGCGCTTTAACGCAAAATCCCGCTGTGTTTGTAGAAATAGACTAAATTTTCGACTTTTCAGATACACCTTAGTCCTGTCTGAAACGTCAAAAAGCTCGTCTGTTTCAGTAAAAGCAGCCGGATTTTGTGCTTGCGAAAGATCCGCTATTTTCGTTGCTCTCAGAGGCACCTCAGGAGCTGGCGCAAATAGAAATCGGCAAGGGGGAACCGGGAATCAGGGGCGGGGCAGAGGGGACAAAAAAGCGAATGGCATATCTGCAGCAAACCCGCACCCCGTTGTAAAGGGAGAACGGCGTCCCGTTGGCGGGCGTGCAATCCACCAAACACACACCCGCCGCCGCAAACACCACAAACCGTTTGCAGGGGCGCGGTGTACCCATCGCGCCGCAAAAAAACGGGAACCGTGCGCCGCAAACCTGCCATCCCTCCCACAAGGCGCCCACCCAGCCGCCAGGCTCCGCCGCAAACAGGCGCATGCGAAACAAATAATTGCGCAAAAACAGGGAAATGTAGCAAAAAAGGCGAATTTTGCTGCAAAGTTGCGCTCTGTGTGCGCAGAGGATCATAAACGCGCGGTCAAAGTATATAAAAGGGACCGCTGCCAAAAAGAAAATCAGGAATAAATTATACAAAGGCTTTGAATACATTGTATAATTGGAGGAAAACGCAATCAGTAAAAGTGCTGAAAAACAGGAATTTACGTGGATTGTATTGCCTTTCTGGTATAAAGGTGCTATACTTTAACACTGAAAAGTAAATGCGCAATGAGAAGATTCGATGCGTAATTTTTTTGAAAACAACATGGCAACGGTTGCGCAAGTAAAAGAAGCTGGCTTCTTTTACTGTTTCACAGGGATCCCCTGTGGAACAATGTGCTTCCATCAAGCCAGCGCGAAAGACGGGTGAGCAGATTGAATAGAACAGGAAAAAACACAACAGGTTGGGCGCGCCGGCTGACAGCGCTGCTTGTCACCGCTTGCCTGGTTATGGCAATGGCCCTGCCTGTATACGCCGAGGTGGATCTTCTGCCCGACGCACCTGACGAAGTAGAGCTGCTGGAGGATAAGCAGGGAACGGCCTCCGGGGAGGATAACGTTCCGCCGGAGCAGAACGCCGCCACCCCGGTGCCGGATGCCGCCACCCCGGAACCGGAACAAAGCGCCGAGCCGGAGCAGCCCGCCCCGACCGAAACGCCGGAGCCCACGGCAGAACCCGCCCTGACCCCGGAACCGGCAGCCACCGCAACGGCCACCCCTGTGCCGACCGTGACCCCCACCGCCACCCCGGAACCGACCGAACAGCCGCAGAAGATGTACGCCGCAAAAAGCGTGGATAACGTGCAGGCAGTTAGTGAGCCGGGGGGAGTGCCGGATACTTACACGCTCTATTTTGCAGTGCCTAAGATTTGGATCGATTATACAGGGGTGACAATACGTGCCATTATTGGAAAAAGTCAAAATGATCCAAAATATGAACTTCCTATGAAGGAAGTTAGCGAAACGGATGACGGAAGAAAAATTTATTCTGTGGTCCTGAATCATCAAGACCACTATAAATATGGAGTGTTGGGTGGACTTGAATTTCGCGGATATAAAGGAGAAACACATACATACACAGTAACCATTGTTAAAGTAGATGATAATAATCAGCTACGGGATATATCGTTCGATCCAGTTAATCCGAATTATATCGGCGGCGACTACTATGACGGAGAGAACGGAGATGGCTGGCATCCAGAGCTGTGGAAAATCTATAAGGTTGGCCATAAGCATTTCGCTGGCAAAACGATGGCCTTTGAAAATAAAACCAGTGAAACACTAACGAACGTCCAAGCCTGGTTTTATGAACCGAAAGAAGGAGAGCTTAAGCCGGTCGGTGGCCCAATACCCTTAAATAGTATTGATTCTGGAAATAGTATTGCTTCTGGTTCCACAGCAACCTTTAAAATTCCTAACGATTATTGCTCTTTTGTTCGCTTTACCGCGGGCGATGATAATACAGAAATAAGTAAATACTACAATTTTTATAATGAGGAAGTAACAGGAGAAAATCAGAAACGCTTCCAGTATTCCGAAGGTCAATGCTATTGCTACATGTACAATGATATTGAGGATGCAACATGGGGGCGTCCCGGTGCCACCCGCATCTATTACGATGCTACTTTTTCCAAGATGGCATTGAATGGAGATACCGACGACTTTTCAATCCCCAAAGCCAATAATAATAAAGAGACCATTTATTATCGGATAAAAGGAGACGGCGTAGAATCCGAAAGCGGCACGCTGGTAAAAGATGGTACAAACGAAAATCTTTATTATATTGACATTCCCCAAGGATATCGTTCAATCATCTTTTCCGGTGATGCAATTAACGGTGACAATGCGACAAAAGGAAATGGAGTAAGTACAGAGTGGCTGACGATTCCCACAGATGACAAAAATTGCTTCTATGCGGATACGAATGACGATGCAGTATATAAAGGTACCACTCGTGGCGGCTACTGGGCTCCAAAAGGTACCCTGCGTGATGCCGAAACGTGGAAGAAAACTGGCACTACTGGCACTAAAGTAGTAGATATTAAATCCGTTCCTTTTACGGAAAAACCAAACACAAAGTATGTTACCAGTACGCTGTATGACTATTATACAGATTACGAACTGAACGGCAAGAACCGTAAGAACTACGATAATGATAATGCGGTTAATCAGCGCCACTGGGTACCCTTCCGCCAGTTCGATCAGGCAATCAGCGACTACTATCAGAGTTATGTAGATAACAATGCCGGAAAGTCCATTATATATCCCATTTATACAGGCCATTTCCAGCCAAATGATTGGGAACCAAAATTTGAGCATATTGCAAGTGCATTGAATTTGTACGGATGGAGTTCTTACAATATCTTTATCGCAGCCAATAACTCGAACTTTGATATAGGAGACACAAAAGAGAAAAAAAATTCCTACGCTTTCCAGGGCATTGTGGCAGACAAAAGGGACAGCGATGGCGACATCGTGATGAATGGAACGACCCTGAAAGAACCGCATTTCAATGAAAAGTTCCTGACCGGCCAAAACAGCAAAAATGCAAAACTTGGCGAAGTTTACCACAATGTTGAGTTCCCGTTTACCCAAGAAGAAGTTTTTATAGAACCAGCGCAAACGCCAAATGGCCCGCAAAAAGGCGAGGGCGTTAAATACTGGTGGTTTGACAGTAAAGAAACTTCTCTATATCTGCGCAAAGATACAAATAGCGATCAGTTGTACCTTGGTAATGATAGCCCAGGAGTGACAACCGCTGGATATAAGAGCGAGGCGTCCCACAACGTGGACAGTGCAAGTAGTCCAGATAATGTTTCAACGCCATACGGCTTTTTCCCGTTCAATGAAACCACAACCAGTAAGAGCGCAGTCAGGTACAATTACGGTTACGGTGCAAAACTTGAAATCCCGTTTACCCTAACCAGTACCGGAACAGTTAAGGACGACTACAATAATGAAATTCCAATTCGTTTTTACTTCTCTGGTGATGATGATGTGTGGGTTTTCATTGACGATCAGCTTGTCCTGGATATTGGCGGTGCTCATGCCAGAGTTTCTGGTGTGTTGGAATTTGACCAGCGCGATAATAAGAAAAACACCGTAACTTCCTATGTTAGCCGGGTCAAGAACAGCAAGACAGGTAATTATGGCGCTGAAAATTGTGATGAGCACAACCATACAACGGCGACAAGCATTACTTACTTAGGAACAACCGAAACGTATTATAAAAACGCAAGTGTTTCCATCCCTAATCTTTCCACCGGCAAGCACACCCTTACCATGTACTACATGGAACGCGGTATGTGGGAGTCCAACATGGTGGTGGCGTTCACCTTCCCGGATAATAACGAGCTGCAGGTTCAAAAAGAGGTTGATCTGAACAAGGTTGATCCGGACTTCAAAAAATGCTTTGAAGACCAGAAAATCTTCAACTTCACCATCCAGAACCAGGCAACCCATTATGGAGAAAAAGTGGCCGTTGGCTCGGATACAAGTACTCCGCCCCAAGAGGTGAAATTGACTGCGGATAGTATCGAGATTAAACCCGCAACCCAATCAACCGAAGGGGACTACATTTTCAAGTTGGATACAAACCCCGAGCAAGGTTCCGGGCAAGATACCGAACAGGTCCTTCACTGGTACGCACGCTATACGGATACGGAACCCGTCAGTGCAGCGCGTGAGAAACGTTATGGCATCCTGACGCTGAAAGACCCCATCAATATCAAAGACAAGCGCTTCCTTACGTTCCAGGTTTACGTTGCCAAAGAAGATGGTGGAGGTGACCTTTCCCTCAACAACCTGTATCTGGAACTGCTGGATGATCAAACACCTACCCCCGTCCAAAAAGGCAGCCTTGGCACATCAGGCATTAACGGCGCAACGTATGGCTCGGTCGAAGTGAAGACAGGCGCATGGGTCACCGTAAAGCTGGACCTGAACAAGATGAAAGCGCAGGACGGTTTTAACGGCAAGGTCAAAACCATCCGCGTGGGCGATAACTATAGCCGCCACATCTATTTCAGGAACTTTACCTTCATTCCCAAAGCGGTGCCAAAAACGATGACCGGCTTTACAACCGATCAGAAGGAAATCCCGGATTACGGCTCCGCCAAAACCGGTCAGTTGCAAAACGCCATAAACGCACAGTACACATCCACCAAGGACAACGACACCCAGTTGGTGGACGATGACGGACGCTTTGTTCTGGAAGATGGAGAAACCGTTACCTTCAGCGACCAGTTCCGCCGCGGCAGCTACATTTCGCTCAAAGAGGATCTGAACCAAAACCTGTACGACACCAAATGGACCGTGTACGAGAACGGGCAGGCGGTTGCCTGGACGAAGCCGACGGGTACGAGTAGTTCGCACGTAACATTCGGAACGCCCAGGTCGCTGGATGGGCAGAAGGTTCCCGCCGACGGCCCCGATGATGACCGAACGGAAGTTTATGTCAATGAAGAGGGGGTAAGGAATGAGGGCTACACGAAGGACGAGAAGCCCGGCACCAACACCATCGTCTTCCGCTCCTATAAGGACCCGGACGAAACAAGCTCCACGCTGACAAAGCTAAAGGTAAAATACGTCAACACCGTCAAAACCGGCGGGCTGAAAATCCAAAAGCAGGCCGCAGCTGGTGAGAAAGATACCATTAAAGGCACCTACAAGTTCAAAGTTACCTTTAGTGATGTTGGCGGTGAGGGTCTGGAAAAAGAGTCCATCATAAAGTATGTTGAGATCAACATGAGCGATGAGAGCAACCCAGAACACACCGGAACCATCACCGGCATCCCCGTTGGCACTCGCTATACCATCGAGGAAGTTACACCGGAAGATGATTCCAGACTGCAAAGCGTAACCGTTCCGGATGGTTGCGATTCCGCCCATGTGATCAACAACAACACCATGGTGGAAGGCGTGATTAAGGAGAGCAAAGATTCGAACGATCCGAAAGTTACCGCAATCTTTACCAACACCCGGCGCACACTGATCAACATTGAGTTCGATAAGCTCTGGAAAGATGCAAATGGTACGGACGATCTTAGCACTGCGAAGCAGCCGAAAGAGATCTACATCCAGCTCCAGCGCCGCCTGAAAACCAGCACAGACGATAAAAAATGGGAGCTGGTAAAGTACCCGGCTGACAACACGAAAGACTATGTTACCATTCCCCACAGAGATGGCGGCTGGCTGTATACCTTTAGCGGTTTGGATCAGTACCAAATCAATGCGGAAGGTATCAGAACCAATTATGTGTACCGCATTGTGGAAGGTACGGTGAACGATGGCAGCTTTACCCCGGCAGCGGAAGACGGAACCATTACGATTGACGGCAAAACGTATGTTGTAACGGCTGAGGCAACAGCAAACAGCGAAACGAACAGCGAAACCGGCGCAACTACAACGCCAGCCACAACCCCCGATGGAACCATCACCGGCGGCAGCGGCAAGATTGTGCTGACCAACAAGCTGCAGAACCCGAAGTTTGCACTGGATATCATCAAGAAGGACGCGGAAAAAGACGAAAATAACAATGAAGTATTCTTGAAAGATGTTGAGTTCAAGCTGGAAAAGCTGAAAGCCGAAACAACAACCGGAGGAAAAACGCAGTGGGTAGTAGATAAAAACTACCAATTCGATAGCACAAAGACAGATTCCATTACTGGTACAACCGGAACGGACGGCAAGATAACCCAGAACCCGTTCACAAATCTGAAACCCGGTACATACCGCCTGACGGAAACCAAGGCATATCCGGGGTACAACCTGTTGGCACAGCCAATTGTGATCAAATTTACCCAAGACGGCAAGTGTTATATTGATGGGCAGAGAATTACGGACGAAGGCAAATTTAAGCCGAGCGCCAATAACACCTACACCATGACCCTTACCGTTCTGAACCGTAAAACGCCTAAGCTGCCCCACACGGGTGCAGACGCGCCAAGCCTGTGGCTGCTGATCGGCATGCCGCTGGCGGTGGCAGGGCTGTTGATATTCACATTCCGCTACAACAGGAAAGGGGGCCGGCGACATTAACCATCCCCCGGAAACCCAGCAACCCCCAGGGTACAGGGCCTGCCCGCCCGTGCGCGCCCGCTTACGGCAGGCGCAGCCTTAAGCCAAGTGGGCAAGCGGCCCAGTTTTTCCTCCTTTTTTCTTCACGGCACAGTGCGGGCGGCGCGGCAGCGTTTCCCCGCTGCAGCGCCCCGCACTGCACGCCGTGCTGATGCAGAACCCTTAAGCCGGGCGGCCCCGCCGCCCATCCGATGATGATTTTTTTAAGAGAAGAGGTACTGAAATGAAAAAAGCAAAACGTTTTCTCACAGGCCTGTTGAGCGCCGCCCTGGCCCTCAGCCTGTGCGCCATGCCAGCAATGGCGGAGGATGTAACAGGTGAGACTACACCCACAGCTCCCCTGGCTAGCGCTATTGATAAAGGTGCAAAGGGTACCATCACGATTCACAAGTATGAATATAATGGTAACGATGATAAAAACGGCACAGGTGTAGCAGGAGACGCGAACAATGTGCCCACAGATGCAAAAGACTTGGAAGGTGCAACCTTTACCTATTATCAGGTAATGACTGCGGATGAACTGGTCGAGTACTATAATGGTAAGAGCACAGAGAAGGTAGGCATCGACACTTATGTTGATAAGAATGGTCAGATTCTTTCTGCTTATGCTAATAAGCCAAATGGCTCTGGTAAGACGGGCAAGAATGGCATTGTAAAGTTTGGCGATGGCGAGACGGGCCTGCCGGTTGGCTTGTATGTTATTATCGAAACTGAAACCCCCGCTAAGGTAACGACCCCGGTTGAACCGTTCCTGGTATCGCTTCCTATGGCAAATCCAACCAATAAGGCAGAGTGGATGTACGATGTGTATGTATTCCCTAAAAATGCAACGACCTACGGCAAAGTGACCTTGGAGAAAAAAGGCCGCGTGGGCGGTGGAACTCCAGAGAATCTGAATGGCGTTACATACAAGCTTGAAAAGAAGGTAAAAGATGATCCCGAAACATGGGAAGAAGTAACCAAAAATGAGCAAACGGATGAAGATCTTGGAACGTTAAAGACGACTGATGGCAAGATTACTGTAAGCGGTCTGTCTCAGGGTACCTACCGTTTTATCGAACAGAGCTATGATCCAGATACTGGTTATATTCTTGATCAGACTCCGATTGTGTTTGTAGTTGACAGCGAGGGCAAGATTACGTATGGTAGCAAAACGGAATCAAATGTTACCATTGAAGTTATCAATGAAAAGCCGGATTTGGAAAAGAAAGTAATTGATAAAGACAATACCGAAACAGAAGATACAGATTACAGCGTAGGCGACCATGTTCCGTATACGATTACAGTAAGTGTTCCTAATAACATTACGAAGCTTAGTACCTTTGAAGTAACGGATACGCCTAACAACTTGAAGTATGATGGGAATGCTACATTGACCTGCGAAGGCATTGCTGTGGATGAAGCGGTATATAGGATTACTACCAAGGGTGAAGATGTTCCTGCAAATGGCTTTAAGATTACATTTACCCCTGCTGCTATGGAAAATTATGCAGGGAAGAATATTGTGATTTCTTATACTGCCGAAATGACGGCTGCTGCTAGCACGCCGAAAGATGGTAATCACAATACTGCAAAGTTGAAGTATACCAATAAGATTAATGTCAATGGTCAGCCGGATGACGGCTCTAACAGCGAGATTCATGACGATACCGTTGTTTATAGCTATACAATCAATGTGCATAAAGACGGTGATGATAAAAAGAATCTAGTCGGTGTAAAGTTTGACTTGTACAAGCAGGTTCCGGAGCAGGAAGCCGGAGATAAGGCTTTGACAGCGGATGAAGTGAAAGCATATGGTCTGCCTACTGCAGAAGCTGGAAAAGTGTGGGTTAAAGTAAACACAGATACGTTGGTAACAGATAGCGAAGGTAATATTCATCAGGATGGCTTAGCAAATGGTGATTACTACTTGGTTGAGAAAGAGACTCTTGATAGTTATAATTTGCTGAACGGTCCTGTCAAGGTTACGCTGAACATTAGCGAAGAGACGTCTTGGAATGAAAACTTTGAGTACAAAGATGGCGTTTTGACAAAGCATGATTGGGATCAGAAAACAACGAAGTTTACCGATGATAAGGGAAAAGACGTTACTGACACTGCTACAATCACGGTTACTGTCATCAACCGTAGGGGCTTCGACCTGCCCACCACCGGTGGTTTCGGCACCCTGCTGTTCAGCGGCATTGGTGTGCTGCTGGTTGTGGCCGGTGTTGGCGTGCTGCTGAGCCTGAAAAAGAAGAACCGCGCCTGATGCGCCCGCCGCAAGGCAAAACAATTTTACAATTCACCAATAGGGTATAGAGGGATAATCCATCATACACAGGGGGAGGGCCGGGTTTGGCCCTCCCCCTATGGTGGGTTATTGGGGAATAAATTTTTTTGGGTGTACATGGCCGTTGTTCGGTTGATTTTTAGGTTCTGCGTGGGGAACCACCCTACGGGTTAGGTTTGTGGCGGGGAACCACCCCACGGCCGTTAGGTTTGTGGCGAGGAACCACCCCTCAGTCTGCGTTGCAGACAGCTCCCCTCAAAGGGGAGCC
>ERZ779729.2126-NODE-2126-length-12432-cov-492.608063_pt1 | contig 12432 bp, 15 predicted proteins | sample MGYA00511072_ERZ779729 | MGnify/ENA primary metagenome ERZ779729 (study PRJEB29588, sample SAMEA2156675) | human gut metagenome | biome: human gut; feature: human-associated habitat; material: faeces | place: Denmark | collected 2008/2010 ...
AACGTGGCGGTGCATTGGTGCGGTGTGGTGCTGACGTGGTGCAGTAGTATAGATTGAATATCATAAAAATATATTGTAGTTTTTTTAAAGTTTTTGTTGCATTTTATAACAGAGTGTGTTATACTATAAGAGTAGTAAGGAAGTCCTTATTTATAGAAAGAGAGGATTTTATATGACAGTAGAAGACATTTATAGAATTACTAAGCTGAAACAGGATGTTCATATTTATAATGCGAAAACAAAAGAGTTTGTGTATATCGGAGAATGTAGTAATATTCCCTTATCTTGCTTGGATATTCAAGTAAGTCAAATTTTTACTAATGATGATATACTGGTTATAATTGTTAAATAGTTCGACGTCGAACAATGAAATGTTTCACGTGAAACATTTTGAAAATAAAAAAATTGCTGACCTAACGGCAAAAAAACGGGGAGAATGGAGAAAAACTATGAATGAAATTATGAACGCACAGAAAATTACAAGTCTTAAAAACTCCTCTTTAAAAGAGTCTTTACTTACCATTAGAGGTGCGGTTTTATCTGTAAATGCGTCACAGTGGGAAGTAGCACAGGCTGTTCACGACATTCTTGTGAAAGAAACTTTCAAAGAAGATTTTGTGACAGAAGAAAAGTTCGCTGATTTTATTGGTATTTCACGGAGTAACTGCAATAAGATGAAAAAAGCAATTGATTTTCGTAACAGTAATGAAACGTTTAAGGACTGGACTCTTAATAAAATTTACGAGATTATGTGTTTACCTAAGGAAGAAGCACCGAAAGTGCTTAAAGACTATATGATTGATAAAAACGATACCGTGAAAGAAATCAGAGAAGCAGTAAAAGCCTACAAAGATGATACGTCAGAATCTAAGGTTGTGGCAGACGTTGAGCCGGAAGAAGCAGAACCGGAAAAAGAAGAAGCAGAACCGGAAAAAGAAGAACCAAAAAAGGAAGAAGCAGAACCGGAAAAAGAAGAAGCAGAACCGGAAAAAGAAGAACCAAAAAAGGAAGAAGCAGAACCGGAAAAAGAAGAAGCAGGTCAGAAAACCGATAATGAAAATGACACAAAAATATTACTGTTACATTCTTTTATTGCCACGCTTACAGTAGAGGAAACTGTAAAAGTGCTTTATTATATTAAAAAACAGCATATCGGAGATACCGAAGCAGTAGAAGAGGTTTTAAAGTTATGGAAGTAGTACAGTATTTAAAAAAGCACAATGTACCAATTAAATCGGTGGGGTTTAGATACCTCACCGAAGCAATAAAAATGACGGTTGAGGACGGCACTTTACCATATCATATGTATAAATTATACAAGCCTATTGCAAAAGAACACACAACTACAACTAAAAATGTTGAGCGTTGCATAAGATATGCAATATCAAAAAGTGACATGAAAGACCATACTAACTGTCAGTTTATCATTGAAGCGAGTATCCAGTGTAGAAAAAAAGTTAGAAAACCGAAAAATCATGTATGCACTTTGTAGTGTTCGACATCGAACATTTCAAATAAAAAAAAAAATTGCTGTCTTATCGGCATGACGGAGAGAAAGAGGTAAAAATATGAGTTTTGCAAACGAGTATAACAAGGGAAATATCATTTTTGATATTGATATTACTGATTTTAGTTTTATGAAACTGTCTGATATTTACACGAGCTATGGTAAAAATGTGATAAAAGTTGACGGTTTATACATCAATAAAAAAAGTAAGTTTGATCCACATCCAGTAGCAATTAACGTTGAAGAAAAAATGTTAATTGATTTACCAGAGCACATGACAGAAACCGTCGAGGAAATTCTTAAAGACGGTGAAAGTATTTCCTTAATAAAACGGGGTTGCGTTGGTTTACGTGCTACAAAATATATTGATAAAAAATACAAAAAGACTTGCTACAGTGCAGAATGGGTTGATCTGTAATGCCGGATGAAAAAAATATAATTTCTGAAAATCCACGGCAACTGTTAGCGAATATGAATAAACGGTTGAAAAGAATGACCGCTTATCTAGGGGAAGAACATGACTCCATTCAAATGGTAAAACATCAACTAGATATGGTTTATGGGTACGAGTCTATTGGAGTTCCAACGTTTAAAGTTGCCGGATTGACAGAAGAAAAGAAAAAACAGTTATTACAAGTTGCTAAAACATATCAGCAATCTAGTTATAGTACAATAACAGGTTTCAAAAAATCTTTACAAAACAAAGGTTTTCAGACTTTTACAAAAAATATGAGTCAATCACAGGCAGTTTTTTGGGATTCCGTTTTTTCTTCTCCATCATGGGGAAAGATCAAGGAATTGTTTTACGAAGATTCTGATAGGGCGGTGGCAACTGCTGAACGTGTAGAACGTTTTACTGAAAATCCATATTATTTAGAGGACATTTTTTCAGTTTGGACAAGTATTGCGCAAGAATATAAACCTAACTTTAGAAAGAGTGTTGATATGGTTATATCACAATGGAATAAACTTGATACAGAAGAAAGAAATAATGTAAATTTCAGAGATTTTGTATCGGGAATTTTATCAAGGACGTAGTTGCATATGTATAATATAAGGGATTCCCCATTATCAGAAATCGAATTCCAAAGTCATTACTTTAAAAAGAAAAACCGTGCTGATATAGTAAATGATGATATAATGTGCTTTGATATTGAAACTTCAAGCGGATTTTTACATAAAGATAGCGATACTCTTGAACCATACTTGGGAAAAAGTAAAAAATATTATGAAGATTGTAAGAAGTTCGCTATCTGCTATGTATGGCAGTTTTCCATAAACGATAACGTTTTTTGGGGAAGAACATTAGAAGATTTCAAAGATTTTTTACAAGAATTGGAATATTATGAACCGCACAAAAAGATTGTATATATTCATAATTTTTCATTCGAATTCCAGTTTTTGATAAATGTATTACAATTTGATTATGTTTTTGCTAGACAGGCTCGAAAACCGTTGTTCGCTGAATGGAGTACTTACCAATTCCGGTGCAGTTATTTTCTAACAAACATGAGTTTGGTAACATGGGCGGAACAAAGAAAGTTGAGTGTTCAAAAATTGGTAGGCGATTTAGATTATACTATTTTGAGAACACCTAAAACTGTACTTACTGATAAAGAGCTAGCTTATTGTTTTAATGATGTGCTTGTTATGTATTTTGGTTTATTACAGTACAAAGAGAAATACGGTCATGTAATCGACATACCATTTACCCAAACAGGAGAAGTGCGAAAAGAAGTAATTGACCGTATGAACGTAAGTAGTGAGTATAAATACAGAAAACGTTGTATAAAATTGATTCCGGAGACAATAGAAGATTATGCGTTATTATGTGATTGTCTTATGGGTGGTTATGCTCATAGTAATGCAGTACACACGAACGTTGTATTAGATAACGTTTGTAGTAAAGATATATCGTCCAGTTATCCAACGGTAATGTGCTTGGAAAAATATCCCATGACGTACTTTGAGGAAACAGTGCCGTGTGATGATTATTTTAATAATGATAATTACAGTTATATAATAACGTTCGACGTCGAACATTTACGTTCGAAACGCTGGAATACATGGCTATCGTTCTCTAAATGTGCAAAAATAAAAGGATATTTCCTGGACAATGGTAGGGTATTAAAAGCTGATTATGTGCAGTTATCATTGACAAATGTTGATTATGAAATGTTTCAATTATGCTACGATTTTGACAATCTTAATATAATAGATTTTCGAATATCTAGCAATGATTATCTTTCACATACTTTTGTAAAGTATATATTGGAACTATACGGAAATAAAACCACATTAAAAGGTATCAAAGAAAAAGAGCCGTTATATATGAAAAGTAAACAATATATAAACTCAATGTATGGAATGATGGTTACGAAGAACATAACCGATACAATAGAGTTTGAGGAAGACAGGTGGAAAAAAGAATTGCTCGATGAAAAAAATTTTTACACAAAAATTGCAAGTGAAAAAAAGAAACTTTCGAAAACTTTCGGGGCATTTCAGTTTGGGGTGTGGGTCACCGCATATGCGAGACGCAATTTATGGGAAGGCATTTTAGCCTTAGACTATAACGTTGCTTATTGTGATACAGATAGCATAAAATATATAGAATGTGATACTGATTTTTTTGAAAGATACAATAAAGAAATAGAAATGCGTGAAAATGCGAGAGCAGATATGCTGTGCATTCCAAAAGATAAATTTTGTCCTAAAGATAAAAACGGGGTACCGCATAGACTTGGAATATTTGATGATGATGGTCAATATAGAAAGTTTAAGACATTAGGGGCGAAAAAATACTGTTATGTGGATAATGATAATAAGTTACATATGACGGTATCGGGTGTCAGAAAAAGCGCCGTATCGCAATTACATGACATTGACGATTTTAAGGACGGAACAGTGTTCGACGTCGAACATGCGCAGAAACTCATAATGACATATGTAGACGATATGCCCCCGATTGTATGGAATAAAGGTCAATACGATGAATTCTATAGCAATTATCAACATGGCATATGTGCACAACCTACAACATATAGTTTAGGTGTAACTGATGATTATGAATCAATTTTGACAATGGTTCAAAATAAGAGAGAGGTGACGAGCATTTTTGAAAGAGAAACAGAGATATTATAACATAAATAATTTGTTATCAAAAAAGGCTATGTATAATATGTTGTTGGGTGAACGTTCTAACGGTAAAAGTTATGCTACAAAGTATGTAGCTTTATGGGAAGCATATCACGAAAAAGATATACGAACCAAACAACCTAAAGAACGTTGTCAATTAGCATATTTAAGACGCTGGAGGGATGAGATAAAGACTCGCGATGTAGAGGCATATTTCTCGGATATGCCTATTGAGGAAATTACTAACGGTATGTTTGAAAGTGTACGAGTTTATCGAGGTGATATTTATCTAATACACGAGGAAGAAGAAAAAATACTGGATAGAAAAAAGATAGGATCAGCTTTTTCATTAACGTCTGCCACTCATTACAAGTCGCTTGCATTTCCCAAAATTGGAAATATCATTTTTGAGGAATTTATAACCGATAGTGGTTACATTGGTAACGAAGTGAGAAATCTTATGGATATTATATCTACTATAGCGAGACGTGACTATGTTAGAGTATTTTTGATAGGAAATACAATTTCCCGATTATGTCCTTACTTTGAGGAATGGCAACTCACCCATATCAAAACACAGAAACAGGGCACTATTGAAATATACCGTCAGTTTACAAACCAGTACGATGAAAAAACCGGAGAGCCTATTGTAGTTACGATTGCAGTTGAATATTGTGAAAACACAGGAAGTAATTCCAAAATGTTTTTCGGAAAAAAGTCAGAAATGATAACTACAGGAGTGTGGGAAACAGACACATATCCACATTTACCGGAAAAATTTGAACACTATGACGTTATATATCAAATATATTATAAATATACCAGTTTTAAATTTATGATAAATTTGATAAGACACAAAGAAACAAAAGAAACATTATTGTATGTTTATCCTGCAACTAAAAACATACCAAAAAATTGTAAAAGGATTGTCACTGATGATTTCAATTCTAATCCACTAGCAACCTATAACTTGACAGATTTATTAAAATATGATAGTATGATAATGGATATGATAAAAAATAAAAAAATAACATTTAGTGACAATTTATGCGGAACAGAGTTTACACAAATAAAAAAAGAAAGAGGAGTGTATTAAAATGAGAAGTATTGACGCATTAGTACCACCAACTGAAAATGATAATAGCAATAAATTATCTGAAAACAATAATGCCACTATTAAGGCTATTGAAGATATGGCAACGACTATGAAAGAAATTGTGGAAAGTTCGACGTCGAACACTACTAAAACATTAGAAACATTCAAAGAAGCATTCGATAAAAAGATTACAATGTCATTAAATGACAATGTAAATATAAACAATGACAACGGTTCAGATGAACCAGAAAGTGAGGAAAAATAACATGAGTACAGTAAATCAAATTTATGCCTTAGTAAACGAGGTAGCAAAACAGACGTTTGGGGAAAGTGCAATCACAGTGAAAGATACTTCAACCCTGGTCGCGTTAGGTGATAAAGTTTTATCGTCTGACAAAGACACAGATAAATTCGCAAAATCACTTGTAGACAGAATTGGAAGAACAATTTTTTCTATCCGTCGATACAATGCAAGTGGCGACGACGGACTTGTAAAAGAACCTTTTGAGTATGGTTGTATTGTTCAGAAAATCTATGTTGATTTACCGGAAGCGAAAGAAAATAATGCATGGGAAATTGGTAGCGATTCATATACACCGGTTTTCGCACCAGTCATTAAGCCTACAATCAAACAGAAATTATTCGAGAAAATGGTAACTTGGGAAATTGATGTGACAATTCCGGATTTTATGTTTAAAACTGCTTTCACATCTGCGCAGGGTGTCGCTACACTCATTGACGCTATTTTTATTACAATGGATAGTTACATGGAAGTAGCGTTGGAAAACAATAAAAATCTTACTCGGGCAACGTTTATCGCTAATAAATTACATGCAGCCAAACCGTGCGGAAAACATAACTTATTGACGGAATATAACACTTTAACAAATAACAGTTTGACGGTTGCTAGTTGTCTTCGGGACATTGGATTTTTGAAATGGGCAAGTCAGCAAATTAACCTTTGGGCGTCTCGTATGAAACGTATGAGTGTTTTGTTTAATGATGAAAACTACAAACGTCATACGCCTACCGCTGACCTCGTAGTAAATGTTTTACAGGATTTTGACAGTGCGCTTGTATCTTATCTTGAGTCAGATACGTATCATAATGAAATGGTAAAAATTGCAAATACATATAGCACTTTACCATATTGGCAGGGTACTGGCACAAATTATAGTTTTGATGATACGTCTAAAATCCATATCAAACTGGATGATAAAACGACAATCGAACAGACTGGTGTTATTGCGGTGATGTATGACCGTGACGCAATGGGTGTTACAATCACAAAACGCAACGGAACTACAGAGCGTAACAACCATGACGAGTATACTAACTATTACAACAAAGCGACATATGGATATTTCAACGACATGAGCGAAAACGGCATTGTTTTCTATATTGCCGAAACCTAAAAATTGACAAGCGACGTCGGACAAATTTATTGTTCGACGTCGAACATTTTAAAAAGGTGGTGTATATATGTTTTTATCTGATTTTTGTGATAATTTAAAAAATATAAAAAAAGAAGAAAAAGAAGAAATGAAACTACCGTTATCAATTTCTTATTGGACTGATATGCTTTTTGAAAAGGCGGTGAGAATTTTTGAATGGGGCGGTGACTTACCATTTCCACAGAAAGAAATTGAAATGCGTTTATTATTGTATGGTTATTGCGGTTATGTAAACGACACAAACGTTGGGGAAATGGTTTCAATTGGTGGAATGTCTACACCAACACAATATTGGGATGAATTCAAAGACTTTACATATGCGGCGGCAACTGCTAAGGGTGGTACTAAAAAAATAGGAAAAGATTGTGTTATTATAAATAATACGGCTTTAAGGAATCCATTATATCCAATGATTAAACGTTATGCAAATTTATTAGCGCATACTGATGTATCATTAAAAATGTCTCTTGTAAACTTGCGTGTTAAAAATATTATTTCTACAGATTCACAGACAACCGCTGATAGTTATCGCACCATGTTTGATAAATTTTATAACGGTGATATTGACGCGATATTGGATGATGGATTATTGAAAAAGGGCAACGGTGGTATTGACAATCTTGCTTTAACATCTAGTGGGTCTCTAGGGGTAATGGATTGTATTGACGCAAGGAACGAGTTATTGCGTATGTTTTTTAATGAGATTGGTGTACGATACAACCGTGATAAAAAAGAAAGAATGATTGAGTCAGAAGTTGAAAACGACGAACAGATGTTACTGTTAAATATCAATGATATGCTTAAACAGCGGAAAAAAGCGTGTAACGAGATAAATAAGATTTTTAACAAAAATATTTCCGTTGAATTATCACCAGAATTCAAAATTATAGAAAAGAAAGTGGGTGACGATAATGCTAACAATTAGTCAGTATATTATGGAAAATAATGTACTTCCGTTCTCCAATTCTGATTTTGCACAAAATGGTTATGAACCATTAAACAGCGGAGACTTTCAAGGGATGCTCACGGAATGGATAAATTTTAATCATGGAGAATTACAAGTGCGTCCTACTATTGAAAACTCAATGGAAAACGACGTTGCTACAATTCAGAAAATGGTAGTCAATTTATACAAAGCAAAGAAATATACTTATGGACGTCTGTATAATTCTACTTTACTTAAATATGAACCTATAGAAAATTATGACAGAATTGAAACAACCACAGATAGTACCACAAAAGATACTACTGAAAGTACCGATTATGGAGTACAAGGCACTACGTCTAGTACAACATCCAGTAGTGCAGACGGGGCACAAAAAAATGATAATACAAAAACAGAAAATATGGAGTACGGAGAAACGACAACCGTTATAAAAGATAAATTAACAAAGTCCGGTAAAGAAAGAAGCACAGACAGCGGAAAAAAAATTTCTGAACATGAAGTTGCACCGTATGACTCCGAAACTTACTATAATCAAGAAAAAACAACCGATTCTTTTGACAGCTATTCTCACACAAATGAACTGTTAGACAGGATAGATGAAACAAATAGCACGGTCAATGTTCCTACAAAAACAGATAATAAAACGACAACCGTTGTAGAAAATATCGGAGAAAAAACAAACACACAGACCGCAACTTCCCAACAACGGCAACAAGCGCACACAGACACCGTAACCGGAAAAGAAGAAACGACATACAAACATGAAAACCGTACTCACGGAAATATTGGAGTCACAACTAGTCAACAAATGCTTGAAAGTGAAAGGGAAGTCGCTCTTTTCAATTTTGTGGGTATTGTAGCGCATGATATTGTAAAACTAATAGCAATTTGTTTGTATTAAGTTCGACGTCGAACATTAAGGGTGGTGAAAATATGAGTGACGTTTTACATTTAAGTGTTTTAACAACTAGAACTGATAAACGTTATCTTGTTAAAACAAGCAATGAAATAACGACAAGGGAAGTAAGACTGAAATCTGGAAGTAGTATTATTAACCCAATTTTGATAATGAAAAAACTTTCAGATTCACACATAAGACAATTTAACTATGCATTTATAAAAGAATACCAGCGTTATTATTTCGTGAATGATATTACTGAAATGAATGGCGACTTGATAAGTGTATCTTTGCACGTGGATGTTTTAAGTAGTTTCTCAAATGATATAAAGGGGTTGAGTTGTTTAATCATTCGACAAGAAAATCTAAACAATCCTTATTTTGTGGATGAAGAAGTAATGACAAGGGTGAAAAGGATAAGAGAAAAGAAGAACATTGGTGTAATTGGAGAAAATGTAACTAATTATTATTTAACTGTTAATAATGGGGGGTTGTAAGAATGAGTTATAGTTATTCCGGTAATGCAATAGCAAAAAGTGAATTGAATACGGGAGAAATCTATGAATATGATTATGTTTTTCCTCCACAACATAATACACCAATATGCATTTTACATAGTAAACAAATAATAAATAACGTAAGTTACGACAACTATTCATTGTGTGCCCCATTAGTTAATAATGTAACGCAATACCAATATGCCGAAAAAATTACTTTTTTCGATAAAAATGGAAATCAAACCTATACCGATACAAAAGAGCGAGCTGTAAACCAGCCGTCCGGTGGTAACACATGGGGTGCTGCTGTTTTATATTCAGACCCTAGACATAATCCTATTTACATTGACTATTCTTTTAATGCTGGTATACCTATTTTTAGTTCAATTGATGATGTAACTAATTATTTTAAAACAGGAGATACTTCAGATAGTGAAAAAAAGTTAAATACAAATTGGATTCTTGCAATTGACGGAACAAAAAGTCCACTTTACAAGTTAAAATGGAATTGTGCTTCAATATCAGAAAACGATATTGCAAGAGTTAGAATTGGCTATGGTGGTTATGATGATATAAGCGGTAAAGTATCTATTCATAAATGGCAATTAGTAGATTATAGCCCAAGTAATTTTAATACAAACTATGCTCAAATTAACAATGCAGTATGGGGAGAAGTAGCCGAAATTGTATCACCACTAGCAAGTTTAACGGCAGTATATATTGCAGTACAACTAGAATATTATTCCACACCTACTGTATTACCTACGGATTATTCATCAATTATGTATTGTGAGTTATTCAAAAATCAAAAAAATGGTCACATGTATGGTGATGTAGGATTTTTGGAAAAAGATGATAATGGGCTTTATAGTAAAGTTACAACTGGTGACGGTTCAACATTTACGGTAAAAGACGGAAACGAGGGAAGTAAAATTGTTACAAATGATGATGATTCTGGATATTCTGATGATAATGATGAAGATGAAAAAGACAATGATACAAGTGATGTTTCGTCGGGTATTGGAGTATTAACTACAACATTTAAAATGACAAAAGATAGATTACAACAATTAGGGAGATTTTTGTGGGGTTCAAATATTTTTGATAATTTTTCATTGATATGTAACAATCCCATAGAAAATATCATATCTTGTAAAAGTATACCATTATCTTTAGATGGTAGTACCAAAAAAATAATTTTAGGAAACGTTGACACCGGGGTAAACGGAGATAAAGTTAGTAAAAATTTTGCAAAACAAAATATTGGTAGTATAACAATTACAGAAAAATATCATAATTTTTTAGATTATGCCCCATACACTAATGTTATCATATATTTACCTTATGTGGGTTTTAAAGAATTAGATACGAATTTAGTAATGGGAAAAACATTATCAATTTCTTATACAGTAGATATTATCACTGGTGGTTGTCTATGTCAGATAAAATCGAATAATGTCAAATTATATGAGTTTAACGGCAATATGGGGATAGACATTCCTATCACTGCAAGCAATAGAGCACAAGTGGAAGCTGGTTATATTTCCAGTGGAATTGGAATTGCGTCCAGTGTCGCAAGTGGGAATATAGTAGGGGCAGTAACATCCCTTATAAATAGTGCAGAGTCACAATATCATTATGCTAGTACATCATCCCCGAACCCGATGTGCGTTGCGAGCACTAATAGAACGTGTTACATTATATTAGACCGTCCTACTTATCAGACATTAAAATCTTTCAATCACACAAGAGGTAAAAAATGTTATCTAACAAAAACTATAAATACATTAAAAGGATATACTATATGCGATGAACATATTGACCTTAGTGGTATTAGTGCAACCGATAGCGAAAAAGAAGAATTGATTAAAATTTTAAGCAGTGGATTTTTTGTAAATTAAAATAGGGGCTATGCCCCTATTTCACTTTTTTAAGATTTCCAGTTTTTGCTAAAGATAATAATTTAATGTTATCCGATAAATTTCCGGTATAATTTTTAATGCCGTTCACTTTTGCTAAAGGAATCCTTTTTTTATAATTGCCATAGTAACTTGACTTTACACCGATAGAAGATAACACAATATCAATGTCATTAGACGCACCGTTATATTTTGGGTAAAAGTTCGATGTCGAACAATTTAAAAACAATTCTCTTTCCTTAGTTCTTCTTTTTCGTAAACCATCTAAAACATTTCCACCAGACTTAATGTATAGTAACATTGAGTCAGCTATTTCTTTTTTGGTTCTAGTTCCTTTTGCTGTCAACTGATCAATATTTCCGACATTGTAAGCAAAAGAAACCAACGAATCAAACTCATTTTGTGTAAAATTATAACAATCATTATATTTCATAACCTTTGTTTCAAAGCGTTTCATATCCTTTTTTAAAAGTTTTAACGCTTGTTCTTTTGTTATAGACTGATTTTCATCAACGTCTTTTCCGTAATGACCGTAACCAATAGTGTAATACTTTTCTGTTTTAACTGCTTTTGTAGCTTTAGGACAAAAGCCCTCAAAATAAATAATGAGTTTCAACCCATTTTCACTTATTTTCATTGTTACCACCTCTCAATAATTCATCAATTTTATCAACCAACTTTTGAATTGTTAACGTTTGTTTTCCTAATTTTTCAGTTAACTGTGCAATTTCTTCTTTATGTGTTTTTGTAAGATCTTTTACATAGACCGCTAAACAAGCAACACACGCAATTGGAAAACCAACGTTCTGTACTAATGTTATAAAATCCATATGTAACACCTCTTTCTATACTTTTGTAATAACAATAACATAACTATTATACAATGTCAATATTGTATTATCGAACTATAACAATTATATAAAATCTATACTACTGCACCACGTCAGCACCACACCGCACCAATGCACCGCCACGTT
>ERZ779729.2127-NODE-2127-length-12431-cov-1.793552_pt1 | contig 12431 bp, 5 predicted proteins | sample MGYA00511072_ERZ779729 | MGnify/ENA primary metagenome ERZ779729 (study PRJEB29588, sample SAMEA2156675) | human gut metagenome | biome: human gut; feature: human-associated habitat; material: faeces | place: Denmark | collected 2008/2010 ...
CGCGCTTGGTTCAAAAAGGTGGGCGTCGTCTATCAGAATCCCGACTACCAACTCTTTATGCCCACCGTGCGGCAGGAGATCTCATTCGGCGCAAAGAGTGAAGAATATGCCGCGGAAATTGCCGAACTGTTCGGCGTAAAGCACCTGTGGGAACGTCACCCGCAGTCCCTCTCCGAAGGGCAGAAGCGGCGCGTTTCCATTGCCGCCGTCGCCGCCTGCGAACCGGAAGTTTTGCTCTTGGACGAACCGACGGTAGGGCAGGACTATGACGGGCTCTGCCAGATGGTGGAGATACTCAACAAGCTCCACGAACAGACGGGCAACACGATGATCACTATCACGCACGACGTGCGCTGCGCAGAAGCGCTCTGCGACAGGGCGTACCTCATCGCGGACGGCGTCGTTCAGAGAAGTGGTGGCAAAGAACTCGTGCGGGAGTATTTCACGTCGTGAAGGATAAGGGGGAATATGATGCACCATTCACAGCTTGAATATCTTGTAGCCGTACAGAAGTTGCAGCGGCAAGACCGCGGCGCAAAGGGGTACGAAGTTGCAGAGTACCTGAACGTGTCGCCCGCGTATGCGGTAAAACTCAACGTCTATGCCGAATCGCAGGGGTATATCCGGCGGGACAAGGCGCGTACAATACGGCTGACGCCGCTCGGCGAACAAGTGATGGAAGAGTACCTTATGGCAGCACGCTCGATGGGAAAGTTTCTGTGTTCCTGCGGAGCGGACGAAGGCGATGTATAAGGAGACGCCGTAAGATGCGTATGCGCGCTTACGGGCTCGACGCGGCAGGCACTCGTCAAAGCGCATACCGCGCAAAACGGATAAAAATTTTTTTTGCACATAGGTTCGCATACGGGAACTTGTGGGTGAGAAAAGCGGAAAGGCCATGGCCTTTCCCGTAGCCTGACGGCTACGGGAATAAACCAAATCTGAAAGTAGAAAAGGAGAACGCTCGGTGTTATTAAAGTTAGAGAATATAGGAAAGATTTACGACAGCAACGATATTCTGACAATAGGTATCCGCGGCGTAAATCTTGAACTTGATTACAACGAGTTCGTGACGATAGAGGGCGAAAGCGGTTCGGGGAAGAGTACGCTCTTAAACGTCATTGCGGCAAACGACACCTATGAAGAGGGCGAACTGTGGTTCAACGGTATGGAGACCTCGCACTATTCGGAGAGCGATTGGGAAAAATACCGTGAACGTAATATCGCCATGATATTTCAGGATTTCAACATCATAGAAAACCTCACCGTTTTGGAAAACGTGGAGCTTGCGCTTTTGCGTATGGACGACGTGAAAGAACGCCGCAGGATCGCGAAGGAACTCATCGGCAGAGTCGGGCTGACGAAGCAAATGAACCAGCGCGGCAGCAAGCTATCGGGCGGAGAAAAGCAGCGGACGGTCATCGCCCGCGCGCTCGCAAAGGACGCGCCCGTTATCCTCGCAGACGAACCGACGGGCAACCTCGATGTCAAGGCATCAAAGGAAGTGGCGGCACTTCTGAAAGAGGTGAGCAAGGATAAGCTCGTCATCGTCGTCACGCACAATCCCGAATTTTTCAAGCAGTACGCCACGCGCAGGGTGCGCGTGTACGACGGAAAAATCTCCGAAGATAGGGTAATCGAGAAACCTGCTCCCGTGAGCGCGGATGCGCAGACGGAAGAGATACATACGACAAAACGGCTGAATTTTAAAAACACGCTACATATCGGCGTGCTCAACTACAAGAGCCGCCCAAAATTCACGCTTATGATGACATTCGCGTTGTTTGTGTGCGCGATAACGATGTTTCTCGTCATCTCGCTGTTCGGACAGAGCCTTATTCAGCCTACGATGACGACGTTGGACAACACCGGCGTGGAGGGGAAGGTCATTCTTTCCAACCGTGAGAATGACATTACACAAGAGCAGCTCGACGAAGTTGCGGGCAGCACGAAAGCAGGTTTTTTCCTGCTGGACAGGGAACTTTCCGAGTTCACAGTCAGCATTCCCCGAACGGGCGGAATGTTGCAATCATACGACGTTACCTGCCTGTATTCTCCGTATGAACATAATCTCGAACAGGGAGAGGCGGTGCTTGTGTTACCAAGTTCCGTATCGGGTGATGCGGATGCGATCAGATCGGCATTTTTGAATGCAGGCGTAGGGATATACGAAATATCGGTGGAAAATACGCTTGATGCGGGCGGGATATATCTGTACCTCGCCTGCGACGATCTGAATGCGTACGGGGAGAAGATGCAGGCATTGTATTCGGGGATGACGCTCGGCACGGACGAAACCACGGTATATACATTTGAAATTGATGAAAGTTTGTTGCCAGGGCAGGTCGACCTCGTCAACTCGAACTATTATGCGGCGGACGGAAAGACCGTCGTGTTCGGTGCGAAGGCGGATAAATCCTATACGGTAATGACTTCGAACGAAAAGAACGAAGAAATATCGGGGCTTATCGTGCAGATGAACGAAGAGGACTATGCGGCAATGTTTGCGGGAGGCGGTTCGTCGGTACAGAGCGTGCTGTATTACGGAAGCGACGAAGCTGCCGCAGGCGCTGTCGCCTCTCTTCCTGCGGGATATATGGGAATGCTGTCGACGACGCAGGTATATGTGCAGGACGCTATGGATATATTCACGGCAAACGTATTGTGGTATATCGTGCTCATCGCCGTAAGTATTGTCTTTGCCATGCTCATCAGCGTCATCTTCATGCGGAGCGTAAAGATCTATCAGGCGGACTTCGCGGTGTACAGAACGCTCGGTATCTCGCGGAAGATAAGTTCCCGCAGCTTGTATATTCAGATGCTGCTCATTTTCCTGCCTACGCTCTTGCTCTTACCCGTTATATCGCTGATTGCGACGGTTATTCCGGGTAGCAGTCTCGCGTTTATTTCGGCAGGCAATTACTTCTTTATTGAGGCAATGATGCTGCTCATCGTAGAATTCGTTGCGTTCGGGTTCAATAAGAGTATCAACGGTCAATCTATCCGCAAGAGCCTGAGGAGGGGATCGAAATAATGGTCAAGATAAAAATAGAGAATATAAAAAAGACGTTCAATCCCCGTTCGCGCAATAAAAATCAGGTACTCAAAGGCGTTTCCTTCGACCTTCCCGAAAAAGGTCTTGTCGCCATCTTCGGCAAGTCGGGCAGCGGCAAAACGACGCTTCTGAACATTATCGGCGGGCTGGAAAGGCAGGACGGCGGTAGAATTTATATCGACGGCGAGAACGTCGCGGGCAAGGTAGATAAAATACGCAACGCCAAAATCGGGTTTATTTTTCAGAATTATTATCTTGAAAGAGGATGTACCATATCCGAAATCATGCGCAACGCCATGCTCATCGCCGGATTTGACGATGAAGCGGAGATAAAGCGCCGCAGCGAAGAAGTTCTTAAAATCGTGGATATGGGGCGGTATAAGAACAAGCAGGGCGACGCGCTTTCGGGCGGACAGAAGCAGAGGGTAGCGATCGCCCGCGCGCTCATCAAGGGCGCGGACATCATTCTTGCGGACGAGCCGACGGGCAACCTCGACGCGCAGAACACCGTCAAGGTCATGGAGATCCTTAAAGAGATTTCCAAAACGCGACTCGTTGTGCTCGTCACACACGAGATCACGCTCATCAAGAACTATGCCGATAGCTATATCCAGATTGTGGACGGGCAGCTTGTCGAGAACGCATCGCTCGGAGAGGTGTTCGATTACGAGACGGAGGCGAACAACATCTATGTGGATGAAAATGCGGCGCGGGAATTTGCCGCGGAAGGGCTTGACATAGAGCTGTACGGCGAGCCGATCACCGGAAAGGACAAAATACAGATCATCAACGACAAGGGCGAGCTGTACATAAAAGCGGGCAAAAACGTTACCGTTTTAGACAGTACAAGTGAACGGCGGCTTGTGTTCCGCGGTGCGGAGGATAGTGCGGAGGAACGCCGGCAGAGCGCCGCGCAGACGAATACGGCGGCATTTGCGGGGAGCACGGCAAAGCGCAACGGCAGGCTGTTCCGTTTCGGAAATATCTTTCGCGTATTCCGTTCGGACGGGGAAGAAAGGCTCTATTCCACCGCAAATATCTTCAAGCAGATATTCATTGTCGTTATGGCGGTCGTAATGTGCTTTTTCTCTCTCTTTGCGTTTGAAACAATGAACACTGCGGCAGAGAGAAAGCCGCTCGGCGAAAACAGCGTATATGTCGGCATGGATTCGTATGCGGAGGTCAGCCGCCTGAACAGGCAGACCGAAACGCTGTATGAGGATATCGACTTCTTTGCGCTGCAATATGCCGAAGGTTCGTTCTCGTATAACAATTTGCAGTCGCTCTCGGGTGTCATCGCGCAGTATGCGCCCCGTTCGCTGCAAAAAGACGTCACGGCGGAAAGCGTGGGGTTGCAGTTCGGCGAAATGCCGGAGGACGGTGAAGTGCTCATCACGCGCGGTCTTGCGGAAACGCTCAAAGGCGAACTGCGGATAAGTGAACTACAAAACGACAGTTCCGCTCTCTTGATGCTGTTTGATAAAAATTACCACATCAGTGGGATTGTGGAAGGGGACGAACCCTACGTCTATATGAATCGCGCGGACTACGTCAATTTTCTCGGGGTGTATGGCGAGATTTATTTCACCGACAGAACGCACCTGTTTTTCAAAGACGGCTATACCGACAGCGAAACAAATTCCACCGTAAACGGTTTTTCGGCGGAGATATGCCTGTACGAGGGCGGCAATCTTGACCTCAACAACGATGAGGTCGTGGTGGAGATAAACCGCAACGCCGTATATATGATGATGTCGGATACGACGCAGGCAGATTTTCTCATCGAAACGGCGAACAAAACGCTGCTGGATTCGCCGCAGCTTTTGTCCGTGACGGACAGCTACCCGATGTATGTCCGCCAGATGCAGCTCACGCGGTCTGCCATGACGACGGACGTCCGCATCTATGTTACGCAGGATACGCTCGACGATATCTTCGTATATATCCGCCCCAATCTCGACGCGCTCGGAAGCGATTCGGGGTACTATTTCGAAATAAACACCTCGGGCGGGGAACAGTTTGCAAACCTTAACCAAAGGCTTGCCGACCGCGGCGTGGTGGCGGTGGACATACAGTCGCTGTATGAGGAAGCAGATGCGCAGACCGCCGCGCAGGCGGTATCCAACCTCATGATATTCCTCGTCGCCGCGGTGCTGATGTACCTTATTTATTTCTTCATAGAAAAATCGGGCAGCGTGAAAAACAGTAAGGAGTACGGCATTTACCGCGCGATCGGCGTGAACAGGAGCAACCTGCTGTTCAAAGAGACGGTAAGCGCCTGCGTGAATAACCTGGTCGGGTATCTTCTCACCTTCATCGTCGCGGTCGCCCTGATGAGCGTAAGGTACTTTACAGGCAATATCGCGTTCGGCGCGTTCATAGGAATCGCCGCCGCGGTGTTTGCGGCAAGCGCGCTCATCATGGTGGGGATCTCGCTTATCCCGTACCTGTTCGTATTGTTCAGAACGCCTTCGCAGATCCTTTCGCGGTACGACATTTAATTACGGAATCGACTGTCGCGCTTGGCGCGTGCAGGGTTCACAAATAAAATTTTTATAAAAGGAGTAGTGTAACTATGACAGCAGTAAAAAAGAAATTGCTCATCGCACTTGCGTTCGTGGCAATGCTTTTTGCAGGCATCGCTCTTCTTTCCGCTTGCAGCGGGAACGAAGACGATCTCAAAGTCACCTTTATGGTGCAGGAAGACGGCGGCGAGTGGGGCTCGTACCGCGAAGCCGATATCGTTGACGGCAGCGTAGAGATGCCTGAAAATCCTACAAAGCTGTATTATAATTTCAGCAACTGGTATTATACGCAGGACGGAACCGGCGATCCGTTTGAAAACAGCGGCATCACGGAGAGTGTTACCGTATATGCGCGCTTTGTTCCAATCGAAGTCGAAATCGTTTTCAACGGCACTAACGAAGGAACGCAGAACCTCGTCGACGTCGTAAACAATACATATACATACGATCCCGGTGAAGGGCTGGAATTCAGCGGCTGGTACACCAACGCGAACTTTGCGGAAAACACCAAATGGGACGGAGAGTCCGTCGTTACCACGCTGTATGCCCGCTCTGTAGCGCGCATCACGTTCAACAACGGGTATGAGGATGTGTACACGACGACCGTAGCGCCCGGAACAGTGTTTACCGATCCCGCCTCGGCAGACGGCATCGAGGCTACGGAGATCCGCAAAGATTATATGTCCAAACACGATATCGCCTATTGGGACGAGGACGGCAACGAGTTCGATTTCTCCGAGCCTATTACGCAGAATACAAACATCACGGTCACATGGCGTTCGCCGTTTTTGGCATACGAAGTGAACAATGTAACAGGCAATCTGAGACTGACGATGTATCGAAGCAACGAAGAATATATCTATGACGATACGGAGACTGCCGCTACGGCGAGCACCGTGCCCGTCATCTCCATCCCCGGCGAGCTCACCTTCGATAAAGACGGCAACGGCGTTGCCGAAACGTATAAAGTGGAGGAAGTGAACCTGAATGGCGCATTACTGAGCGGTTCCGTCATTCAAAAGCTCATCATCGGCGAGGGGGTCTCCATCGTGCAGAACATCAATTCGTCGACCGCCTGCACCGTAAAGGAAATTTCTCTTCCCTCTACGCTGAAAGTGATCATCAACTGCTTCAATAACCTCAACGCGCTCGAAAGCGTCGAGATTCCCGAGGGCGTGGAAGTCATCATCGGCAGTTTCTGGGCAAATTGCAACGCCGGCTGGAATAGTCTTGCCGGAATGGTAAACCTGGGAGAGGCGTATCCCTTTGAGATCGTCGTTCCTTCAAGCGTGAAGAACCTTTCGATGGTTCCTTCCAACTTTACGTATTCCGCCACAAAGTCGACGGCAAAGACCGGAGATTTTTACAGAGACGGAAACTATGTGTATAAAATTGACGACGCCGAAGGGCATGAGGGAGACCTGCTCCTCATTGCCGATTACGGCGAAGAGGGCGGTTCGCTCTCCGTTCCGGATGGCGTGGAAGGCATTCAGGTAGGCACATACTTCAACCGTACGTACGAATACTTTGTTTTGCCTTCATCGTTCAGCTATATCGGCTACAATGCGGATGCGTCCGATTATGCGGCTTATACGTTCGATAACAGTACTTATTCGGGTTGCAATCACTTTTTATGGGATGACCAGTATGCTTCCAATCCCCGCGGAAATATTGCCGCCGCAGGCTATGCGGTATTTAATAATATGGATGCTCTTACCAATCTTGTATTTAACGGGGATGATCCCGAAGGCAGCGCCGCAGACTTTGCGTTTATGGGGGATCCTACGGGCTACGGAAGCATGATGGAGACTCAGCTTGAACCCTATACGGCTACGTCCTATACGGACGTCGTCGTGTATATCGGCGAAGTTGCAGAGCCGCAGGTAACCATCACGCTTGAAAACGAGCTGACTGGCAAGAGCTACACGGCAACGATCACAAAGAAGAAGAACGAAAGCCTTACCATAGAAGAAATACTGAATGCCGTTGACGATGCAAATAATACGACGTTTGCAGAGGCGTATTCGACAGACAAAGTGCTTACCGTTTCCGGCGTTACGGCATTCGGTCAGCCGTACGATTTAAGCGAGACGCTCACGACCAACGTATATCTTACCGTTGTCACCGATTACGAGGAGATCGATAGTGGCTATATTGCAGTAGATAACGGCGACGGCACCGCGACAATCACAGGGTATGCCGGCAATGGGTATACGACGGCAGACGGCCTTGTCATAATCAGCATACCTAACGAGGTGACGGTCAACGGAAAGCAGCTTACGGTGACCGCGATCGCCGACGGCGCGTTCGATGCAACGAAGAATTCGGCTTGCATCAATATCGGATATGTCAGAATTCCTTCTTCCGTCAAAACTATTGGCAATAAAGCGTTCTATATGTGCGAAGGTCTGGTTTCCGTTGATATCGTTCAGGGCGGATTGGAGAAGATAGGGGTAAGCGCGTTTGAAGGAACTTCACTCGTTACTGTCGCTGTTCCGCTTGCCAACTTAAAGGAAGTGGGAGCATATGCTTTCAAGATTGAAACGCTCGAGCAGTTCCTGCCGGCCGAAGGCGAAGAAGACAGAGATATGCTCACCAAGACGGACTTAAAAGAAGGGGATTTCTTCATCCGTCAGGATGTAATCGGTGTTGACGGATATATGCCTATCTATGGCGGATACGGATTATATCAGTATGTCGGTAAAACAACGACAGACGGCGTAACAACATGGAACGTAAAATTTGTTGCAAGTGCAGGAGCTGTCAATGCAAACGAAGATATTGTAATGATCAGCCTTGGGGATGTCACGGATAGCACCAATATAATAAGTTATGAAATAATGGAAGGCTCGTTCTATTATATCAATTCAGAGACATCGATGAGCAGCACTATAACTTTTTATTCGGTGTCCAAAATACATCAGAATGCCTTTACGGATAGCGCAATCGGCGGGATAACAATGCAGTATTCAAGCGATTACATGGGCGAATTTACCGGTAATACATTAGCTGAATTTATTGCGGCGAATCAGTCGGTATTTGAAGACGGCTGGTATGAGGGATATACCGAAGAAGGCATGGGCGCCGATCGTGTTACAGAATCCTAAAATTAAAATTTGCAACTCATTATAAGCCGGAACTGCCGTCCGCCCTCCGGCGGGCGGCGGTTTCTGCACATATCCGGGCAAGAGGAGGAACAGATTTTGAAGAAAAAGATAAAGAGCATTGCAGTATTGTTATGCTGTGCGGTTCTCGCATTTGGGCTTTCCGCATGTGCCGCGGGCACGGGAGCAAATTCCCCGCAGGATGCCATAAAAGATGCCTACGGCGATACGCAGTATAAAATTTCATTCTATGCGGGCAATCTGGAAGAGCCGCTCTCCGATATATATTACTCTGCCAACGATATGCCCTCGCTTCCCTCGCCCGAAAGGGTCGGCTATGTGTTCGCGGGGTGGTTTTTCGATTCCGCGCTGACCGACCCGTGCGACGTATCGGACGGCGACCTGTATTGGAAAATGTGCGACGTAACTCTCTATGCCAAGTGGGAAAAGGAGGCGATCGTCAATAACGGCACATACGATATCGAGTTTGAAGCCAATATCGTGGAGAGCAGCGTGGCTAAGGGCATCCTTGCGGATAAGTATGGCTGGCGCGATTTTCCCGAAGATATCATCGCAAACGAAACGTATATCGAAAAGAACGATTCGGGCACATGGCTGCGCGTTCAGTCCGACGCGCGGCCCTATTTTCGGAGAGGGAACTGGTACTTTTGAACGGCAGGCGTATACGGTCACGGACGGCGGAACTGGCAGGCTTTCGGAAGAGCTCAGCGTGCTCGACAGGACGAGTACGGTGCAGACGGTTTATTACGATATCTCTGACCTTGATATCGCCGAACCCATCACGCTGTATGTGGAGTATTATAACTGGGCAGCCGACCTATCTTCAGGCGAAAACCGCGATAATTGTTCGGTTTCATACGCCGTGCAGTTCGAAATCACGCGATTTTTGGGTTTTTCGCAGTCGTTTGTCAATCCCGAAGGCGTGCTGGAAGACGGCATATATCTCGTGCCCACACACTATACGGAACTGAACAAAGGGGTTGCCATGCTTGATTTCTTCAACCCCGTATATTCGTATATCGTGGCGGAGGACGGGCATTATACGCTTGTAAAACAACTGACGGCATATAATTCCGACCTTATGAATCTGGAAGGCGACGACTATTTTAACCGCAGCACGGGTTATGCGCGCGACTTTACCTATTTTCTGACGGACGCAGAGAATGTGGTGACCGAAGAGCAGATGAATGCCGAAGATGTGTATATCCCGGAGCTGCTGGATGCGGGCACGTTCGGCACGCTTACCTATGAGTTCCATGCCGATACGGGCAGGTATTACTATACGTTCGACCTCGGCACCGAACTGGATAAGGACATCATGTACGGCGGCAGCACGGGCGCGATGGAGCAGATGTTCAATTTTCCGTTCAGCTATCGCAGGCTCTGTATCGGGTATAACAGCATGGTGCGCATCACCGACTGGGATTATACGCCGGTAGAGGGAGACGCCTACACATATTCGGACAGCGTTCCATTCTATTCCGGGTATGCCGATGTGGATTTTGCCGACGACAACACGGTGTACAACACTTTGCAGAATTACGCTTACGCCGTAAGAATGGTCAATATGTTCTATTCTTCGTTCGACGGCGGCAATACGGGCAGCGCAAATTATGACAGCAAAATGGTCATCTCGCCTTCGGCGCAGACAGCAGCGGCGGGAAACGTCTCCGGGATGCGTTACAGCCTTTCCTATTTCGATATCGTATACGAGGCGTACGGGTACGATCCGGTAACGGATGGCGCATTGTACTCCAATGCCATTTCGTATCTTTCGCTGATGCGCCCGGCGGCGACGAATACCGACCGCGCGCGCGTCGATATCGGTAAAACGCTTGCCGCGGGAACGGAAGTCGACCTTGTTTCGCTCTATCAGGAAAAGGTTTATCCTACGGTCACGGCGGCAAACCTGAGCTGGCAGGCGTACGGGCTGGATGCAAACGGCAATGCGGACTTTTCTTCTCCCGTTGCGCTTTCACGCAATTTCACGTTTGAAGAGGGCGTGGCGGTCCTGTATACGGCGGATTATGAATACGGAGAACGCACATGCGTCGTAACGCTTCTTCCCGAAGAGGAGCCGCAGTATCGGGTGGAGGATGACAGCTGGTACTATGATGAGGATGAAGGCATATGGGTGACGGACGAACGTTTCCTTACGGGCAATTACGTTCCCGTGCCGGAGATCACCTATACTTGGCTCGGAAGAGAATATACGACGTATTCGATGATAAAATACGAAGACGGAACGGATGAATACCGAACAAATTATCTCTATGTGGGCGTATGGGAATATTGGAACGGTATATATCGGCGCGTGTTCAGCCAGTTTGCGGGCTCATACAGGGAAGGCAACAATCTTTTCACGATGAGCGCCGAGCGGATGCGGCTTACGTTCCGCCTCACCAACCGCTTCGGCGAGTGGGAAACGGTCATCCTTGAATACCGCGGCAACAATGTCGGCAATTATTACCTTACGGACGACGAAGGAAACAGAGTTCAGTCAAGCGACTTTACCTATACCGAAGGGGCGCGCGACGTCATTGAATACGAAGAGCCGAATGCATTTATTCTGGAAAGCGAAGCGGATATTTCGGCTTTGCCGCAGTCGTATACGATGCACATCACGGAATCGGGGCAGTCGTCCCGTTCCGAACTTGCGTTCTCTTACGCGACCGTTTATCTGCGCGGCAGCACACAGACGGTGCGGGATACTGGAGAGATATGGGTGCTGATCGAAAACGAACCGTATGCCGTCGTCATTCTGCATTATTATAACGACTATGGCGACCATGCGTTTTGCAGCGCGATGTACAATTTTACGATAGACGCAAAGAGCGTTGCCGATTACCGTTTTATCGACGAAGGTTCCGCGTTGTTTACGGAGCAGGAGTTTGAGATGGAACGCCCGAAAATTTTCGGAGGCGGAGATATTTCCCTTTCGCGCGGCACGTTCTATGTGTACAGGCGCTCCGGCGACAACTATGAGCGTGCCGGAAGCGATATGTATACAAACAACAGCACGACTTTCGGTACGGCGCTCACCTTTTTACAGGAAGGGGAGTATATGGTGGAACTGGAATTCTGGTTCCGCACGGATGAGAAGGGAACGCCCGTCTTTTCCGTCTACGATCCGTCCGATTCGGATACGACCGTGAGTGTTTCACTTTGCCGCAAATTTACCGTGTACGACGCGGGCTGCGATATTTCCGTGACATATGCGACCGATAAAGAACACCCGTTCGACACGGACCGCCTGAGCGCCGCAAATATCACGGAAGATGAAAATTATTATTACTACACCGTTACCGTCAGCATGGCGGAAAGCAATTTGTCGCTTTCCAATGTCTATTTTGAATCCACGCCCGACAGATTGTACGGTTGGAGTTCGGTTCCGGAAATGTCAGGCCGTCTATTCTCCGCGGGAAGTTCGATAGGGCAACTCGGCGTGGAACTCGGAACGCTTACACCCACGATCTACGCTTTGTGGGATAAGGGTATCACGATAGACGCGTACTACGATATGGACGGCGAAACGACCGAATATATGGGTTCCGTCACATATTACAGACCGAATAACGGAGGATATGCAAACTATTCCGTCAGCTTGTTTGATTTCAGGCAATTCTATTCTTTCCCCGACGGATATGAGCAGGTCGGCTGGCGGGCGGACAAACCGGTCTTCAGCGAAGGATACGGGCCGGACGCTGTGTACAGCTATACCCTTGA
>ERZ779729.2133-NODE-2133-length-12412-cov-11.488144_pt1 | contig 12412 bp, 9 predicted proteins | sample MGYA00511072_ERZ779729 | MGnify/ENA primary metagenome ERZ779729 (study PRJEB29588, sample SAMEA2156675) | human gut metagenome | biome: human gut; feature: human-associated habitat; material: faeces | place: Denmark | collected 2008/2010 ...
CCGCCTCTGGACTCCGCAAGGGGCAGACGAAAAGGGACGAAGTCCCCCCCTTGACCCTTCGCGCGATTGGGTTGGTCGCTCTTCCATACTTTACCCGCGTGTTAATCCGTCAGGCGTTCCTTCGTCTCGCGTCCCTCACGCAATAATTTTCTCATTCCTTCCCTATCCTCATCCCGCAGCGCGTCCCGATACTCCGTCACCCGCTGCACCAAGTCCTCCACCACCGGCAGCAGCGCCTCTCGATTATCAAAGAACAGCTCCGTCCACATATCCTCGTTCAGCCGTGCCACGCGGGTCATATCCGCGAAGCTCCCTGCCGAGAACCCGCGGTGCTTATCCGCCAGCGGGCACTTCACATACGCGCTCGACACGACATGCGCCAGCTGCGACGTATACGCAATCATCTCGTCATGCGTCTTCGGCGTCGTGAACTGCACACGCAGGAAGCCCAGTTTCATGAAAAAGTCGCGGGCGCGCTGCAAAACCGCCGGGTCGTCGTCGCCGTGACCGCACAGAATCATCGACGCATGGTCGAACAGATCGTCGCGGGCGTACTTGAAGCCGCTGTACTCGCGCCCCGCCATCGGGTGTCCGCCGATGAAATGCCACGCATACCGCTGTGATACGGGAAACAGTGCGTCGCAAATCACCTGCTTCACGCCGCCGCAGTCAATCACAAGGCTGTCGGGCTTAAAGTCCGCCGCGTGCGCGGTCACATAGTCGATAATCCCCTGCGGGTACAGGCAAATCAGCACAACGTCGCACTGCGGCAGCGTCTCCGCCGTCAGTTCGCCGTCAATCGCCTCCATCAGGAACGCGCGGCGCATCGTGTCCGCATTCTTGTCCGTGCCATAAACCGTGTACGGCGTGTGGAGCTTGATGGTTTTCGCGAGTGAGCCGCCAATCAGCCCCAAGCCGACAATACCTACATTCTGCATGAAAAAAATCCTCCGTTCTTCTGCACTCCCGTTTCAAGGAATGCGCTGCAACGGAGGATTTCGACGTATCATGCGTTTTTTCCTGCTGATTTACGCCTGAACCGTAGCTTTCTGCTGCTTTTTCTGCTTCTTCGCCGGCTGCTCGCCAACTTTCGGGACGTGGTATTCGCACTTTTCGTCAAAGCGGACGGATTCCGGCGGCTTCTCCAGTTCTTCTGGATGATTGAGCAGATACGACATCGTGCCGAAGAACGCCGCGTAGTGCGCGCCGGAGCAGACGCGCTCATCCGCCGTGATGCCGATGGGCAGGAAGCGCTTCATGCGCGCCTCCCCCTTCTCCACCACGGCAACCTTCTCCACGGTACCCATGCCGAAGAACAGCGTAACCGAACCGAAGTTGTAGATGTGGTGGTTGACGTGATGCAGGCCGATGGAAGCGTTGTTGGTGATATACATGCTGGTATGGAAGGGCAGCTCGTCCAGCAGTGCGCCGGGGCAGAGCCCGTAGCGATCAAGCAGGCGAACCAGCGCGACGATGCCCGTTGCCAGACCCGGCACGACCAGCACCGCTTTCGCCAGCTTATCCGCGAAATTCTTCTTGTCCTCGCCGCGGTTGGCGTTGATGACCTTTTCCATGCGGTCGCGCACATCGTAGATGGTGTCGGTCAGGTCGTACTTCACCTTCACCGCGGTCTCGCCCATTTCGGCGTTCTGCGGGTTCTTGAGCATCGTGAAGGACACGGCGCACATGTTCCGCGCGAAGAACTGCTTATTGAGGATGAAGCGGTTGATTTCCGGGTGCTGGGCCACAGTGCGGACGAACGCGGCAATAATAATCTGCATGAACGTGATTTTCTCGCCCTTCGCCGCCTGCGCCGCAATGTAGCGCGTCAGCAGCTCATAGTCCACGCGGTGCTGCAGGAAAACCTGCGCGTCGCAGCGCATGGGCATCAGGTACGGCGTAATGCCGACGATGGGGTCAATGGACGACACGCGCCGTCCGTCGGGTCGAAATCCGAACATGGTACTTTCCTCTCTCTCTTGTCCTCGGCTGTCCATCGGAATGAATGAAAAATGAATGATTTCAGCCGCAATTTTATTGTATGGATTTTGGGCGATTTGTCAATAGGGCATCGGCGGATGATTTCGGATGTGCGCAAAAAGGCACTGCCGCGCTGCAGCAGTGCCCATTGCTTTGCCCTTTGACTGGGATTTTTACCAAGTCGCCTTCATGGCCTGTTCCACGCACTTCTGGTGATCTGCATCCACACGGTCTGTACCGTGGGTCTTGCTGCCGTAGAAGTGCAGGCAGAACTGCCCATCGAAGTTGTTGTCCAGAATTGTGTTTGTGCCGTGGGGTTCGGAGTAAATCGACGCGGCATACACATGCCCGTTGTACTTCACCAGCACTGCGCGGCGGCGCCAGCTGAACGTGCCGCCGTTGATTTTCTTGAGAATCGCGGTATCTTCCGCCGTCAGCGGCTCGGCGTCCATGTGGTTGCCGCCGCTCTGCCGGCGCGCGGAGAAAATCAGCCCCGTGCTGACGTCCTTAATCTGGAATACAGCGCCGTTCGGGATGACGTACTTGCCACCATTGAACCAGTCCAGTCGCTCGGTGGTAATCTTGCCGCTGCTGGCGCTCGCCACGACGGATTCAATCTTCTTGAGCGTCGCGCTGCCCGCCACGCCGTCCGCCGTCAGACCGTACTTCCTCTGGAATGCCTTGACGGCGCTCTCGGTCGTCGCGCCGAACGAACCGTCGACATACGCTGTGTAGAAGCCCAGCTTCTTCAGGTTGGTCTGCAGCGTCTTGACTGCCGTGCCGGTTGCGCCCTTGCGGAGCGAATCGTCATCGGTGCTGGTATTGCTGTCCGCGTTTTTGTACGCGCTGTCGAGCTTTTTGAGCGTTTCGCTGCCCGCCACGCCATCCGCCGTCAGGTTATACTTCTTCTGGAACGCCTTGACCGCCGCAACCGTCGTATCGCCATAATCGCCGTCAATGGACGCATTGTAGAAGCCGAGCTTTTTCAGCTTCGTCTGCAAATCCTTGACCGCGCTGCCGGTTGCGCCTTTGCGGAGCGAGTCGTCATCCTTGTCGCTGTCCGCGTTCTTGTACGCGCTGTCGAGCTTTTTGAGCGTTTCGCTGCCCGCCACGCCGTCCGCCGTCAGATTATACTTCTTCTGGAACGCCTTGACTGCCGCAACCGTCGTATCGCCATAGCTGCCATCGACATAGGCGTTGTAGAAGCCGAGCTTTTTCAGCTTCGTCTGCAAATCCTTTACCGCGCTGCCGGTTGCGCCTTTGCGGAGCGAGTCGTCATCCTTGTCGCTGTCCGCGTTCTTGTACGCGCTGTCGAGCTTTTTGAGCGTTTCGCTGCCCGCCACGCCGTCCGCCGTCAGGTTATACTTCTTCTGAAACGCCTTGACCGCCGCGTATGTGCCCGAACCAAACGTGCTATCCACCGTGCCGTCGTAATAGCCCAGCTTCTTCAGCTTCGTCTGCAAGTCCTTGACGGCGCTGCCGCTGTCGCCCATGCGGAGCGAATCGTCATCCTTGTCGCTGTCCGCGTTCTTGTACGCGCTGTCGAGCTTCTTGAGCGTTTCGCTGCCCGCCACGCCGTCCGCCGTCAGGTTATACTTCTTCTGGAACGCGCGAACCGCCGCGTATGTGCCCGAACCAAACGTGCTGTCCACCGTGCCGTCGTAATAGCCCAGCTTCTTCAGCTTCGTCTGCAAGTCCTTGACGGCGCTGCCGCTGTCGCCCATGCGGAGCGAATCAACGTCCTTGTCGCTGTCCGCGTTCTTGTACGCGCTGTCCAGCTTTTTGAGCGTCTCTTTGCCTGCAATGCCATCCGCCGTCAGGTTATACTTCTTCTGGAACGCCTTGACCGCCGCGACGGTCGTGTCGCCATAATCGCCATCGACATAAGCATCATAATAGCCGAGTTTTTTCAGCTTTGTCTGCAAATCCTTGACGGCGCTGCCAGTGCTCCCCTTTTCCAGCCGCGTCGCGCTGCTGGAAGAACTGGAACTGCTGGCCGTCTTGGTCACGCTGACATACGTTTTATAGACATAGCCGGTGTATTTCCCGTAAGTCACTTTATACCAGCTGCCGCTTTTGCCGAGAACCTCCAGCTTCGTGCCTTTGGGCAGGGTTTGCAGAGCATCGCTGGTCGAGGATGCTTTTTCGCGCAGAATGAGTTTGCGCGCAGTGACCGTCGCCGTATCCGCCAAGGCGGAGGAACAGCCCAGCAGCATCAGCGCCACCGCGCCGGACAGAAGCCGCCGCAGACCGGAATTCATCATGGGGAAATCACTCCTTTCCGTACAGCCTGATTTTATTACAAAATTGTTTCATTGTCAAGAGGCTTTTTCCCTGTGAATTGTAAATTCTGCGGCGTTTTCGCGGATTTTCCCCTGTTTGATTCGGCAATTATCTGCCCGTTTTCAATATCTATTTTTGTTTTCCCATGAACATGTTTCCGATATTTGATAAAATGTTACGTTTTTGTTGAGCGGGTGAAAATTTTTCGCGCCGCTTTGCTGTCCGAGCGTCATTTTGCTGTTCGCCTTGATGAATCGGCGGAATTGTGATATAATGAAAATTGGTGCTTTGTCACCGTTGCGATTTTGATATACTTCCTTCATTATAAGAGGAGTTTTTTCATGGCAAATCAAGCAAATCACTATGATGCGGGCAATATTCAGGTGCTGGAAGGGCTGGAAGCGGTTCGGATGCGTCCGGGCATGTATATCGGCACCACCTCGACGCGCGGTCTGCATCACCTGCTCTGGGAGATTGTGGATAACGCGATTGACGAGGCGTCGAACGGCTTTGCGGATGAGGTGCGCGTAACGCTGCACACGGACGGCTCCGCGTCGGTGTACGACAACGGGCGCGGTATGCCTGTGGATGAGCACCCGACCATGCACGTCAGCGGCGCGGAGGTCATTTTCACCGTGCTGCACGCGGGCGGCAAGTTCAACAACGAGAATTACAGCTATTCCGGCGGTCTGCACGGCGTGGGCGCGTCGGTCGTCAACGCGCTGAGCAAGTGGCTGACCGTGGACATCTACCGCGATTTCAGCCACTATGCCATGCGCTTCACAAGTCAGTTCGACGAGAAGAAAGGCAAGGTCATCGCGGGCAAGCCGGACGCGCCCTTGGCAAAAGTCGGCAACACACGCAAGAAGGGCACACTCGTGCGTTTTCTTCCAGATGACGCGATTTTTGAGGACGTGCGCTTCAATTACGACACGGTGTTCCGCCGCTTGCAGGAGTTGGCATACCTGAACCGGGGCTTGAAAATCGTCTTTCTCGACGAGCGTGTGAGCGACCCTGCCCGCCGCGAAACGACCTTCCACTACGAGGGCGGCATCATCGACTATGTGCGGTATTTGAACGACGGCAAAACCGTCCTGCACGATCAGCCGATTTACCTCGAAGGCCAGAAGGATTCCGTCATCTGCCGCGTCGCCATCCAGTACACCGACGGCTATACCGAGAGCCTTTTTTCCTATGTCAACAACATCCCCACGGGCGAAGGCGGAACGCACGAAACGGGCTTCAAGGCGGCATTCACGAAGATGTTCAACGACTACGCCCGCCGCAACGGCTTCCTGAAGGAAAAGGACAGCAACCTGACGGGCGAGGACTTCCGCGAAGGCTTGAGCTGCGTGCTGACGACGATGGTCAAGAATCCGCAGTTCGAGGGGCAGACGAAGGGGCGTCTGGGCAACAGCGAAGTGCGCCCCGCGGTGGAGGGCATCATCACCCAGCAGCTGACGGACTGGCTGGAGAACCTCAAGAATCAGGAGATTGCCCAGCAGATTGTGCAGAAGGCGATTCGCGCCGCGCAGGTGCGTGAAGCCGCGCGCAAGACCCGTGACAACGCCCGCAAAGCAAATCAGCTTGACGCCGCGCCGCTGGTCGGCAAACTCAGCGCCTGCCGCGGCAAAAAGGCGGAGGACAATGAGCTGTTCATCGTCGAGGGCGATTCCGCAGGCGGCAGCGCCAAGCAGGGGCGCGACAGCCGCTATCAGGCGATTCTCCCCCTGCGCGGCAAGCCCCTCAATGCCGAAAAGAAGCGGCTGGATCAGGTGCTGAGCAACGAGGAGTTCCGCTCGCTGATTACCGCGCTCGGCACGTCCATCGACGAGAATTTCAACCTCGCCAACCTCAAATACAACAAAGTCATCATCCTCTCCGATGCCGATCAGGACGGCGCGCACATCCGCGCCATTCTGCTCACTTTCTTCTTCCGTTACATGAAAGAGCTTGTCACTGGGGGGCATGTGTATATTGGGATGCCGCCGCTGTACAAGGTTCAAAAGGGCAGCAAAGTCCTCTATGCCTACGACGACAAGGAGCTGGCGAAGTGCATCAAGGAAGCGGGCAAAGGCTACACGCTTCAGCGCTACAAAGGCTTGGGCGAAATGAACCCCGAACAACTCTGGGCAACGACGATGGATCCTTCCCAGCGCAAACTGATGCAGGTGACGATTGAGGACGCAGCGCTGGCTGACCGCCGCATTACCATCCTGATGGGCGACAAGGTCGAGCCGCGCCGCGACTACATCATCGAGAACGCCGACTTCAACAAGCCGGATAATTTCGAGCTGCCGGAAGGTCAGCGGGAAGGAGCGAAGTAAGCGATGGCAAAGAAAACAAGCGATAACCGCCCGATTCCCAAGGACGACCCGTCGCGCATCCTGCAAACGACCGTCGAGGACGTGATGCACCAGTCCATGATCCCCTATGCGGAGCATGTCATTCTGGAACGCGCCCTGCCGCGCGTCGAGGATGGCTTAAAACCCGTGCAGCGCCGCATTCTCTATACCATGATGGAACTGGGCACGACGCCCGACAAGCCGCACCGCAAGTGCGCCCGCATCGTCGGCGACTGCCTGGGCAAATATCACCCGCACGGCGATTCCTCCGTGTACGACGCGCTGGTGCGCATGGCGCAGGACTTCTCCATGCGCGGGCCGATGGTCGATGGGCACGGCAATTTCGGCTCCATCGACGGCGACAGCGCTGCCGCCATGCGTTACACCGAGGCGCGCATGACGCCCCTCGCGCTGGAAATGCTGCGCGACATTGAGAAGGACACCGTGCCGTTCCGCCTGAATTTCGACGACACGCTCAAAGAGCCGGACATGCTGCCCGCGCGCTTTCCGAATCTGCTCGTCAACGGCGCAAGCGGCATCGCGGTAGGGCTTGCGACGAACATTCCCCCGCACAATCTGGGCGAAAGCATCCGCGCGGCGATTGCTGTGATGGAGAATCCGGACATTCCGCTGGATGAGCTGATGAAAATCATCCCCGGCCCGGACTTTCCCACCGGCGGCGTGCTGGTGAAAAACGAGGAAATCCGCAGAGGCTATGAGACCGGACGCTCGAAGCTGTCCCTGCGCGCGCGTGTGCATGTGGAGGACGGTGTGAACGGGCGCAAGCTGCTTGTCATCACGGAAATCCCCTACATGGTCAACAAAGCCGCGATGCTGGAGAAGATTTTGAAGCTGTCGGAAGAAAAGAAGGGGCAGCTGCAAAACATCTACGACATCCGCGACGAATCCGACCGCGAGGGAATGCGCGCCGTCATCGAGCTGAAGAAGGACGCCGACCCGGACAAGGTGCTGAAAGTGCTCTACAAGTATTCGGACTTGCAGGTCACCTTCGGCGTGAACATGGTCGCCATCGCCGAGGGCAAGCCCGTGCAGATGGGACTGAAAACGATGCTGGGGCACTTCATCCGCCATCAAAAAAACGTCATCACCCGCCGCACGGAGTACGACCTGAAGCAGGCGAAAGCCCGCGCGCACATTTTGCAGGGGCTGATGATTGCGGTGGACAACCTTGATGAGGTCATCGCGCTGATTCGCTCCTCGAAGAACCCGAAAGAAGCGAAAGCCCGCCTGATGGAGCGCTTCGAGCTGTCCGACGCGCAGGCACAGGCAATCTTGGACATGCGCCTGCAGCGCTTGACGAATCTGGAAATCATCGCCCTGCGCAAGGAGTACGAGGACATCCTGAAGCTCATCGACCGCTTGGAGGGCATCCTGCACAGCGAGAAAAAGCTCTTGGCGGTCATCCGCAAGGAATTGCAGGAGATTGCCGAGGAATTCGCCGACGAGCGCCGCACAACCATCGAAAAAGCGGACGAATCCCCGCTGGAAGTTGAGGAAGAGGCCGCCGCGCCGGAGGAAGTCATCGTGGCGTTCACGGGTGCGGGGCAGTTGAAGCGCATGAATCCCGCGCTCTACAAGAAAACGCCGCTCCCGACCCGCGCGGAGGACGACAAGGAGTTCGCCGACTTCCTGTTCATGGCCAAAACAGACGAGACGCTGCTCATCTTCACCGACCGCGGCAACTGCTATCCTCTGCCCGTTGCGTCGCTGAACGAAGTCAAGCCCAAGGATCGCGGTCAGCTGCTTTCAGGCGTGCTGGCCGGGCTGGAGGACGACGAGAAGGCGCTGTGGATGACGTGCATCCGCATGGCAGACATCGGGCATCTGCCGGACATTCTCTTCATCACCCGGCAGGGCATGGTAAAACGCACCGCCGCCGCGGATTACGACGTGCGCAGCAAAAAATTCGCCGCCGTGAACGTGAAAGACGGCGATCGTCTGCTGACAATTCTCCCCGCCGCCAGTCGCGACGACCTGCTGTTGTTCACCCGCAGCGGCCTGTGCATCCGCTTCTCGCTCGACAGCGTGCCGGTGCAGGGGCGCGTCGCCGCCGGGGTGCGCTGTATGCAGGTGGAGGACGGCGACGAGGTCATCTGGTGCGGGCAGCTGCAAGACAGCGACCAAATCGTGCTGCTGACCGACCGCGGCTACGCCAAACGCCTGCTCTCCGTTGATTTTGAGAAGCAGAACCGCAACGGCAAGGGCGTGAAGTCGTTCTATTTCAACAAGAATGGCAGCAACGGCAAACAGCTTGCGGGCGTGGTGCGGTTGGAGAAGGACGACCACCTGATTCGCGTGCAGCAGGCGAAATCCCCCGCGACGCTGGTGGAAAGGGACAACGTGCGCCTGCAAGGCAAGCAAGATCGCGGAACGCCGCTGGTTATCGCGGTGATGGACGACGTGGTGACGGGGGCGGAGCTGCTGGAATAACAGCACCCGCATGGCGCCGAAAAAAGGGTCAAGGGGCAATGCCCCTTGCGGGGTTAAGGGGCGGCGCCCCTTATGGGGCTTGGGGCAACGCCCCAACTGTTGCTCCGTTAAACCTACTCAAAGAGGAAAAACAAGTCCGGCAACTTCGCCGCAGGCAGCGAAGCGTCCCTGCGCACAAACTAAAAAACTTCCAATAAAAATCAAGTAGCATCCAGAGGCAAACGCCGAAGGAGTTCAGAGGGCGATCGCAGACTTCGTCTGTTTTTATGCCCTCTGGAACTTGCGGAAGTTACCACGATGGAAATGAAGTCAACTATGCCTATCCGCATAAGCATCCAACTGCTTCATAGTTGGCTTTTCCCCTTGCAACAAGCGCCAAAACGTGATATGATGAGGACGAATGACGGAGGTGAACGCGTATGAATTCGCGCAACTCTTTTTCCTCGCTGACCATTACGCAGCTGGTGATTCACCTCACCGGCGCCCTGCTGGAACTCTACGCCGATGACACGCAGGAAATCCAAGTCATGGCATCCGGCGACGACCATGATATGAAGGCGGTTTCGCTCGCCCAGAACGGCGATACGCTGACGCTGGAGCAGTCCGCCGCCGCACTCTCGCCCTTGCCGCTCAGCGCCCGCTGGCTGCAAGTGACCGTCCGCATTCCGCGCACGTGGAAGGGGCGGGTCGAGATTCGCACGACGTCCGGCAGCGTGCATGTCCGCGGTTTGCAGGTCAGTGACCTGTCCGTGGAGTCGCTCTCCGGCTTCGTGATGCTCTCCGACTTGAGCAGCCTGAGCCTGAAGGTCAAGAACGGCAGCGGCGACATTGCCGGCAGCGACCTCTCCGGTCAGGATTGCAGCCTGTTCACGACAACGGGGATGCTCTGTCTGGAGCGCCTTGCGTTTCTGAACATCTCGCTGTCCTCGGTCAGCCGGGGCGCAATGCTCTCCTTCGCGGAGATGTTCTCCACCTTCAAGGGCGGCTCGGTCGCAGGCGGCATCAGTCTGGAGATTCCCGGCGCGCAGTGTGACGCCATTCTTCGCTCGGTGTCCGGGCGGCTGCTGACGGACGGCGTATCCATCGTCGATGGCGCACCGTCTGTCCGCGTGACGGCGGCTTCGGGCAACCTGACCATCCGGCGGATTTCCCCGGAGAAACTGACAGAAAACGAATAATTAGGAGGACGATTTTTATGGCACGACAGAACTTTGGCTTCGGCGGTGGCGCGAACATGCAGCAGCTCATGCGTCAGGCGCAGAAAATGCAGCAGGCGATGACGGACGCACAGGAAAAGCTGGATGCGCAGGAGTACGAAGCGCAGTCCGGCGGCGGCGTGGTAAGCGTAAAGGTGAACGGCAAGCGCGAGCTGCTGTCCCTGACGATTGACCCCAAGGTCGTTGACCCGGACGACGTGGAAATGCTGCAGGACCTTGTGATGGCGGCGGTGAACGAAGCGCTGCGCAAGGGTGAAGCAAACCGCGAAGAGACGATGAACAAGATGGCGCCCGGCATGGGCGGCATGGGCGGTCTGTTCTAATGCCCGGACAAATCGAACCGATTGAGCGGATGGTGTCGGAGCTGTCTCGGCTGCCCGGCATCGGTCACAAGACGGCGGCGCGGCTGGCGTACCATATCGTCGGGATGCCGCTGGAGGATGTTCACGCGCTGGCGGCGGCGCTGTGGCAGGGGCGCAAGGCGATTCGCTACTGCGACGTGTGCGGCAATTTTTCCTCCGCTGAAAAGTGCGCCGTGTGTGCGGATGAAAGCCGCCATAACGGGCAAATCTGCGTCGTGCGCGACCCGCGCGATGTGGCCGCGATGGAGCGGATGCACGATTACCACGGGCTGTACCACGTCCTGCACGGCACGCTGTCGCCGATGGACGGCATCGGGCCGGATGATATTCACATCAAGGAACTGATGACGCGCCTGCAGACCGAGCCGGTCAGCGAAGTGATTCTGGCGACGAACCCCGACATCGAGGGCGAAGCAACCGCAACCTACATTGCGCGGCTCATTAAGCCCATGGGCATCAAGTGCACCCGCATTGCCCACGGCGTCCCCGTCGGCAGCGACCTTGAATATGCCGACGAAGTGACGCTCTCGAAGGCGATGGAGGGACGAAGGGAGCTGTGAGGGGAACCAAGGGGCTTTGCCCCTTAGACCCCGCCAGAGGCTCTGCCTCTGGACTCCGCAAGGGACTTCGTCCCTTGACCCTTTCGCGCGATTGAGTTGAGCGCACTTTCATGCTACGCCCGCGTGTTTATACGCTGACCTTAAGCAGCTTTTTTCGGCAGAATGCTATTTCCCAGCATTCTGCCAATTTTCTCATGAAACGAGGAATCTGCCGATGTTTCTTGCCGATACTCACTCCGATACCCTCTTCAGCCTTGGCGTTGGCAAACGCACCTTCGCCCAGACCGATATTACCCCTGACCGCCTGAGACAGGGCGGCGTCAGTCTGCAAACCCTCGCCCTGTGGAGCGGTCCGAAAGGTCCGAACGGTGACTATGAAGCCGTCGCCGACGCCGAATACGCCGCTATCCGCCACTTCACCGACGCAGGTATCCGGCAGGTCGATGACCCGGAGGATGTCAAGCCCGGCGAAAACACCTTCATGCTCTCCTTCGAGGGCTGCGAGGTATTCCAGAAGAGCGACGAGATGGTGGCTTTCTGGCGGCAGCGCGGCATCCGCATCGGTGCGCTGGTGTGGAATCACCCGAACGCTTTCGCCACCCCTGCCGCCGTGGACGCGGAAACGCATATGACCCCCGAAGGCATCCGCATTGCCCGCGTGATGCAGCGTCAGGGCATCAGTGTGGACGTGTCGCACCTGAACGAAGCCGGATTCTGGGACTTGTTTGCCAAAGGTGAACGTCCGCCGATGGCGAGCCACAGCTGCTGCCGCGCCCTCTGCGACCACGTCCGCAACCTGACCGACGACCAGATTCGCGCCATGATTCAGTACGGCGGCTACATCGGCGTGAATTTCTACCCGCGTTTTCTGTCTGCGGACTGCAAAGCGGACAGTGTGACGATTGCCCAGCACATCGACCATATCTGCCAGCTTGGCGGCTCGGATATTGTCGGGTTCGGCAGTGATTTCGACGGCATCGAGGTGTCGCCCGACGACGTGCGGAATCCGGCGGAGCTGCCGAATCTGCTGACGGCGCTGCGCAATTACGGCTATAACGACGAATCAATCGAGAGAATTTGCGGCGGGAATTTGAAGGCGTACTTTGCACGTTTGAAGTAACTGAAAAAACCGTCACGGAAGCGCACTCAAGTCGGGCAGCCAAAAAGGGTCAAGGGACAATGTCCCTTGCAGGGTGCAGGGACAGCGTCCCTGC
>ERZ779729.2139-NODE-2139-length-12392-cov-2.165843_pt1 | contig 12392 bp, 9 predicted proteins | sample MGYA00511072_ERZ779729 | MGnify/ENA primary metagenome ERZ779729 (study PRJEB29588, sample SAMEA2156675) | human gut metagenome | biome: human gut; feature: human-associated habitat; material: faeces | place: Denmark | collected 2008/2010 ...
TTCTGCCGCCTGCGCAGCCTTGAGCCGCTTTTCAGCGCGACGCTTCGCGAGCCACTCCGGCAGGCTCTGCATGAGCGAGAGGAGCGGCACCAGAATCACAAAGAAGAGGAACGTATAGGCGCTCCCGATCTCAAGACGCAGCGATGCGTAGCTGTCTGCGAGCCCCACCGGAAGGGTCTTCGTGTCGGGCGTCTGCAGCATCCAGGAAATATTGAATTCGCCGAGCGACACCGTCATCACCATGAGGCCGCCCGCAATGATGCCGGGCATCGCCACGGGAACCACCACCTTGCGGAAGGTGGTCCAGGGCGAGGCGCCGAGCGTTGCCGAAGCTTCTTCGTAGGCGTCGAGCGGCTCGATGCGCATCACGGCCATGACGCTTCGCACCATGAAGGGCAGGCAGAACATCACGTGACCGCAGAGAATGAAGAGGTTGCTCTGACGAAAGCCCCCGAAGCCGCCCCAGACGAGCAGGATGCCGAGGCCGATTGCAAGCCCCGGAATCGAAAGGGGCAGGAGGAGCGCCTCTTCAATGAGCGCGGCCCAGCGCTTTTTCTGCTCGCGCACGAGCACCCACGCTGCAGGCACGCCGATGATGACGCAGATGACAAGCGCGCCCACCGCGAGTCCCAAGCTGCGCAGAATGGTGTCGCCATAGGAATTGAGAACGCGTTCGATCCACTGCGTCGTGAACCCCGCCTTGAAGCCGCGGAAGGCGTTCTTCATGAAGGCCGTGACCGCCATCTGAATGACGGGAATGAAGAGAAAGAGAAGCGTGAGGTCCGTGACGACCGCCTGAGCGATCTGCGTGGCGTTCCAGCTTTTCGGAGATTTCTTCGACATGTTCTACTCCCTCTCTCAAGCGGCGCCAGTGCCGAGGCGGCGTGCCGCGAGCAGCATCACCCAGGTGATGATGCCGAGGACCACCGAGAGCATGGCGGCCGAGGCGATGTTGGCCGAGAGCGTGAATTCCGTGTAGATCGTGATCGGCAGCACATTGATGTCCGTCGCGAGCGTGAAGGCCGTGCCGAATGCGCCCATGGAGGTCGCAAAGCAGAGGGCGCCCGTCGAAATGAGCGCGGGCGTGAGCGCCGGGAGCGTCACGTCGCGCATGATGCGCCAGGAGGGCGCCCCGAGCGTTCTCGCGGCTTCCTCATAAACCGGATCGATTTTCTTCGCGGCCGCCATCACGGTCGTGACGACGCGCGGAATCGAAAAGTAAACGTAGCCCGCAAAGAGGCCCGCCATGCCGTAGGCGAAAACGAACTTTCCTGCGCCCAGCGCCGAAGAAATCATGGCGGCCCTGCCGTTGCGGCCGCCGAGCATGATGATCATGAAGCCAACAACGACGCCCGGGAAGGAAAGCGGCAGCGTGATGAGCGAAACGACGGCGCTGCGGCCCGGAAATTTGGTGCGCTCCAGAAAGAGCCCCGTGAAGGCGCCGAGCGCAACGCTCGCGAGCGTCACCACGACGGAAAGCAGCACCGTAGACACGATGCTCGTTGCGTAGCGGGGATTCGTGACGATCTGCGCATAAAGCGCAATGCCTTCCTCCGAAGAAACGGAAGCAGGCAGCAGGCGCACAACGGGCAGCACGAAAAAGGCGATGAGCACGACGAGCGCCGGCACGATGAAGATGAAATGGCTTCTCTTCATATGAGTTCCTCAGTGGAAAAACCCGCAGATTCTTCGATCTGCGGGTTCGTTGCGCCGTCGGAAATCGACGGCGTTCTTCCTCCGTCAGGACTTCATCGCCTGCAGGTAGGCTTCGCTGAAGGCCGCCTGAACGTCAGCCATGCGGGCGTAGTCGATGCTGCCGGCGCGGGCGTATTCACTGTCGGGCAGGAACTTCTTCGCAGCTTCGGGCGAGATCTTCGAGAGTTCGCCCACCACCGGGCGAAGGAAGTTGTCGGCCCAGAGCTTCTGGCCCTTTTCGGAAAGAACGAAGTCAATGACTTTCTGGCCGTTTTCCTTGTGCGGCGCGTTCTTCACGAGCGACATCACATAGGGGACCTGAATCGTGCCTTCCTTCGGAATCACGAATTCAATCGGCGCCTTGTCGACGTAGCGGGCGCGGTAAGCGTCGAAGTCGTAGTCGAAAAGAATGGGAATTTCGCCCGAAAGGCAGCGCGCATAGGCCGTCTGCTTCGGCACGATCGGGCTCAGTTCATTGAGCTTCTTGAAGTAGTCGATCGCCGGCTGGAAGTTGTCGAGCGTGCCGCCCATGCCCTTGTTGACGGCGAGCGCGCAGGCATAGCCCACGAAAGCCGAGGACGGATCAAGGAAGCCCACCATGCCTTCGTACTTCGGATCGAGCAGATCGCCCCAGCCCTGCGGCACCGGCAGATCTTCGAGCGCTTCCTTGTTGACCATCAGGCCAACCGTGCCGGCATGAATCGACACCCAGGCGCCGTTCGGATCCTTAAGGCCGTCGGGAACGCGCTTCCAGCCTTCGCCCTGATAGTTTTCGACGAGGCCCTGCTTCTGCGCATTGATGGCAAACGAAATGCCGAGGTAGACAGCATCGGCGACCGGATTCTTCGCTTCGGCGAGAATCTGGGAGATCGACTGGCCGGAATTCTTGTTGTCGACAGGCACGTCGATGCCCGTTTCGGCCTTGATCATCTTCAGCATGTCGCCCCAGCCGCCCCATTCGGCCGGGCAGTTGTAGACGATGGCGCGGCCGCCGGCGGGCGCGGCGAAGGCGTTTGCGGCGCCGAAGCCGTTCAGAAGAAGTGCAGTACCCAAAAGATTGCGTGCGAATTCACGGCGTTGCATGATGCTCATTCCTATGAAATGAAGTTTGGTGCGATCTTAGGCAGTGACCTTTAAATTTGGATGTCTCTTGCATGACATTCCTGTGACATGTCTGTTTACCCAAGGAATTGAAGCATCCTTTGCACTAAATGAAAAATTGTAATACCGTTATTCGCGCTTTTATCTGATCAAAAACCGCCTCCTTTGCTTTGCACTGAAAACAAACGAAGCCTGCGGGCTCCGCATTGTGCGGCCGGCGCTTATGCCGGCCGTTCCGACTCGAAGCAGTCTTGAAGAAGGCTGCTCAAAGGGCCTTTCTCATCATGATGTGCTCGATCCCGGCTTCCATGAAGCGCTCGCCTTCAGGCGCAAAGCCGTGCGCAGCGTAAAAGCCCTCCGCATGCGTTTGCGCATGCATCCAAACCTCGCGCATGCCGGCAGCTTTGGCCGAACGAAGGACGGCTTCAAGAAGCGCGCCGCCCACGCCGCGCTTGCGGAAGGGCTTGAGGACGGCGAGCCGCCCGATCTGCCCGGTCGGCAGAAGCCGCGCGCAGCCCATCACCATATGCTGCGCATCGCGCGCGATGAAGTGGCGCGACTTTGCGTCCCACTCATCAAGTTCCTCTTCCTTAGGCACATGCTGCTCGGCCACGAACACCATGAGCCGAACGCGCTCGCAGTCGTGCTGAAGCGTTTTCCAGTCGCCTTCCTCGATATGCATTTCCGTTGTCATAAACCTTCACCTTCCTCAAATGGAGCGATGTCCGGGCTTTTTTCGTCAGCGAGACCGACAAATTCTACGATCGGAAAAAAAAGGGTGCGCGCCCCAGAATGCTGAGAACGCGCACCGCTTGAGCCGGGCGGCTTCTCTCAGAGGCGGCGCTTGCCGCCATCGGGAGAAGCGCGCCAGGCTTCTTCAGAAGAAACGCTGATCAGAAGAAGTCTTTACCAGCTTCCTTCGCCTTGGCGCGGTCGCCCGCGAGCGCAAAGGTAATCTTCTCGGGGTCCGCAATGCGGCGGATCGCTTTGTTCACGTCTTCGACCGTGAGCTTCGCGATGGCTTCTTCCGTGGCCTTCGAGAAGCGCCAGTCTCGACCGAGCTCGAGGTAGTTCACCCAGTTGGCGGCTAGCACCGGATCCTGCGCGCGGCTGACGGCGCGCGATTCGATGAGGCCGCGCTTGGCTTCAGCGAGCTCCTGCTCGGTGATGCCGTTTTCATAAGCCTTTTTGAGCTCGTCGCGAAGGCTTTCTTCGGCCTGCTTCAGGTTCTGCGGCGCCACGATCGCACCGACGGACCATTTGGCGCGGTTGCCGAAGGAGGGCAGCGTCATGCTCGAGCCGGCGCCGTAGGAGAGGCCTTCCTTCTGGCGCAGACGCGTCACGATGCGGTTCGAAAGGCCTTCGGAGCCCCCGAGAATCCAGTCGGCGACAATGAGGGCAGGCATGTCTTCATCGGCAAGGTTCCCTTCCAGGTCAACGCGCGCGAAGAGCATCGCGTTTTCCTTGTCAGGCGTATCGATCGTGAATCGCGCCGCAGCCACGGGCTTGTACTCGGAGATGATGCGCTCAAAGGGCACCGCAGCCGTTTTCTTCTCGACGACGTTCGCTTCAAGCGCTTCGGCGAGCGCTTCAGGATCGAAGTCGCCCACAACGGCGACATAGCCCTTCGTGAGGCCGAAGACGTCGCGGTAGTAGGCCTTGACGTCATCGAGCGTCACGGCTTCTAGCTCGGCGATGAGCTCGGCGCTCGTTTCGGTGTAGCGGGCGTCGCCCTTCGGATACGTGTTGAAGTGCTGCGTGATGGCGTCGCGGCCCTTCGTCTGCGGCTCATCCGAGCGGGACTTGAGGCCGACGATCGTCTGGCGCTTGAGCGTGTCGAACTCCTTCTGCGGGAAGGTCGACCCCGTCAGGAGGTGCCCGGCGAGCTTCACGGCGTCGACGAGATGCTCGCGGTCGGTCGTGAAGCTGAAGGGCGAGCCGTCCATCTTGAGCTTCGTGAAGGCGTCGTCGATCTGGTCGCGCGTCATGTCGTCCGTGCCGCGCGTGAGCATCGCAATGGCGAGCATCGGCACGGCTGCGTTCGCGGCCGTCTTGTTGTTGCCGTTATTGAAGCGCATGTTGACGACAACGGTCTCGCCGAGCGTCTTCTTCGGCAGGAGCGCGAGCTTCACGCCGCCCATTTCGGCGAGCGTCGTGCGCGCATTGATGTTGTCCTGCGACACATCGAAGGCTTCGGCCTTCGCGCCTTCCTCGCTGAAGGTGAAGCGCGAGAGCAGCGTTTCAACGTCGGGCGCGGGCTCGATTTCGGCGCGCTTGGGCTCATCGGTCGGCGCATAGAGGCCGACGACGCGGTTGTCGCGCACGAAGTAGCGGGCGGCTGCCTTGTCAATGGCGTCCTTCGTCACGGCCTTCACCGTGTCGCGGTCCGCAAAGAAGAGCCGCCAGTCGCCAAGACCGATGTAGTCGGAGAGATTCACCGCAAACTGCTCAGGATCGGAGAGCAGGCGCTCGAACATCGTCGCCTGCTCGGCCTTCTGGCGGTTGAGCTCTTCATCCGTGACGGGCTTCTTGGCGAAAGCGTTTTCAATCTCTTCGACGAGCTTCGTCTTCACGGCCTGAATGTCGTCGCCCTTCTTCACCATGGCGCCGAACATGACGAAGCCAGGCTTCTGCGCAGCCATGGGCCAGCCGAAGACCTGCGTGGCAAGGCCCGTTTCAACGAGCGACTTGTAGAGGCGCCCTGTCGGCGCAGAGGCAAGGATTTCCGCAGCCATCGCAACGGGCTCGTAGTCATCCGAGAGCGCCGACGGAATACGGTAGCCCACAGCGACGAGCTGCGACTCGCCCTTGCGGCGGATGTAGAACTCGCGCTCACCGTCAGCCGTGGGCTCGACCGTCCATTCCTTCGGCAGCGTGCGCTCGGGCTTCGGAATGGCGCCGAAATCCTTGGCAATCCAGCCGAGGACCTTTTCTTCGTCGAACTTGCCGGAGACGGTAAGCACGGCATTGTCGGGCTGGTAGTAGCGGTGGTAGAAAGCCTGCAGATTTTCAATCTCGACGTTTTCAATGTCGCTTCTCGCGCCGATCGTCGAGCGCCCGTAGCTCTGCCAGTCGAAGAGCACGCTCTGCATGCGCTTGAGCATCACGGAAATCGGCTTGTTTTCGCCCATTTCGTACTCGTTGCGCACAACGGTCATTTCCGTGTCGAGGTCCTTGCGCGCGATGAAGGAATTCGTCATTGCGTCGGCCTGCCAGCCGAGGGCCCACTTCATGTTGTCGTCCGTTGCCGTGAAGGAGACGAAATAGTTCGTCCGGTCCAGCCACGTCGAGCCGTTCATGCGGAAGCCGCGCTTCGTGAATTCGGCCGTCGGATTCGGATAGTTCTTCGAGCCCTTGAACATCAGGTGCTCGAGCAGGTGCGCCATTCCGGTCTCGCCGTAGTTTTCCTGGCGCGATCCCACGAGGTAGGTCATGTTCACGGTCGCCGTCGGCTTGGAGGCGTCCGGATAAAGCACCACGCGCAGACCATTGGGCAGGCGGTACTCCGTGATGCCTTCAACGGTGACATAGGGCGAGGGCAGCTCGCTTTTCATTGTTGCGTTCTCCTCTGCACAGGCGCCTGAAGCGCCCGCAATGAGGGCGGCCGAAGCGGCGGCCGCCATGATTTGTTCAATTTTTGACTGCATCGGCATTCGTTCCTTCTTGAAAAGCCTCTCTGAAGGCAACGCGCTTACTTTTCGCGCAATGATGCGTCAAACAGTAGCGCGCCGCGGGCAGGCCGAGGCTGAAGACAAGCGACACAATGCGTTTCTCAATGTTACCGAAGGCGCGGGACAATTCCGCTGCGACTTGAGGCCGGCGTCGCGCTTCGATGGTATCCTTTGCCGACCTGCTGTGGGCGGCCCGATGAAGCCGCTCCTTCTCAAAGCGCACGCAACGGTTTTCCGACGTTTCACCGACCATGAAGCTTCTTTTCGACTTTCTGCCCATCATTCTTTTCTTTGCGACCTTCAAGGGCGCTGAGCATTTCTCGGCGGGATCGCTCGAACTCGCGCAGTCGATTCTGGGCGACGGCGTCACAGCGCTAACGGCGCCCGTCTTCCTTGCGACGATCGTCACCATTGCGGCGACCTTCCTGCAGATTGCCTATCTGAAGGCGAAAGGCCAGAAAATTGAGCCGACGCTCTGGATCAGCCTTGCCGTCATCGTCGTTTTCGGCGGCCTCACGCTCTACCTCAAGAACGAATGGTTCATCAAGTGGAAGCCCTCAATTCTCTACTGGGTCATCGCCGCCATTCTTCTCTACGGGAACATGGCGAAAAAGAACTTCATCCGCCTTCTGATGAAGGGCCAGATTGAAATGCCCGAGGCTGCCTGGCGGAAGCTGCAGAACATGTGGATCGGCTTCTTCATCTTCGCCGGCCTCGTCAACCTGGCTGTCGCCTACTCGTTTTCAACCGACGTCTGGGTCAACTTCAAGCTCTTCGGGCTCTTGGCCTTGACAATGATATTTACAATTGGCGTTGCCGTCTGGATGACAAAACAAACTCCTGAGGGCCACAATTGATTCTGTTTCACCGACTGTCCGACCTCTGCGGCCCGACGATCGGCAACCTTCAGCAATTTGCAAACAACAACCATGGATAAGAAGATCATTGTTCTCGGCCTTGCCGCCGCTCTTGCCGCCGGCACCGCCAGCGCTGAACTCAAGGCCTTCAAGGTGAATGGGGAAACCGTTTCCGTCGCCGAGCAGAAGGCCATTTACGACCGCGCCGTTGCTCAGGGCCAGCCCGCCGGCGAACAGCTCGAACGTCAGGTCAAGAACCTTCTCATTCAGCAGACCGTCCTCCTTCAGGAAGCCAAGAAGGCCAAGCTCGCCGACCAGGCCAACGTCAAGAACGCCATCGAGGAAGCCCGCAATCAGATTCTCATCCGCGCGCTCGCTCAGGACTGGGCCAAGAAGCACCCGGTTTCCGAAGCCGACCTCAAGAAGGCCTACGACGCCGACAAGAAGTCCTACGGCGACACGGAATACCAGGTCCGTCACATTCTCGTGAAGACGGAAGACCAGGCGAAGAACCTGATTCAGCGCATCAACAAGGGCGCCGACTTCGGCAAGCTTGCGCAGGAATTCTCCGAAGACACGAGCAACAAGGCCCAGGGCGGCCTCCTCGGCTGGGTGGTTCCGCGCTCCTTCGTGCCGACCTTCGGCACTGCCTTCACCGCCCTCAAGGCCGGCGAAGTCGGTCAGTCGCCTGTCCGCACGCAGTTCGGCTTTCATGTCGTGAAGCTTGAAGCCAAGCGCGCCGCAAAGCTCTATCCGACCTTCGAAACGCAGAAGCCCGTGATCCAGAATGCGCTCGCGAACCAGCAGGTTCAGAAGCACTTCCAGGAAATCATCAAGAAGGCCAAGGTCCAGTAAGCCTGCAGCTTTCTTTCGAAAGAAAAGCGGAGACATCGGTTCGATCGATGCTCCGCTTTTTTCGTCAATATTGAACGTCAGGCTTGAGAAGCGAGAAGCTTGGCCGTCAGAAGCATTCAGACGGCCGACTCCTCGCAGTTTGTCAGCACCATGCTTTGGCGGCCGCCGCCATAGCGCCTGCTTTGCGACCGTTTACCAAGCAATCAAGTACGGCGCATGCACCGATTCGAACCGCGCCGTGAATGCCGCCGACGCATTCGCCCGCTGCAAAAAGTCCAGGGATCGGCTGATCCGTCATGACGTCTTCCACAGCTGTGGTTACAGTCGTTGCCATGCCGCCCATTGCGTGGTGCAGCTTCGGGCACATTTCAGAAACATAGAACGGTCCGCTCCCGATCGGCTTGGCAGACTTGTCAAACGGCCGGCCAAAATCAAGATCGCGGCCCGACGACAACAGTTCGTTGTAGCGTCGAATCTGTGATTCAAATGCGTCCGCTGGCACTGCGTACGCTTTGGCAACAGCGGCTGCGTCGTCATAGCGCTTGACGCTGCCGGCTTCAAGCATCTTTGGAAGCGACCCCGGACGAAGCTTCTCAAGATGCGCCACACCATCCGAATCAGCAATAGCAAGTGCCTTGCCGCCCTTGTTGATGATGGCAAGAAAAGCATCGGTGAGAACTTTTCTGTCGCCGAACTCATTGACGAATCGCTTGCCGTCAAGGCTTGAGAAATAGAGGCCGAAAAGCGAGCCTGAAATGGATGCGAAATGCGAAGCGATGCCCATGCCTTCCTCGACGGGAGAGCAATCCGGCAGACATTGAATCCAATCCGCCTGAATGATATTGGCGCCTATGCGGCTTGCCTCCCGCCAGCCTTCCGCCGTTGCACCAGGCTGATTCGTGGTTTTGAAGGCCTCGCCGAGTTTTGGATCGAGACGCTTCCGATAGGCAACGTCTGCACAGAAGCCGCCAAAGGCGAGCACCACTGCGCGCCTGGCACCGATCGTTCTGGCGGTTCCCGAATCCGGCTTGCCGAAAACATAGCCTTCGCGAACGCGAAGGCCTTTGACTCGGCCATCTTCATCGCGAATGATCGTTTGCATGAAGGCTTTCGTTCTAATTTCGACGCCCAGCGCCTTGAGACGGGAAACAGCCGGCTTGATGATGCCCTGCCCCGTGCCCTCTTCGGTAATCATGCAGCGAAGCGCAGAATGGCCGCCTTTCCCCGTGAGATTGGTCTGCCATTTGACGCCCATTTCCTTTTTCGTCCACTCGAACGTATCAGAAGCGTCTTTGCAGAGAAAATCAATGTGCGCAGGGTCGCCAAGCCCTTGTCCAATGCGCGTCATGTCAGCGGCCAGATTTTCCGGCGCGTCCTTGATGCCTTGCGCTTTTTGCACGGATGAGCCCGGCACGGCGATCATGCCGCCCGAAAGCGAGGAGTTTCCGCCAATAAAAGCCATCTTTTCGATCACGAGGACGTCTGCACCAGCGAGCTTTGCGCTCAGTGCAGCAGCAAGTCCAGCAAAACCGGATCCAACGACGACTACGTCGTGCATCTCGTCGAATTTTGCCGGCATCGGATCGCGGCAGGCTGCCTGAACCGCACTTGCAGCGCCGGCAGCGGCAAAGCCGGCAGCGACGCCGATGAAACGACGGCGCGATGATTTGAAAGTCATGTTTTTCTCCTTTTCCTGAACTTCGTCTCGGCGCTTTTCTTTGTTTTTCCACATCGCAAGTCACGCGAGCAGACGTCTCTAATGAAGAGCGCCGCAACTAAACAAGAAGTCTGCCAATGAGCAGCAAGCATCCCAAATGCATTTTGCGCCCGATAAACAAAGACCCCGCAACGCTGCGAGGCCTTTCTTCCTTCTTGGCAAAAAGCGCTGTTGCGTTTACTTCGCCGCCGCCTGCTTCATCGCTTCCGGATCGAGGTCGCTCAGTCCCTTGAGCACGTCTTCGAGCGTGAGCTTTTCGGCCCGCGCCTTTTCATCGGCCGAGAGCGAGTTGCGAAGATTGCGCGAATCCGCGGCGGCATTGCGGTCGGCCGCCTGTCCTTCGACAGGCTTCGTGGCCGCGACAAGGAGCGTCAGCGCCGCTGCGCGGTCCTGCTTCACGCCGTTGCCGTCAGCGAGGAGCTTCGCGAGCGCCGTATAGGCGCTGATGTTGCCGCGCACGGCTGCGCGGTAGTACCAGCGGGCGCCTTCGGTCGGATCCTTTTCGACCACCTGGCCGAGCACGTAGTAGTCGCCCATGTTGCGCATGGCGCGCGCGTCGCCAAGTTCAACCGCTTCCTTGTCCCAGACATAAGCCTGCGGCCAGTCGAGCTTCACGCCGAAGCCGTTGCGGTACGCATGCGAGAGCTCCAGCATGGCTTCGGGATCGCCGAGATAGGCGGCCTTTTCCCACCAGTAAGTGGCTTCGAGCGGCTGGCGCTTCTGTCCGGTGAACCCTTTTTCAAGAATCCGGCCGATCCAAAGCATCGCGGTTGTGTCGTCCTTCTGAGCAGCGGCCTTGAATTCCTCGAGCGCCTTGGATTCTTCGCCCGCCTTGAGATAGCGGAAGCCCTCTTCGGTACCGGCAAGCGCAGGCTGCGCAGCAAGGAGCGCAGCTGCGCCGATGCCCGCCCAAAGAAGACCGAACTTAGTCATCACTCTAGCCATTCGTCATTTCTCCCGAAAAATGTCGGCTCAGGCTCGCCCGCATAGAGCGGCGCATGAAGCCGGATTTTCCAGTCACACTATCAAAAGATTCTTAACTGAAGCCGACTGCGGAGAATGCGCGGCAAAGCGCTTGCGAACGGCCTCAGCGCCCCTTCGGCTGCGTCTTATCGCGATCGAGCGATCCGCCATCGCCCTCAGCGGCAAGCCGCGGGAGATCATCCTGCGAATCGAGAAGCGCCGTGAGCGGCGCATTCACAAGCGAATCATTCATGAGGCTGCGGTACCAGTCAAAGAGCATGCCCTCTTCGCGCCGCTGACCAAGCCGCCGCGGAACGACAAGCGTGTTTTCCGGGTCGACAAGCAGCGTGCGGAAGGCGTCGCGCAGGCTTTTTTCCTTCGGATCGCAAAGGAGCGCCCAGGAAGAAACCTTCCGCCGGCCGCTCGGTCGTATTTCGCCGCAGTAGCCCGCAGCTGAAAGATGCGTGAGAATCCGCTCCACGAGCTGCGGGTAAGCGTCCACTTCGCTTGCGAGCACATCGGCGGGCACGGTCGGGTTGCCCGAAGCCCGCGCTGCAACCAGCACGCGAAGAAGCGCGACGCCCGTCAGGAATTCGTTGCCGAGCCGGTAGCTGTCGGCAAAGCGGCCTGAGGTGAGGAGCGGTATCGTCGCCGTGATTGCTGCGCCGGAGAAGACAAGGAACCACGTGACGTAGAGCCAGAGAAGGAACACGGGAAAGGCAACAAAGGCGCCGTAGATTGAAGAGAGCGTTCCCTTCGTCACGTAGATCTCGAAGCACTCGCGAACGACGAGGCCCGCGAGCGCCACGACGAGCCCGCCCGTAAGCGCATGAGAGGTCGGCACGCGGCAATTCGGAACAAATTTGAACAGCGCGCCGTAGCCGATCGATTGAACGGCAATTTGTATGAGAGTAAGCACCCACATCGGCATCGATCCCGGATCCGTTTCCACGACGCCGGCGGCCATGCGGAGCGCCTTGGTGGAGATCGTCATGGAAAGCGCAATGACGACGGGGCCGAGCGTGAGCATCGCCCAGTAGATGAGCGCGCGCTGCGGCCAAGGACGCAGCTCCCGCACCTTGAAGATGCGGTTCACCGTCACAAAGAATTTGTCGATCAGAAGGAGCCCCGTGAACGAGAGGCCCGCGATGCCGAAGACGCCGAGCCCGGACGCATGCGACGTGAAGCTTCTCAGGTATTCAAGAATCGTTTCGCTGTACTGCGGCGGCAGAAAGCTGTTGAAGATCGCATCCTCGAGCGACTGGCGCGTCGATTCGAATGTCGGAAACGCCGCGAAGACAGCGAGCGACACAGCGAGCAGCGGCACGAGCGAAAGAAGCGTCGTGAGCGTCATCGACGAAGCCACTTCCTGGAGCTGCGCATCCTTCATGCGCGCGCCCGCAAACCGCAAGAGCGTGCGGCAGAGATCGATCAGGTGATGGCGCCGCATGACGTCGGCAAGCGTCTTGGGGTGAATGTAGTCGGTGAACGGCATCAATCAATTCCGGTAGAAGCCTGCCGCGCCCGGAAAAG
>ERZ779729.2147-NODE-2147-length-12338-cov-4.823252_pt1 | contig 12338 bp, 7 predicted proteins | sample MGYA00511072_ERZ779729 | MGnify/ENA primary metagenome ERZ779729 (study PRJEB29588, sample SAMEA2156675) | human gut metagenome | biome: human gut; feature: human-associated habitat; material: faeces | place: Denmark | collected 2008/2010 ...
GAGGTGCGGCAGATGCCGGAGCGGTGCTTAAGCCGTCAGGCGGGAATTGTGCGGTGTTGCCTTCACTTTTCCCTGTCGTTACGCGGTCTGCATTCCTGTTTTTGCCCACAAACTGCCCTTGTTCACGCAAAGTTTACCGGAATTTCCAGCTATTTCATGCCTTGTTCATCCGCAGTTCATTTTTATTCTTCATGATAGAATCTATCGGGGGCCCCTATTACCGCCCCCAACTGGAGGAATTGTTATGCACGAAACCCAACAGCCGCGCGACCCCAAAAAGACGACCGGCATTGTATATGCCGTGATCCTTGTGGTGTTGCTGCTGCTCAATTTCTGGGCCTTCCCCGCCATGATGAAAAGTCAGGTCAAACAGGTCGATTACGGCACCTTCCTGAACATGCTCGAAGGCGGCGAACTGAGCACCGTTGAAATTCAGGATCAGCAGATCTATTTTGTGGACAAAAACGATACCACCTACTGCACCAACTCCATTGCGCAGGACCTGCAGCTGGTCAACCGGTTGGAAAGCGCCGGCGTTTCCTTTGGCAAGGTGTACAACCAGACCACCTGGGTGGATACCCTGCTGGGCTGGGTCATCTCGCTGCTGCCCATGATCATCCTGATCGTCTGGTTCAACCGCATGATGCGCAAGCGGGTCGGTGAAATGACCGGCGGCGCCAACAGCATGATTTTTGGCGGCGGCAAATCCGGTGCCAAACAGTATGTCGTTGAGGATGGCAAGTCCATCAAATTTGCCGATGTTGCCGGTGAGGACGAAGCCAAAGAGAGCCTGCAGGAAATCGTTGACTTCCTGCATAACCCCAAGCGTTACGAGGATATCGGTGCCAAAATGCCCAAAGGCGTTCTGCTTGTCGGCCCCCCGGGCACCGGTAAAACCCTGCTGGCCCGCGCTGTTGCCGGCGAAGCCGGTGTTCCCTTCTTCTCCATTGCGGGTTCTGAATTTGTCGAGATGTTCGTCGGCATGGGCGCTTCCAAGGTGCGTGACCTCTTCAAACAGGCCAACGAAAAAGCCCCCTGCATTATCTTTATTGATGAGATCGATACCATCGGCAAAAAGCGTGACGGTGCTTCCGGTATGGGCGGCAACGATGAACGCGAGCAGACCCTGAACCAGCTGCTGACCGAAATGGACGGGTTTGACGCCGCCAAGGGTGTTATCATTCTGGCCGCCACCAACCGTCCTGAATCCCTTGACCCCGCTTTGACCCGCCCCGGCCGTTTTGACCGTCGTGTGCCCGTGGAGCTGCCCGACCTGAAAGGCCGCGAAAGCATCCTGCGCCTGCACGCTCAAAAGGTCAAAATCGGCCCCGACTGTGACTTTGCCGTGGTTGCCCGCATGACTCCCGGTGCTTCCGGTGCCGAGCTGGCCAATATCATCAACGAAGCCGCCCTGGGCGCTGTGCGCCACCACCGCATGGCCGTTACCCAGTACGACCTGCAGGAAGCCGTGGATACCATCCTGGCCGGTGCCCAGAAAAAGAATAAGATCCTGAGCGACAAAGAAAAGTGCATCGTGGCCTACCACGAAGTCGGCCATGCCATGGTTGCCGCCCTGCAGAGCCATTCCGCCCCCGTGCAGAAAATCACCATTGTGCCGCGCACTTCCGGCGCGCTGGGTTTCACCATGCAGGTAGAGGACGGCGACCACACCCTGATGACCAAGGAAGAGATCCTGGCCAAAATTGCCACCATGACCGGTGGCCGTGCCGCCGAAGAAGTGGTGTTCAACTCCATCACCACCGGCGCATCCAACGATATCGAGCAGGCCACCAAGATGGCCCGCGCCATGATTACCCGCTACGGCATGACCGACGACTTTGACATGGTTGCCCTGGAAACCGTGAACAACGCCTACCTGGGCGGCGATGCCAGCCTGGCCTGCAGTGAGCGCACAGCCGCCACCGTGGACGATAAGGTCGTGGAAGTCGTCAAGCAGCAGCATGAAAAAGCCAAACAGATGCTGATTGAAAACCGCGGCAAGCTGGACGAGATCGCCAAGTACCTGTACGAGAAAGAAACCATCACCGGCGAAGAGTTCATGCGCATCCTGATCGCTGTTCCCCAGCTGCCCACCGGTGCCGTGGAACAGTAAAGGCAGCACCGCACAATTTCCACCTGACAGCTTAAGCACCGCTCCGGCGGCTGCGGCACTTAGAATTGTGCGGTATTGCCTAAAATCTCCGCTCTGCGCGTTTTCTTTGTAAAATAACGGTGCCCCCGCCTATGCAGTTCATTTACCGCACGGGCGGGGGTGTTTTGTTGTAATTCCGTAGGGGCGTACACCATGCACCCATCCGTTTTATATCATCACACTACAGTGCTTTCACCATGTAATAGTGCCATTTTATGGCCAGCCGTTACCCATTTGTAGGGGCCGCTGCTCACCTCTTTCCGAAAAACGCAATAAAAATGCTGTCTTTCTCCACATCAGGGAAAGGCAGCATTCTTCTTTATCCGTTCAGATCTTCGCCGTTGCTGGCAATCACATTTTTATACCATCCAAAGGACTTTTTCCTGTACCGTGCCGCCGCCCTGTTCGAGTACCGGGAAAAGCACCAGTGATCCTGCCGGGCTTTATTTTGCCTGTGCACCCTCTGGGAAGATGATCTTGTTCACAAAGAAGAAGATCACCATAGAAATGCCGCCATTGAGCACGGTGGTGCCAATGTTGTAGATGAAATCCGGCACCAGCAGGCCCGCAACCGCCACCCACACGCAGTTGATGGAGTTGACGATGCAGGTGATCAAGCAGAACGCCACCACATACCAGGCGATCTGCTTGGCCAGGTTGCCCTTGCTGCGGAACACAAAGTTGCGCTGGATGGGAAAGTTTATGCATTCTCCCACCACCATGGCAACCATGTAGGCGCAAAAGTACGGCAGACCGCCATGGACGGAATCATACCCCAGGATGTTCCACTGGAAGGTTTCGCCAAACAGCGTGACCGGGATGCCCGGCCAGCCAAAATCCACCACCGGCAGGCTGCTGAACGCCGCCGGCAAAAATTGCAGCAGCAGGTATTTGAACACCGTAACCAGGTTGGATACGATCACAAACAGTCCGCCTTCGCGCACCCACTTGGCTGCGGCGGGGTGTTTTGCCGCAAAATTATTCCATAGCTGCATAAATAGCCCCTCTCTTTCCTCAGCTGTTGCGCAGGCGCTGTTCCAGCTGTGCGTTCAGTACCAGGTTTTTCACGGCTTCTATGATCACCCGCACAAGGCCGATGATCCAGAATCCCTGCAATTCCATCACAATGCCATCCACCATGCCCATGCTGATGGCACCGCTGGTCATTTTGGCCAGGGCACGCAGCGGCATGTTGTACTGGAACAGCACATTCAGGTCCGGCTTGCCGCGCTTGTAGCTGGCGTTCAGCAGTGCGGTAAGCACCAGCCAGATCAGCCAGCCCAGCGGGCTGCGGCTGTGGTTCAGCTCGCCCAGGGTCATGTTGCGGTCAATTTTAACTTTTCCCTGCTGCACCGGGCGGCCCAGCAGGGTGGCCCATTCGTCATCCGGCACGCTCTGCACCTTGCCGCTGGTATAGTGCGGCAGATGCTTGCCCGCATAGGGGTTGGGTGCGCCGGTACCGGCCACTTCCACCACGGCGGTCAGGCGGATGTCCGCACTGGACGCGCCGACCCGCAGCTCATAGCTGCCGCCTTCCACTTCCCAGCTGTCGGTCCTGGTGTTCCAGTAGCGGAATGCCTTGTCGTCCAGCGGGATGGTCACGGTCTTGCTTTCACCGGGCTGCAGCTGCACCTTGGCAAAGCCTTTCAGCTCCTGTGCGGGGCGGAACACTTCTGCCCCGGGTTTTGCCACATACAGCTGCACGATCTCTGCTCCGGCGCGCTTGCCGGTGTTGGTTACGGTCAGGGTCACGCCATTGGACGCGGCCTGCAAATTGCTGTAGGCAAAGCTGGTGTAGCTTAACCCATAGCCAAAGGGGAATGCCACCGGCACACCGGCGGTCTGGTAATAGCGGTAGCCGACATACAGCCCCTCGCGGTACTGCACCATGCGGCCCGGCCCGGCAAAGTTATCCTTGGCGGGGGTATCCGCATAGGCGTTGACCCAGGTTTCGGCCAGCTTGCCGCTGGGGTTCACTTTTCCGGTCAGCACATCCAGCATGGCGCCCGCCCCCGCCTGGCCGCCCAGCGCACCATACACCAGGGTACGGCAGTGTTTGAGCCACGGGGTTTCCAGCGAAGCCCCTGCGCTGAGCACCACAACGGTGTTGGGGTTGGCCTGCTGCACGGCCTTTAACAGTTCGATCTGGTTGTCCGCAAGGCGCATATCGCCGCGGTCCAGACCCTCACTTTCCTTGATTTCATCCAGCCCCAGGCAGAGCAGCACCACTTCGGCCTTTTGGGCCAGGGCTACAGCCTCGTCCTGTTTGGCGGCATCCGGTTTGCCCTGGCGGTCAAAGCCGGGGGCAAAGCCCACGCTGGCCAGGCCGCTCTCTTTCAGGCAGTCCAAAAAGGTATCCACCTTGATGGAGTTGACCGCGCTGGAGCCAGCGCCCTGGTACCGCGGTGTCTGGGCAAAGTCTCCGATCACGGCAACTTTTGCGCCCTCGGCCAGCGGCAGCAGGTCGTTCTCGTTTTTCAGCAGCACAATGCTTTCGGCTGCGGCGCGGCGGGCCAGGGCGTGGTGAGCGTCCACATCAAAGGTGCGGCTGTGGGACTGCACGGCGGCATGGGTATCAAACACCAGCGTCAGCAGCTCGTCCAGCCGGGCGTCCACATCCGCTTCGGTAATTTTGCCGCTCTGCACAGCCTGCATCAGCTCGCGCACCGCGTCCCCGCCGGGGGCGGGCATTTCCAGCGTGGAGCCGTTCTGCACGCCCAGAGCATGGTCATTGCTGCCGCCCCAGTCCGTTACCACAGCGCCGTCAAAGCCCCACTCCCCGCGCAGGATGTCCATTAACAGGTGGCGGTTCTCGTTGGCGTAAGTGCCGTTGATGAGGTTATAGCTGCTCATGATGGTCTTGGGCTTTGCTTCCTTGACCACGATCTCGAACCCGGTCAGGTACAGCTCCCGCAGCGTGCGTTCATCCACCACGGAATCCGACGCCATGCGGCGCAGCTCCTGGCTGTTGACGGCAAAGTGCTTGGGGCAGGCCGAAATACCGTTGGACTGGATGCCCCGTACATAGCTCGCGGCCATTTTGCCGGAAAGATACGGATCCTCGGAGAAATACTCAAAGTTGCGGCCGCACAAGGGGCTGCGCTTGGTGTTCAGGCCCGGCCCCAGCAGCACGGCAACTTCCTGCGCAGCGGCTTCTTCGCCCATGGCCTGGCCGATCTGCTCGCCCAGGGCGGGGTCCCAGCTGCACGCCACAGTGGCTGCTGTGGGGAAGCAGGTGGCCGGAACACTGGGGTTTAACCCCAGATGGTCCGCCGCGCCCGCCTGCTTGCGCACGCCGTTCGGACCATCAGAAAGGGTGATGGACGGAATATTATTTTTCGGCAGTGCACGGGTCCCAAAGGTAGTAGCGCCCGAAAGCAGCGCACATTTTTGCTCTAAATTCAGTTTTTTGATGATTTCCTGTGTATTCATAATCATCTTAAATTTTTATTTTGTTACCGCAGTCGCTTCCGATTCCACAGATGCAAAATAAATTCCTTCCTGTGCATCAGCCTGAATTGTTACGGTATAGCTGCCATCGCTTACACCCGTAAATGCTGTTGCACCGCTGCGGTGGTGGTATGTGCCCGTTTTTGCCATCGGGCCAAAGCCATCAACATATTCCTCGTCTTCCTGCGCCAAATCTTCCAGTTTGATTTTGGTCGTCTGCACAACATCCGCTCCGCTGTACAGCGTCAAGGTAAAGGTCTGCGGCGGATATTCCAACTCAGAATATGCTTCAAACACATCCTGATCCATGGTAACCGTTACAGTATCTCCACTTTGCACCGCTTCGCTTACAGCACCAGGCGCTGCATAAACACCCACATAAGTTCCTGTTACACTGTCCGACAGGCCGCGCTTATAGTCCGATGTTGTTGTCATCACATAAGCGTTATACTTTGCGCCGGGGGTACAGTCTGCGCTTAGGTCCACCGTTCCCGCATAATTTGCGTTGCTGTCATCCGCCAGAATGTTGGAAGATGTAAAGGTATAATAATCTTCCTGCTTGCCTTCTGCATCAAAGCCATACAGACGGATTGCATAGGTACGGCCTTTGTCAACACCGGTAAAGGAATACTCACCGGTTTCAAAATTAAAGCTCAGGTTCGTTGCCACTGCGGCCGCTGCTTTCGTATCCGTTTTGGCTCCGCCGCAGCCAGCCAGAACAAGGCTGGCCCCCACAGCAAGCGTAAACATCGCTGCAACGCCATAATGATTCCACTTGTTTTTCATCGTCAAATCGCCTCTCTCTTATGCTTTTGCAGCCTTTTTCTTGTTCTTCTTTTTGGCAAACAGCTCCGGCTTGAACATATGCAGTGCAATCAGCACGATTGCAACAACCAAGATAACATCCACCACACCCAGTGCGATCAGCCAGTACGGAGTCCAGTTGCGGGTCGTCGTCATCAGGGAAGAATTCGCCAAAACCATCAGATGGCGCTTGGTTGCCTGGCGCAGAAGCTGCATGCCATAGCCACTCTTCAGGGTCGTATCGGTAACATTCACACCCATGGCCAGCTGCATATCCACGCCTGCGCGCAGGGCCAAGTCACCATTGCTGACAGCAAATGCGTCTGTGTTTACAACGCCCTGGAAGCCCCATTCATTGCGCAGCACCTGGGTAAGCATTGCATAGCTGTAGCCAACCATACTGGTACCAATGCGGTTATAAGATTCCATGATGCCGGTCAGACCAAGCTGGTTCAGGCCATCGCCCGTTACGTTGTGAATTGCCACTTCAAAAGCGCGCAGATAAATTTCACGCATTGCCTGCTCGTTGGACCAGATGCAAACGCCGCCGCGGTTGGTTTCCTGATCATTCAGTGCAAAATGTTTGGCAAACACATAAATGCCGCGGCTCTGCAGGCCGGTCACCATATTAGCTGCCATCATACCGCTCAGCAGCGGGTCTTCGGAATAATATTCAGCTGCACGGCCGCCGAAAGCGGAGCGGTGAATGTTCATACCAGGGCCGTAAGTACCACTGACACCGTTGACCAGATCTTCATCACCGTAAACTTCGCCTTCCTTCAAAGCAAGGTCTACATTCCAGGTTGCTGCCAGCACAGTTTCGCTGGCATATTCAGCAGCTTCCAAGCCGCTTGCCAGGTCATGGATGCCGTTCGGGCCATCACATTCGGTTGCCTGCGGTTTGCCAATAGAATCCACAGCAGGCGAACACCAGCCGCAGTTACCATACAGGTTGTTCATTTCATCAACGCTCATGTGGTTCATCAACTGTTCCCACACTGCATTGTCCGGGTCAACAATGCCAGCTGCATCTGCCAGCATTACACCGTTTTTCTCACCATTTGTATAGGTAGTTCCCTGTGCAGGGTCATCATTCAGATCAATGGTGCTTCCGCCATTGCCGTTGGTCAGCAAAGCAATCGTTGCCGCGTTGGCAGTTGCGTTTTCGCTTGCTTCACGGCTAGGATAGGTTCCTTCCCAATCTGCACGGGAAAGATACGGCAAGGTCGTGCCGATATTACCATCGCCAGCAGTCACATCATCAAACTGGTTCGTCGCCACAGTTTCATCCGTGCTGCGGGCGGTCGTATCATACTTGATGGTCTGATCCACAGTAAAATCATATGTCAGGTCATTCTTCACTGTATGGGCATCGCTGCGCAGGCTAAGGGTATAAGTACCGGCATCCAGCACATAGCACTTGTCCGTCTTATAATCGTAAGATGCCATGTCATCATAATTCATGGTCATGCTCACGGTCTGGCTCTCGCCCGGCTGGAGCAGATCAGTTTTTGCAAAAGCGCCCAGAACAACCGCAGATTTTTCAATTCCACCGGGGGTATAGGGTGCGGTGTAATACAGCTGTACCACATCTTTGCCTGCCACATTACCGGTATTGGTTACCTTAACACTTACCTTTACCTGGCCGCCCTGGCTGCCTACTTCCCACTGCGGGTCGCTCCAATCAAACGTGGTATAGCTCAGGCCATAGCCAAAGGGATACTGAACAGCTTTCTGATACTCTGCTTCTTCCTCCGGGGTATAAACATTGTCATCCCCAATGTAACGGGTCTCGTAATAGCGATAACCTACATAGATGCCTTCCTGGTAGTACATGTACTTGCCGTTGTTGGCATCGCCATTGCCGTCGATCGTAAGACCACTGTTTGCATAAGTAAAATCGCCAAAGTTTTCATAAGCTGGCGAACTGGTCACATCATAAGCATAGGTATCAACCAAATGGCCGGACGGGTTGTATTCACCCATCATTGCTTTCGCTACAGCAATCGTACCAGTGGTGCCAGGGCCGCCTGCCCAAATTGCAGCATCCACCTTGTTGTCCTCAATAAAGCCAAGGTCCATAGGATTGCTTGCGTCAATGACAATGATGACCTTATCAAACGTTGCTTCCAGCTTTGCCAACAGTTCTTCTTCTGCCGGCTGCAGCTGCAGGTAATGCCGCCCGGCTTCACCACCGTAATAACCGGCCATATCCAGCGGGCAGTCACCGCCTTCGCCTGCCATACGTCCGATTACATAAACCGCCACATCCGAGTAAGCCTTTGCATCCTGCCAGAACGTTGCGCTGTACTCATCATATTCGGCCAGTGTTTCTTCATAAATGTTAAAGTCTGCATCACTGACCGTCATGCCTGTCATCGAAGCGCGCTTCTGCGCAGTCGTCTGGTAGAACTTCGTCAGATCCGGGTTCAGCTGCAAACCAGCAAATTCAAAACCATCAATAAAGTTAAAATTCTGATCTTCATTATGGTGGCCGCCGGAGCCATAATCGGTGTAAACCGTCTTGTAGCTGTTATAGCCGAACAAATTGATTTTGTCCGTTCCCAACGGCAGGGTATCATTATCGTTTTTCAGCAGCACAAGACCTTCGCTCTCTACTTCCTCGCAAAGCTGTAATGCCTGCGTGTAGGCATCATCTTTTGAAAGGTCCGTCATGCTGTTTGCACTTTCGGAAGATGTCACAAACCGTTGCATGTACGCCTGAATCTGCGAATAATAGATGGAACACAGGCTGTTTCCTACGATTCCCGCAGCAAGCAAAACCGCAATGGATGCTCCCCCTACAATATGTTTCGATTTTTTCATAGTTACCTCCTGTTTGCCGCATGGAGTTTTCTGCTTTGCTATTTGGCAGCAGGTTCTTCACCAGCAAAACAAATGTTTTCTCCTTTGATTATGCCGCCCTCCGGATGGCAGCCAGCGTGGATTTTACTCCCCGCTTGTTTAAGTATATTGTAGCAAACAGCTTTTTCTTTGAATTATTTTTTGCATAAACTGTTATTTCTGCCGCACATTTTGCCAAAAAATCATTTTTCTCTCAAAATTCATTGTGCATTTCTTACAATCAAAATTCAGTCTGCTTTGTGCACCCTGCCAAACAGTACGAAAAAGCGGCCAGAGCCTGTATTTGGCCCCAGCCGTTCCCGTTACTTTTTCTGCGGCAGCAATACCCTTAGTGTAAACCACCCATTTTCCCAGTGCAGGGTCATGGTGCCGCCGCGCTTTTCGGCTGCGGCGCGCACACTGCGCAGGTCGCTGCCGCCATGGGTGTTGCGGCGCGGCAGGCCGTCCGCGCCCAGCTCCACTTCCTGCGCGCAGTAGTTTTCAAACCGCAGCATCACAAAGCCGTTCTGGGCGTACACCGCCACCCGGATCAGCCGCTTTTCGTGGTCGGGCTCGGTCTCCACGCTCTCGGTTGCGTTGTCCAGCGCCGTGCCCACAATCGTGCAGATCTCCCCTGTTTCCAAAAAGTCCAGCAAATGCCCGTCCGCCACGCAGGTCATCGTGATGTGGTGCTGCTGGCAGTACAGGCTTTTGGCCGTCAGCAGGGTGTCCAGCACCGGGTTGCCGGTCTTGTTCTCCGCCTCGTACTGGCGGATGCCGCTTTCCATGGCCGCCAGCGCCACATCCTGCTTGGCGTGGTCCCGCTCCGCCCGGATGGCTGCAATCTGCATTTTCAGCTCGTGGTAGCGCCGGTTGATCAGGCGGATGTTCTCCTTGCTCTGCTTGTACTGCTCGTACTGGCGGTGCAAAACGCCGTCCAGCTCCGCCAGCTCGCTGTGCAGGGCGGCTTCGCGCAGCTGCTCGTGCTGCACCGTCAAAATCAGCACCCCGGCCAGATCCACCAGCGTGCGGATGTAAAACATGTTCATGTTGGCTTCGCTGCCGTTGGCAAAGCTCAAATTGCTCACGGCAAATGCGGTCAGCGCCATGACCACCGCCACAAAAGTTCCTGCGGGCGTTATTTTCAGCTTCCCGGCCGGGCCGGGGCGGCGTTTTTCCACAAAAAGCATCGCGGCAAAAATGCCGCCGTACACCGCCGCCAACAGCAGCAGCGAAAGCGGCTCCGCCCCGCCGCGCTGCGGCCACAGCACGCAGTGCAGCTGCCATTCCACGCTGGCCGCCAGCTCCGCCAAAATAAAGGCCCGCGCGCACACATAACCCGCTTCCAGCAGCGTAATGCTGCGTGTGACCCACAAAAACAGCAGCAAGGAAAGAATCGCCATTGCCATGCAGGGGATCCACCACGCCAGCGGAACTTCCCCCGTGGCCTGCAAAAACGCCCCCAGCAGCACCGCCCAACCGGCTTCCACGCCCCAGATCACGCGCTGGTCCATCCTCGGCGGCAGCCTGTGCGCATACAGCAGCGCCGCCAGCACTTCCGCCAAAGCGGTGTACAGGCGGGGGATATCCGGCAGTGTCGTCATTGGCCCGCACCCCCAATATAATCCGCCAGCCCCGCCATAAAGGCCTTGCGCCGCGGGCGGCTGATCTGCAGCGCATACGGACCAACCTGCACCATATCCTGCTGCACGCCGGAAACCTGCGCCAGATTGACCAGATACCCGCTGTTGCACCGTGCAAACGCCCGGCCCACCAGCTTTTCCTCATAGTTTTTCAGGGTGCCCGGCACCACAAAATCTTCTTTTTCGGTGTAAAAATGCACCTTGTGGCCTTCGCTTTCCAGGTAATAAATTTCCGCCGCGTCCAGCCGCCGCATGCCGCCGTCCACCGCCACAGCCAGATAATGCCGCTTCCGCTTTTCCAGCTGTCCCAGCGCCTTTTGCAGCTGCTGCGAAAACGCAAAGTAGGGCACCGGTTTCAGCACATAATCCAGTGCCCCAACGGCATATCCGCGGATGGCATACTGCGCCATGTTGGTAATGAACACGATCAGCACCCCGCCGTCCCGCTCCCGGATGCGGCGGGCGGTCTCCATGCCGTCCAGGTGCTTCATCTCCACATCCAGAAAGATGATGTCGAACTGCGGGCGGTAATCTTCCAGAATCTCCATCCCATCCGCAAACTCCGTTACCTCAAACGGCGTGCCGTACTGCCGGGTGTACCGCTGCACATACCCCGCCAGCTGTTCCCGCACCGCCGCCTCGTCCTCCACAATCGCAATCCGGGTCATCTGCTGTTCCCCTTTCTCAACACCACACTGCGGCCCCGCACAGTCCACATCTGGTGCGGCTTCTTAAGGTGTATCTGAAAACAAAGAAAATGACGGACATTTCACAAGCGCAAGACGGATTTAAGGCAAAGAGCCGCGGGAATCTTTTGTGGATTCCAAGGCTTTTTAACGCAAAATCCCGCTGCGTTTGTAGAAATAGACGATATTTTCGACTTTTCAGCTGCACCATCGATTGTTTTTAGTATAGCACATACAACCATACACAGCAAATGCGGGAGTGGAGCAGTTTGTTTGCCCTCAAAGCGTTTTGTCGGTCGGGGCTGCCAGACCAGGCCAGCCCTGGCATGCTACAAATATACAGGTTCATTGCGAATGCAGATGTGGCGTTAAACGGAACAAAGCACACCCTCCATGATTACAGTCCCGAGATAAACAAAAATCTTACCATCCATTGCTATCAGCCCGAACCCGGCTATTGTGCCTGTGTGCTGCAAGTGACGGAGCAATAAATCAGCGGGAAAAGCATCACAGAAATCGATGCGCATCTTGAAACCACTGCTCTGCCGGAAAAGCTTCCTGCACCTTGCTGTTTGTGCGCTCCGCCCCCTTTCTGCCGTCGTTGACTATTTCTGCCTTTAGTATATAGATCAACAAAAAAATGCCTCACACTTTCGTGTAAGGCATTCTTTGGTGCACCATCAGTGGGTGCATTAAGAATCAGTCCTGTCCGCTTGTCGGCCTGTAAGGCCTCCATTTTGCTTCGCAAAACCGCTCGTG
>ERZ779729.2148-NODE-2148-length-12336-cov-2.659718_pt1 | contig 12336 bp, 9 predicted proteins | sample MGYA00511072_ERZ779729 | MGnify/ENA primary metagenome ERZ779729 (study PRJEB29588, sample SAMEA2156675) | human gut metagenome | biome: human gut; feature: human-associated habitat; material: faeces | place: Denmark | collected 2008/2010 ...
GCCAGTAACACCAGCGCGGCCGCCGCTATTTTCCAGATTTGCTCTCGTGCGGACAATGCCGCTCCAATGACGGCTCCATAGGGCCCACCTGCTGCAGCGCCTTTTGCTGCGGCGGAAATAGCTTTACCAGTATTTACTGCCTGCATGGTGTTGGATGCAACAGAAACCGATTCATCCAGTCCGGTATGGTTGTGTTTATTCATAGTTATATCCTCAACTTTCGTCATTTGTTCAAGGAAAAGGGGAAGTGGCTTAATCCTTTAATATGCTTTCCCTCGCTTTCCGTTTACCCGTTTATTTATAGACGTGTAAACCGTTATATAATGAGAAGCACTTTCCTGCTATTAGCTGAGCAGAGTAGGAAAGTGCTTCTTATAAATTTACTGCACTTAAAAACTTGAATGTGATTTCATGTAGACAACGCTGACACAGCGCTGACTTTGCGGATCATGGCAATCAGAAAGCGGTAAAAAGCCTATAAAAATTTTTGCTTTTAGTGTCCCAAAATGAAAGGCTGCATCGTAATAATATGTAGAAAGATATCGAAGAGGGGTGAGTCCAATGGTTAGAAATTGACGACTATTTTTGGCCGGTAGTTATGTATGAAACGAAAGGAGATGTATCCATGAAGCATTTTATTAAACGAGTGAGTGCGCTTGCGTTGGCATGCGTTTTGGTTATAGCTATGGGCTGCCCGGCGTTTTCTGCGAACAAAGAGGACTCGATTGCTCTCGACAAATCTGATGTCGAAATGAAAGACTTCCTTACAACGCGTGGCTTTACTGAGGATTATCTCGATGCGCTGATTCCGCAACAGCTTGAGATTCTTTATCAGACTTGTTATAGCAATGATGCTTATTTCCTCTCAGTAACAAAGATTCCTGTCGCCGTCCCATATGGAAATATTTCTACAGATCAGCTTGAGCTTGAAGCAACATACACCTATACGCCTTATGTCATAAACGGCGTTACATATATGTATGAGATCCACGTAATGGTCAATTATGACTGGATCAAAGTACCTATGATTAAAAAGGCTGATGCAATATCAGTGAATTGGGATAACACGATTCTGACATATAACGATAACTTTAAATCGTATGACTATGCCTATTCCGATTTACAAGGCAAGTGGATTACCTACAAAACGTGGAATGCGCCCGAGGCACTAAATCAAGGTGGCCTCGGAATTTACACCTATATCGATTACACATATCGACTGCCTAGTGGAGAAATGAATGGGGCTGGTGGGCTAAAAGGAACAGTGACATTTTCTTTGACGCCTGAACCGAGATTCTCCATGAGCATAGCACCGGGCAATAATTCGACCACAATCAATTGTAAGTATGTCCATGATAAAAATCCGCTGCTTGGCTCATTGTCATTCTCCTATGAAGGTTTTAGCGTTTCTATCGATACGGGAGCGTTGCAAGACTCTATTGCAGACGAAGCGCGAATTGATTATACAAGAATTGCATGATTTCTAATAGCTCCGTTGATGACTAAGAAAGCATATAAGATTATCCTGACCACTTTGTGGGTTGTGTTTTATGCGACGGGCTGCTGGTTTGCACCGTTTGTTCGATACGACGCGTGTACGGAGGTCAGTTGCTTGTTCTTCTTTTTTAGTGCTTGCGCTGTAGCTGTATTGGGCATATATGAGTGTAGATTAGAGAAGCAAACAAGCTCTTTAATTAAGTGTATATTAAAGCGTTGGGTGCTATATCTCCCAATTTTGGGCGCGTACATACGCATTTTTGCCACTTTAATTTCACGGTGATTTACTGAGAAATGCTGGCAATATCGTAAGCATTATTTTAGAGTTGAATCGATAGGGCTCGCCCGAGCTCTATCGATTCATTTTTGGAGCCCAACTTTGGGCAGCGTTGGTGTGGTGTTGGGTTTTGGGATACTTTGTGCAATGCCTTGACATATTGAATTTAGGAAAGCGCCCCATACGGGGCACTTTCCCTGAAAACGATTGGATCAGTAGCCGGTCTTGGGAAGCGTAGGCACATTCCAGAGGCGACGAACGACTGTTACCCAACTCGCCGTTGCGGTCTGCCAGGTACCTTGATATTTGCCGCCCACATCGGCGCGGTTGACCATCTGATAGCCATTGACCGCGTTTCCGTTCACCATCACGCTCAGCGTGGGATTAACAACGCTTTGGAAGCCGACAGGAACCTTGCCGAAGTCAAAATAGATGTCGGTCACCACTTCGCCGGCCTGCATGGGAATGGCGTTGAGGCTGAAGCTGTAGTTGTTGCTGGTGAGCAGGTTGCTCGCCAACACCTGATAGCTCGCATTGCAGTTGGTTTTGTAGAGGATGCGGTAGTTGAGCCGCGCGCTGTAGGTGCCGGTGGTGAGCGTCGTGGGACGCGCCACATCATAGGGAATTTTATCGTGCCAGAAGAAGGATTCCAGCGGCACGTTGGAGGTGTTCGCCACCGTCAGATCGTAGCGCATGGACTGGCCTGCCATGACCTGCGCGTTGCCGCGCTTGGTGATGGTAACGCCGAGACTGGCAGGCTTATCATAGGCAGAGAGCTTGATAATCTGACCGGGATATTCCAGTGTCACATCATGCACGGTGGGGTCGATCTGCCAGAAAGACGGCGCTGTGACCTCTCGGATCTGATAGCGGGTCAGCGGCAGCGGCTTGCTGGCCGCAACGCCCCGGGCGTCCGTCGTGATGTAATCCACCACCTTGCCGCTGCGGGCATTGACGATCTCATAAACAGCTCCCTTGAGCGGGGCGCCTGCGGCGGTGCCGGTGACCTCGTTATACTCAGCGGCGTACTTATAAATCTGGATCTGGCCCGTGACAGCGGTATTTTCCCACTCGATCTCCACGGTCTTGCCCGGAGAGACATAGACGGTCTTATACTGCTTATCCAGCGTGTAGCCGGGGGCGGCTTCCAGCTCTCTCAGATAAAAGCGACCGCTCAGCCCGCCAGGGATCTCGTCAATGTAGATGTAGCCCTCATCGTCCGAGGTGTACTCGCCGATGGGCTTCTTGTTCGCATCATAGAGGACAAACTTTACGCCATAGATCCCCTCTCCCGTGACGCTGTCGATTTTGTGGATAACGATGCCGCTGAGCTTTTTGTTGGTCACCTGCAGCGTCACATGCTTGCCGTCCTTGATCTCAAAATAGTGGGGCGTATCATCCAGCCGGAACGATTTGTTCGATGTGACCTCTTTTGCATAGTAGCTACCATCCTTCAGAGGCACGAACACACGGCCATTTTTGTCCGTCGTAACGGTATCGACCAGAGCATCGTCCACCTTGCGGATCTCAAAGGTTGTATTGGGGATGCGCTCACTATGGTTATCCTCGTTGACCTTGATAATCTCCACGCCGCCCACGGGATCGTTGTAAAAGTGGAGCGTTTGGGTGTCATTAGGATTGATCACCACGGTTTGGGTACGGGTGTTTTCGTCGATGGTGTAGCCGGGGATTGTCTCAACCTCCGTCACCACCACGGTACCGGAAATACCGGAAATGGAGATTTTACCTGCCTTATCCGTCCAGTACAGGCCGGTGGAGGACAGCGTGCCACCCTCGGCATCTACATACGAGCCATCTGCGTAGGTGATCTTAAACTCAACACCTTCCAGCGGCTCCTTTGTAACGGAGTCCTGCTTTACGATGATAAGATTGCCCTTGGGCTGATTGCGGAACTCTACCGTGACAACTTCATTAGACTTGACCTTAACTGTCTGAGGCGTGTCGTCCAGCAGGTAGCCCACCTTTGCGCGAGTTTCCTTGATGACAAGTGTGGTACCGGGGGTGATGTCCGTAATGGAGAAGGTGCCTGCGCTGTCCGTCACGAACTTGCCGTTGGCATTGCCGATGAGATTGCCGTCGGAATCCGTGACAAGGAACTCCACATCGGAGATGGGCGCATTTGTTACGGCGTCCACCTTTTTCACGAGCACGCCGCCCTTGGGCTGGTTGCGGAACTCCAGCGTCATCACGGAATTGCGTTTGATTTTGATGCTCTGCGGCGTATCGTCGAGGATGTAGCCATCCTTGGCACGCACTTCTTTTGCGATGACCGTCATGCCGGGTGTCAGGCCGTCAATACGGATAGTACCTGCGCTGTCGGTCACGTAGCGGCCATTCGCCGTACCGATCACACTTCCGTCCGAGTCGGTCACAAGGAACTCCACATCGGAAATGGGAGCGCCGGTCACGGCGTCCTTTTTGACGATGAGGATGGAACCCATCTTATCATTGCCGAAGGTCACGGTGATCACGTCCTGATCCTTGCCGGAGAGATAAACGGTTTCCGTGGCGTCGGTGATCACATACCCGTCCGGCGCGGAGATCTCCTCGCAGACATAAGTGCCTGCCTTGAGGCCGGTTGCAACGATGGTGCCATTGCTGGATGTTTTGTACTCGCCAACCACAGTGCCGCCTGTACCGGAGGTGCCGCCGAGGTAGCGGATGCGGAACCATGCACCCTCCAACGGCTGACCGCTCTCGCTGTCCACCTTGCGGATGATGATGGCGGAAAGAGGCGTATTTTCAAAGGTCAGTACCTTGCTCTCGCCACCGGAAATGAAGCATTCCTGCGTGGCAGGCTCTTTAATGGAATAGCCATGCGGCGCTTCCAGCTCCGTCACCTTGTACCAGCCGTCCTTGACTTCGGGAAGGATGATCTTGCCGCTTTCATCGGTGTAATAAGTGCCAAGATCATTTAGCTCACCGCTATCGGTATGATTGCTGGCATACCAGATCTGGAACTTAGCACCCTTGACAGGATCGCCGGTCACACTGTCTACCTTGCGGATCTCCAGCGTCGGCTTGAGTGCATTGAAGAAAGTAACGGTGGAGGTTTCACCTGCCTTGAGCGCTACTTCCTGCGGGATGGGGCAGAGAATGACATAGCTGGGAACATTGGTCTCCGTCACCCGATAGGTGCCAACGGGGATAGAATCGAGGAAGATACGTCCGTGACTGTCGGTGGTGGCCGTGGTGGAGTAGCTGCCGTCGATCTGCTCGATGCGGTAGGTCACGCCCTCGATGGGTTCCCCATTGGCGATGTTCTTCTTGATGATCTCAAGACCCGGTTTTTCATAGTCAACGAAAGTAACTTCGCTCGTCTGGCCGGGGCGGAGCGCCACGGTCTGCTCCGTGTGAGACACCACATAAGGCTCCGGCACAGATTCCTCTCGCACCACATAAACATCAGCGGGGATAGATGAGAGCGTCGCGGAACCATCTGTGCCGGTAGTAACGGACGTGGAGTAGTTACCTGTGACCGACTTCACCGAGAACACCGTACCGGCAATGGGCTTGCCGCTCATGGCATCGCGCTTGATGATTTTCATGTCAGGCAGCTCGTAGTTCTCGGCAGTCACGGTGTACTGCTTGTCTCCATCGGTCGTGTCCACATAGACGCTGATGGGCGTGGAGTCTGCACAGTATCCAGCGGGCGCTTCGGTTTCCACGAAGGACCACAGGCCCTCGGTGACGTCCTTTACCTCGATGATACCGCCGTTCTTGGTCACATCGCTGCCGACGATCTGACCGTCACGGTAGATGTTGAATTTTGCACCGTCCAGCCCACGGGTCGTTCCGGCAGCCACCTTTCGCAAGGTAATGTCCGCATCTCCCGCGGGAGGAGTCGGCTCGTCACCGCCTTGCGGCATATCCTTTACCACCAGCTCACGCGGGCCATAGTAGTTGAAAAATGACTGATTTTTGCGGTTGCTCGAAAGGGCAAATACCGCCCATTTTGCACTGTCGTTCTCTACGATGGATGCGACCATGCCCTGCGCGGCATATTCCTCGATCTGGCGCTGAAATGCCGCGTCTTCCTGTGCCTTCTGCGCGAGCATCCAGTCGATGAGACCCAAGTACATTTCGTAGGTATCGGCGTTGGCGTAGCCGCCTGCATCGCCATCCCCGCCAGGTTCTCCCTTGTAGCTCTGATGGTCCCACACATAGGTTTGGACCGCCATAAAGAGCTGGCCTACATTGGATGCCTTGCTGTCGTTGATGTAGGTCATGAGCCACTTGACATTGGCAAGCGTCGCGGCGTCCATCTCACCAAGGCCGCTATTGGCAATGGCGGTCTTGAGCACGGTGTCGGCATCCGCATTGGTAGCCGAAGTGTAGGTATAGGAATCAAAGAATGACTGCGTGGCGTTGTGGTAGCCGAGTCCGCTGTCGAGGCAGTACAGCAGCCGACCGGCCGCCATGGGCGGGCGATAGCTGTACGGTGTGCCGTTGGCGAGCAGTCGAGTACTCCAATAGGCTTGATCCTTTGTGATCGTGATGCCCTTGCCTGTGCCGGATGCGGCAAGGGTAGAGGTCGGCAGCAGACTTAAAATCGTTATCAATGTCAGAAGTAGTGACAGCAGGCGTTTCTTGATAGATTTCATAGAGTTCACCTTTCTTAAAGAAGCGTAATAAAAAAGAGCAGACCTTGCCGATCTGCTCTTTCCTGATAATAGTTGATGATTTACTTGTTTGTGGGGGTATCTACCCATGAGATGGAATATCCGTCATAGAGGAAAAGCTGCACGCAGTACCAGCAGGGATTTCCGTTATCGTTGACGCCCCTCGCCAATCCGATGCCAATTTCGGACAGCTTCGGATTGAGCATATTTTTATGGTGTGTCGTCGAGGCGTTCCAGTCTGCTACCGCTTGCTCAGCGAGCGTCTGTTCGGATAACGTCCAATCCGCAATACGATGGATATTTTCGGCCATGTAGGGGCAATCCGTGACGGTATTGAACTTTTGACCATCCGGCCTTGTGTGCGAATAGGCCGTATGCGCGGCCATTTCATCGGCGCGAACCTGCGCCGCCTGCATGAGCTTGTCGTTGACACGCAGCGCGGCAACGCCATTTTCTTTGCGTAGGGCATTGGTCCGATCCACGATGTCCTGCTTCATGGCGTCTGCATCGTCGGCAGCTTCACCTTTTGCCGGGGCTTCGCCGGTGTAGGGCTTATCTGTCTCGATCTGGACGCTCCCATCCTCGGCGTTCCAATAGACGTTGAAGCCGACGGCCTTTCCGATGTCACGCAGCTTCATGTAGTTGTTGTCATGGATGGCGTAGGCTTCGATCCGGACCTCCTGCCCGTCCACAAAAATGTGGTTGGTGCTGTACTCGGCCAGAATGCCCGCGGCATAGGCACTGGTGCCGCCAAAGACGAGGGCGCCGACGACAAGGCCGGTGAGAAAATTTGCGTGTTTCATGGTGTCTGCCTCCTTTGATTTTGTTATACTTTCAGTCTAAAGGAGACGGAAAAGTTCGTCAAATTTTCGCACGAGCCTGCACGCACCAGCGGTAATCCGGCTGATTCATCACGCAGGTGACGAGGGTGATGATATTCTCCGTGCTGTCATTCAGCACGCTCATATCATCCACGCTCACCTTATAGACGGCATAGACCTCATAAGTCCTCGTGCCGAGCTTGGTCGTTAGCTTGATGGTGTCGCCAATATCGAGCGTATGTATCTTGCCGAAATGATTGTTCACGCCGCGATTGTGACCTGCAATCGCCACATTGCCGTCCCAAATAGACGTGCTGGCAAAATGCCCAGTGCCCTTGCGGAGCGCGTCACTGTCCGTCCCCTGATACACCTTGACGGATAAACCGAGCGTGGGAATTTTTAGCGTGGCAAGATAGCCGCCGCTATAGTAGAGGTCACTTGTCACGGCGGTGTAGCCGATGGGCTGATAGCTCCAACTCCCGATTTCTACTCCATTCGAAGGCAGTATCGTCACGCCGCCTGTGCCGCTGACCGCTCCCGTGGTCGAACCGCTCACAAGGTTCGGCGTCAGGCGCTCGCCCGCGTTCAGCGTGTAGCTGGTCGGGCTTCCAAAGGCAGGCGGGATATACGCCGCGTCCTTGCCGCGGTTCGTGTTGGCAGGCTCGTCTGTGGTGACATAGATGGTATTGTCCGAGGTAGGCCGTCCAAACAGCCCCGCGTCCGGTGCATCGAAGATATACTCCAGCGCAGACGCAGATATGGAAAAAAATGTCAGCATACAGCAGACGGCGGCAAGTGATAGAATGTATTTTTTCATGCGGCGTAACCTCTTTTCTTGTTGATGTAGTGCTTGTAGCCCTTATATCCAGCATAGCCCGCGCTGGAGAGCACCAATACACCGAGCGCGGCGAGCAGCGGCGTTTTGTTCTCAAAATGCGTCTCACTGTGGGACGTAAAAATAGCGGTGTAGAGCACGGTGTCGCAGCTCGTCTTGGTAACATCGCCTTTGTATTCCACCGTTACGGTGTAGCCGGTGGCGGTCTTATAGCTCGCCGTTTCGGTATAGCTTGCAACCGCCGTATAACGCAAGGGTACTTCGTATCCGTCCATCGGATCGGTCGCAGCCTCCTGCCAGCTCACATCGGCAAGTGTCAGGGTGCGGCCATTTTCCTCCACCGTTTTCGGAATTAACGACACATCGGCGTCGGAGAGGTTGGGATAGGTGCGCTCTGCCGTCACCGTGCGGCTTCTGTTCTTGTAGCCGCTGGCTTCGACCTGAATGGTGGTGTAGTCCGCGGTCAGCGTGCCGGTATATCCATCCTCCGTAGTGACCTCCATGACCGGCTCAATTACCTTGATGATCTCACTCATGTCCTTGGTGCTGCTCTCCAGCGTAATGATTTCGATGTGCTCCTGCGTGTCCGTCTCCGTCTGGCCCGCTTTGAGCAGGTCAAGGAGCTCATAGTGCCGTCCCTCGCGTTCAAAGCTCTGTGTGGGAATAGCAGCGGGATCGTCCTTTGTGCCAAGACAGTAGACCTTTTCCAGCCGGTATACGCCGCCGCTTTCGCTGCTGTGTACCTCAATGGGATAGACGGTCGGGATAGTGGGCGGCACGGTATCCTCTGCCGCCATGACGGGGACCGCTCCAAACGCCAGCACAAGCGCGAGCGCAAGGAGTGTGACTGTGCTTTTCTGTTTTCTCATATAGGAAAATCCTCCTTCAAAATTTGTCCCATCGTGGGACATGAATGGTAGAAATACTCATAAAATCAAAAAGCCGTCGCAAGACGGCTTTTGTGGTGTGTTCCCCTTGCTCACCGTATACGGCGGCGAAACGTGGGCGTCAAGGTCCGACCAGTCCGCAGACTGGTCGGCTCGCGGAAAATGCGTAGGCATTTTTCGGCCTTGACGCTTACGGGGCGACGGCGTACTCTCCGGCAAAGGAAACACACCGCCTTATCTCGTGTATGCTGGACGACCGCGGCGCTGCTCCTGCTGCTTGGGATTGATGGTGCGGTCGATGCTGTCTCCGATGCTCTTTGCGGTCTGCCGTTGCTCCTCCAGATATGTACCGCGCATTGCGGGGTCGCATCCATCAAAGGATGCTGCCAGTTCGCTTGCATCGGGCAGCTTGCACGGCACGCCAAAGCGTCGGCAGACCATGTAGCCGATGCTTTCGGCGTCGATCTGGTAGGCTTCTCGGTTATACTGTGTGTTCCGTCCCTGATTGTGCATCCGCGCATGAACGCTCTCTACGGCGAGGGCAGCGAACACATCATGCGCGGGATGTTCGGTGTTGACGTGGATTGTCAGGGTGTTGGGATCGTAATAGGCGCTTTGCTCCAGCGTGTTATCTTCTTTGAGCGCAGCCCGCGCGCCCTGCATCAGCGGTTCCAGTGCGGCAATGAGCTTCGGGCTTCCCTCGGGAATGACCGCCTGCCCCTCCAACGGCCTGCCTGTGGTTTGGCTGATGTCGTAATAAACGCCCATAAAATAGCCGCGGGCATTTTTGTTACGCGGCGGCACAAACACCTTTGCACCGTTCTGCATCGCCTCGTCCTGCACATAGCGTCCGACACTGTGCCAATAGTCGATCGAGCCGATCCTGCTGGCGTCGGGAAGCTGGATCAGGGTCAGCGCGACGTTGCCAGCGCTGCATCGGATGTTGTCTGCCTGCAAAGTCAGATACTTCTGGTACAGTTCCGGCTCTGTGGTGACGACCTCAAATGCGGCGTCGCGCATCTGTGAGAGGTTTGTCCGTTCAGCCTGACGGACTTCCCGCTGCTGCTCGCTCTGTGAGGTCGTTTTCTCAATAAGATCACGAATACTTATCATGGTGTAGTTCTCCTTTGCTGCTTCATCGAATGTGTTCTTTGACCTTTATGCGGTCCGTGTTCCTTTCGGCGGAGAGCTGCCGCATGGCCTCCAGCTTCTCCAGCACGGAGGACCTGGCATCATCCGTAGTCCTCTCCTGCGATGCTGTCGAGATACTCCCTCGCTCGTTCGAGGCTTTCTCGGACGGAGCGAAGGGGACTGCTTTTTTTGGCTCGTCCGCCTCCTTGACCGGCACGGGGTAGCCCAACTCTTCCATGATACAGTTGAGATTTGCGGCATAGGTCTGCGTCGAAACGATGGTAATAAGGCCGCTGTCGTCCCTGCGCTTGCGGACCGGCAGATACAGCACACCGTACTGCTTTGCCGCCATCTTCCGGAAGCGCGAGAGATCCTCCGCACGGATCTGAACGACTGCGGGAGGATTTGGGTCGCGGGCCAGCCGCGCAGCGCTGGCCTGCCCGATGACCTTATAATCCTGTTTGGACAGGGCAAGCAAGAGAGCGGCAACATTTTTGATTCCGCTCCCCGCCAGCTTGACCGCCGTTTCCGTTGCCTGCAAGCCTTCCTTGACTACCAGATCGGCAGCCTCTGCACTAACATCCATAAGAAATGCTCCTTCCAAAATGTGTTATCGTTCCTGCTGTTTGTATTTTCTTTTTTCCGCTTCCTTTTTCGCCCTTTGCTCCCGATACTGCTGTGTCTGCGTCTGCAATCGCGGAATGTCCGTTTCGATGCTCCGGCAGAGGTTCAGGCTGCGCCGCGTCTGCCGCAGACGCTCATTCACGGCAGATAATTCCTGCGTCACATCTATGCCGTGCCGCTTCCATTCGTACAAGCCCTTGCGCCGCTCAGTCAGCGCGTCGATCTGCGCCTGCAAAGCGTCGTGGAGCATAGAGAGTTCCTGCACCGTCTCGATCCGGTTTTCGCGCAGGAATCGGAATTGCCGCTGGTAGCGGCGCAGCTTCGCCGCCTCCTGCCGGATCGTGAACGGCACAGGGCGGGACTGCTTCGGCGTCTTGCCGCGCAGGAGGTAAACATAGTAAAGGTAGAGCGCGTGAAAGCCCTTGACCCTTTTGCGCGGTGGCATCGGCGCGTGTACGCGATACCGCTTCACCTTGCGCGGCGGCTTGTCCAGCCTGCCGTGCAGCCTTGGCGTACTGCTGTTTGATACGCCGCTTCTGCCACATCCGGGAAATGGGATTGCTGGCCGCCTGTGCAATTTGCGGATTGTCCCGCAAGGATTTCTGGTAAAAGTATTCTGCATTGGCAGACATGAGCTGACGCTCTGCCTTTTCCACGGCCTTGTAGGGCTTCATCTTGTGGTGCCGGATGCCGCTGCGGATGACCTTGGCGGTCTGATGCTCCACCAGTTCTTCACCCTTGTGGCCGCCCTCCACACCCACATTTTCGTGTTCGACCTCGTGGATTTTTCCGTGAGCGAACAGCAATGCTTCCGACAGCGGGCGGCTGGCCGGGTTTGGTTTCAGGCTGGGTGGGCCTTTGTCCTGCTGCTCAAACCGCAGGGTGGATTTTGCCTTGCCGCTGGCTGCATCGTAAACTTTTTCCTTGACCGGGACACGCTTCTTCGGCAGAGCGGCGCGGGCCGCATCCAGCTTGTCGGCCTTTGCTTCCGCCTTGTGGATGTACGGCTGCAACGCCGGGTCTGCCCGTTCGTCCTCGGTCAATTCCAAACGGGCAGCGGAACGGTGCAGACTATCTTCACTTTTGGCGGTGGCCGCTGTTTCTGCTGCCTTTTTCGCTTTCTTTTTATTTTTATGCCCGTCCTTGATGTCCTCGGCCCGTTCCAGAATTTTTTCGGCCTTGCCCTCGGCATCCGTGGAATAATCCTGTTCCGCTTCCCGGCAGGAAACATTCTCCACAGTGCCGTCAGCCTGATTTTCTGCCACCAGACCGTCACGGGTCATGGTCTGGGTGACTTTGGCTTTTGCCTGCAATTCTTTCAAGGTTCTTCACCTCCCATCGGACAGCAGCCCGTTTCAATGTCCGCAATGTATTTGAGAATCGGGAACACCTGCGGCGGCGAAACTGCATTGCCCAGTGTTTTCATCCGCTTGCTGCGGTTCGGCACCTCTTCGGTCAGGCGCGGGATGTCGGCGGGTTCTTCGGCCCAAAGGGAATGTCCGTCCATTTGCGCGGGAAACCCATCAGCCACTCTACCCAGTCCGGGTTGAGGTAGGGCTTTTCCAGCGTGGTGGGGGTCATGCGGTAGACCACATGGGAAAGCCGCGCCGTCCATGCCTTG
>ERZ779729.2154-NODE-2154-length-12299-cov-1.763721_pt1 | contig 12299 bp, 18 predicted proteins | sample MGYA00511072_ERZ779729 | MGnify/ENA primary metagenome ERZ779729 (study PRJEB29588, sample SAMEA2156675) | human gut metagenome | biome: human gut; feature: human-associated habitat; material: faeces | place: Denmark | collected 2008/2010 ...
TAGGAGGAACCAACCATGAAACTCACTGAAATGCTCGGCCAGTACGAGGAGCTTCTCGACAAGAAGGATCAGCTGGCCAAAGACACCAAGGACAACAATGCAGCCATCGATAAGTTGAAGGCAGAGATCGCAGAAATGATGATCGACGAAGATATCCCGTCCCAGGGATACGGCGACTACATCTACAGCCTCCAGGATAAGGTCAAATACTCCAAGCGTGGAGAGGCCTACCTGCAGGAACGCGGCCTGGACTTCTTCGAGGTACTCAGAGAACAGGGCCTCGGCGAGCTCATCAAAGAAACCGTCAATGCAGGATCCCTGCAGAGTGCGATGAAAGAAATCGCCGAAGAAAACGACGGAGAGCTGCCGCCGGAGCTGGATGAGGTCGTAAGCAGCTACGAGATGACCGACATCGCCAGACGCAAATCAACCAACAAAGCACTCAAAAGAGCGAAAGGAGAATAAACCATGGAACAATTAGAATTTGATTGTCGCCTCGAATCAGAGCGCGAGCTCGAAGAAAACGTAAACATCGCCCTGGAATTTGCCTGCAAGCAGGTCAAGGAAACCAGCAAGTCGAAGGTATCGAACCGCCACGACGGATACGGTATCGCTTCAGAATTCTACGCAGGCATGAAGCTCGACCAGAAGAAGGTAGATGAGAGCATGAAAGACTTCCTGCGCATCCTTCCAACAGAGGATGATGCCAAGGCAGTCGAGGCAGCCAGCAGCCTGAAGAATGCAGCAACCGGCCTGGTGCTCCAGGCGACAAAGCTCGCAGCGCAGGCAGACAGAATCATGCACGACTTATACGATGAAGTCAGCAGCTACACCACACCGGTGGAAGATTATCTGGAGGGACAGTTCGAGGACGCAGAAGCGAATCCGGAAGCTGAAACAGAGGAAGAACAGGAGGACGCTGAGTAATGAGTGAAGCAAACTGCGGAATCTCCGTACACGAAGTAACACAGGTGAGAGTTTCAGATTCAGAAGGCAACGCAATGAACCAGGGCGACACTATCGTCCTGAGAATTGACACCGAAGACATCCTCTGCGTATTCAAAGGAATCGAGAGCGGATACTTCATCACAGAGACGTGCGAGGACGGAATCAGAAACCGCTACCGTGTCAAGAGCATAAAGAAATCCAAAGTAGTAAAGAACGCATCCGTAGATGCAGCAGATGAGGAGGAATAAGAATATGGCAAAAGCAGAACTGGCAACCGTGGAAAACTTCAAGATCGTAACCGGCATGGAGGCGATGGATGAGGAACTCAGAGCAGAGCTGGAAGATGAACTCGACGACCTGGACGATGATGGCGGCATCGATGCCAAGCACATCAAGATCCCGTCTGGCGGAGGAAAAGCCTTCGAGGTCGAAACAGACGATCCGGACGATCCGGAGGTCATGAAGGAAGTAACCGGCGTGATTATTTTCACGCATCGCATGAACGCCTACTGGGCGCAGAAATTCGGAGAAGCAGGAGAGGATGGCAATATCAATAAGAGCCCGGACTGCAGCTCCATGGATGGAAAACAGGGCATCAACAGAGAAACCGGAGAAATCCGCACCTGCGACACCTGCCCTTATAACCAGTTCGGATCCGACGGAAAAGGCAAGGCCTGCAAGAACATGCGCCGCCTTTACATCATGATGAACAACCGCCCGGACATTTATCTTCTGACAGTGCCGCCAACATCTATCAAGGACGTGAACAAAGCACTGAAGAAAATCATGGGACAGCAGCACATCCCATACAGCCGCATGATCGTGACATTCAAGCTGAACGTGGTAGAGAATGCGGACAAAATCAAATACTCCAAGGTAACGCTGGAAAAGACAGGACTGCTGCCAGAAGCTCTTTATAAGACAACCGCAGAGCTCCGCAAGGCAATGAAGCAGAGCTATGAGAGCGTAGCGATCACAACGGATGACTACAAGGAAGCAGCACCAATGGAAGCAACTCCGGAAGTCGGCCCTGACGGATTCATGCAGGCAGGCGACATCCAGGACGGAGAGCTGCCATTTGACTAAGCCACAGCGCAGGGCGGTCACCACGGCCGCCTTGCAGAATTGGAGGTAAACGATGGCTAAGAACTTAAAGGAATTTATACAGTGCGGAAGGGATCCGGCATACCTGAAGAACGGAGACATCATCACAGAGGAGCTCGCCTGGGAGGTCGTCGGCCAGGAAGGATACGCTGACGGATGCCTGGATCAGGAGTTTGAGATCACGCAGAGCCACATCGTGGAAGACATCATCGGAGGCGAGGGCGTCTATGAAACCATCTACAGAGAGAGCCCGGACCACCCATGGCAGTACATCGGACTGTGCGCAGCAGGAAAAGATAAGAACCTCGCGCCGATCCACGCCAAGACAACCTACGTCTGCAGTAAATACAGAGCAAAAAACGAAGTGGAACTGCAGCAGCACATCAGGGACGCCGTGGAAGCATGCCGGGAGGTGCACGAAAGAGGAAACATACCAATCGCGCCGCATCTTTACTGGCCAAGATTCCTGGATGACAACGATCCCCAGGATCGCGACTACGGAATAGCAGCAGGCCTGGAAGCACTGAAGCGCTGCGATGAGATGATCGTAATCATCAGACAGGAAGGTCCGGAAGAAGAATGGATCAGTCAGGGAATGCAGGCTGAAATCGCTGCTGCGGCAAAGATGGGAATCGAGCCGCAGTTCATATACATAGGCAAAGAAAAGAGGTAACACCATGAACACGGCAGAAGTCGATCTCGACCGTTTGGTCGATTATGAAAGAGAATACAGAAGCGTCGTCAAAAGGGCGCAGGTTACCGGAGATCATATGATAGGACTCTGCCCGTTCCATGACGATTCAAAAAACAGCTTCTCAGTAGATCTGAAGACAGGAAGATGGCACTGCTTCAGCGAGGACATCGGCGGCAACTACGTGGACTTTGTGGCCAAGATGAATGGCATCAGCACGAAGGACGCATACAAGCGAATCATGGAAGACTACCATGTGGAGATGCCAGAAAAAGAAAAACCTGCAGCATCTCGCCGGAGCTATTCAATGGAGCAGTACGCCTTCGAAAAAAGGCTCCCGGTGGAATTCCTCCGGGACACATGCCACATCAGCAATGACAAAGAAAGAAAAGACCAGACCACATACATGAAGATCCCGTACCTGAAGGAAGACGGAACCGAGGCAACCTACAGAAAGAGGTTTGCAGGTAAGGAATTCAGATGGAGATACGGCAGCAGTGGAAAGATATGCCTCTACGGAGAATGGAGGCTCCCGCAGATGCGACAGAGCGGATACGCCTGCCTGGTCGAAGGAGAGTCCGACACGCAGAGCATGTGGTACATGGGAATCAGCACCCTCGGAGTACCGGGAGCCTCCATGTTCAAGCCGAACATGAGCGACCAGCTCCAGGACTTAAAGCTATACATCCACCAGGAACCGGACCAGGGCGGCGAAACGTTCATGCGGAAAGTCATCCAGGGACTCCGGGAAGGTGGATTCATTGGCAAGGTTTACAAATTCAGCTGCAGCACACTGGGCGGAATCAAGGATCCGAGCGACGTCTTCATCAAATTCGGAAAAGAGGAAGGCGCAGCCAAGATCCAGAAGCTCCTGGAGCGGGCAGAAGAAATAGACCTAGCAGAACCAGACGTGATACCGGAATCCATCAAAGGAGCACCGGTCAATCTCCGCCAGCCGGAAGGTTGGATTTATTCAGACAAAGGAATCAGCCACATAGATGAGAAGACATACGGACCGGTCATGGTCTGCAGAACACCGATCATCCTGACGCAGCGGCTCCGAAGCCTTGAAACCGGAGAAGAAAAAATAGAGATTGCATTCAAGAGAGACGATGAGTGGCACAGAGCAATCTACCCACGATCAACGATCTTCACAGCCAGAGGCATCACAGTCCTGGCAGACCTTGGATGCACAGTAACAAGCGAAAACGCAAAGCAGGTCGTCCGTTTTTTATCGGCTCTGGAAGCAGAGAACATCGACATCATTACGAAAGCGGATGCAACATCCAGCTTCGGATGGCAGCCAGGGAAGCGATTTATCCCAGGACACGACAAAGACATCGTTCTGGACATTGATCCATCACAGAAGGGAATGGCCGCGGCATACTGCCAGACCGGATCCTTTGATAAATGGAAAGACACCATGCAGCCGCACCGAGAACGTGACAAGTTCCGGTTCATACTGGCAGCAGCGTTCGCAGCCCCCCTGCTGCGGATCATCAAACAGAGAATTTTCTTCGTATACAACTGGGGATCCAGTAAAGGAGGAAAGACCGCCGGATTAAAAGCAGCACTGTCAGCCTGGGGAGATCCGGAAAGATTGATGGTGAACTTTAACGCCACCCAGGTCGGCCTGGAAAGAACCGCTGCGTTTTACTGCGACCTGCCACTCGGCATTGATGAGAGGCAGCTGGCCGGAAAGAATCAGGAAGGACTGGAGAAGACAATCTACATGATCGCATCCGGTACCGGAAAGATCAGAGGCGCAAAGGGCGGCGGTCTGCAAACGATGAGACAATGGAGAACCGTAGCCATGGCAACCGGTGAGGAACCACTCTCCACAGATACATCACAGACAGGTGTCAGCACCCGTGTGCTGGAAATCTACGGCGGACCATTCGAGACAGAAGAACAGGCCAGCCTCATGCACCAGGAATCAACGCAGAACTTCGGATGGGCGGGCCCGGAATTCATCGAACACGTCCTGAAGGTTTCAGAGAAAAGTATCTGCGATAAATACGATGAGATGCTGCGATACGTGATGAGCATAGCAAAAGGAAAGAGCGGAAGCCATGTGGCCGGAATCAGTGCGGTCGCTCTGGCTGATGCCATGATAGATACCTGGTTCTTTGACAGCCAGGATGCACCGGAGCCCGAAGCGGATCCGAAAAAGGAAGAAGGGAAAGACGATGAAAAACAGATAACAATCAACCAGGAGTCCTGGGACAGAGCCAAGAGGATGGCAGCGTCCATCCTTCAGGAACAGATCGCAGCAGCATCCGGAGACGTAAACGAAAACGCTGTGCAGTTCATCACCGACTGGGTAATCTCCAACAAGGCATACTTCGGAGAGAAAGCCATCGGAACGTGCCTCGGCACCATGAGCGAATCTGGGAACGTGGCGTACATTTTCCCATCAACACTGAACCAGGCGCTGACCAAAGCGGGATACAGTCCAAGGAAGACGCTCAAGTACATGGCAGACAACGGACTGATCGCCACGGCAAGCGAGGGATCCGACTCGAAGCAGCGATACTCAGTAAAGCGACGATTTGACGGAAGAAGCTGCAGGTTCGTGGAATTCAAGATCGGACAGTTCAGCGAAAAGGATGACGACATCGAATCTGAAGCTGACAAATACGAGCAGGAATCATTCACGGATTCAGACGGATTCATGAGCATACCGGAAGGCATGGAAGAAGAACTGCCATTCAAATAACAGGTGCAAAAATCGCCTGAAAATGTTCCCACTCAAAAAAGTGGGAACGCGAGTGGGAACGCGAGTGGGAACGCAAGAAACCCAGCAACCGCGCGGCTTTTAATAGATATGTTCCCACTGTTCCCACTAATTCCCACTTATTTATTGTTTCGTGGAAAATTTTGCACACGATGCACGAATTTCATGCATCACATGCAAAATTCTATAAAAACATGGTGTGTATTTCAAAAAAGTGGGAACAGTGGGAACACCCAGCGCAACCCGCGTAAAATAAGGGTTTGTCACGTTCCCACTCACAAAATGCAGAAGTGGGAACAGGAAGGAGTGGGAACGGTGGAATTAGACCTGAAAAAACTGAACCAGGACATCGCAACCCTGCGTAAAAACAGGGAAAACGTGCCGCTGGAACTCCTGAAAACCAAATATAAAAAGCCTTATGCAAAATTGAAAGAGGAAATCCGTGCACAATTTGAGATTTACATGAAACACATCATCGTGCTCGGAATTTTGAAAACAGGTCCGGATCTAACTGGAGCGAAAGCCAAAAGCATGGTCGATCAGATTCAGAAAATCATCGATGAGGAAAAGGCAGCAGGGCACCAGAAGGAAGTCACGCGTGCAGTATTTGAAGAATTCAATCTGACAAAAGCAGAGAACCTGGCCTGCGGATATTACACAGACCGAGTCAAGTATGAAGCATACGCACCGTACTGGCTGGAGCACATCCACCAGGAACCGGACGGAAAAGTGACAAGCGACCTGCTGCCAGGCATGACATGGCACCCGGAAGCGGGCGTGTGGGTTTCCTTTTCAGAGCCATCGTTCACTTTGATGATGCCGCCCACCCAGGCAGGAATCGATGCGCAGCATAAGGAAGACACGGAGAGATTCAAAAAATATTTGAAAGAGGTGAGGCAGGAATGAACTACCAGGGAAACAACCCGGAAGGATATCCGGATCCGACAGCCAACCAGGCAGTAGGGATCGTATCCAGGGAAGAAAAGGAAGCTGCGAAAGCAAAGAAGCGGGCAACCAGGGAGTATGACATCAGAGCAGCCATGAAAGCAATCAGAGCGATCGCCGGAGCATACGGACTGACGATCGAGAACAGGATCACATTCAAAGACAAAGAAACGGAGGAAATATTCAGATGACCAACAAGGAAAGATTTATCGAATTATTAAGAAGCACCAAGAGAGAAGGAATCGAGAAGCTCATCGACTTCCTGGAGAAGACCGACTTCTTCACAGCACCGGCGTCAACCAGATTCCACTCCAGCTACGAAGGAGGACTGCTGCAGCATTCGCTCAATGTTTACGACTGCCTGGCTGGCCTCGGAACCACGACCGGAGATGTTCAGGAATTCCAGACTGCAGGCATGAGATTAGACTCCATCCCGCAGGAATCCATCATCATCGTGGCGCTGCTCCATGACCTCTGCAAGGTGAACTTCTACGCAACCGAGATGCGCTGGAGAAAAGATGCGAACCAGAAGTGGGAACAGTATCCGGTCTACACCGTGAACGACCGCAACCCATACGGACACGGAGAAAAATCAGTCATGATGGCATCAGAGTTTATCCACCTGACCATGGAGGAACGATACGCAATCAGATGGCACATGGGAATGAGCGAAGCCAATATCATCCAGACATACTGCCAGGCCGCAGAGAAATACCCGCTGGTATTATTCACGCACATGGCAGACCAGATGGCCACAAGCTACCTGGAGACCAACACCGGAAACAAGAAACCGGAAGACATCTACCTCGGAACAGAACCGGCAGCGCAGGATCCGGAAGAATTCGCAGAGGCGGAGCCTATCTAACAGGAGGGCAGCCATGAACACAGAAAGAGACGACAGAGAGCAGATCGAGGCCATCAGAAAGATGATGGCCGAAAAGGAGGAAAAGAAGCGTGCTAGAGAAATACGAAAAGAACTTCGTCTCGACGCCTTCTATTCCTAAAGACTTGGAAAGCATGCGCTCCTTCATGGAAAGAAAGCAGATAAGCACTAAGAAGCAGGCGCTGGCTGAGCTTCGGAAGCTGATCAAGAAGGAAGGATACTATCAGACGAAAATCAAGGAAGCTCTGAAGAAACGATATCCGGACGCCTTCGTGGCCAAGATCTCCCAGGGAGCATACAGCCAGGCAGGCATCCCGGACGTCATGTTCATAAAGGATGGTCACTACTTCGGATTTGAGGTCAAGCGTCCAGTCGTCGGAATCAGATCCAAGCTGCAGGAGCAGACAACCAGGATGATCCAGGCCGCAGGCGGAACCGCAGCGTTCGTCTGCTGGCCAGAGGAAGCAATCAGAGAGGTGGAAGAATATGAAAAGAGCCAAAGATAAATACATGATTAACCGCACCAAATACAAAGACATCAAGAGATATGACCACAAGCAGATGGAGGACTTTCTGACAGACGTCTACAAGAACGGATACGCAGACGGAAAAGAATCCGTGCCCGGAGTAGAGCTTCAGGACGTGGAAAAAGCGCTGCAGGGCGTCAAGGGCATCGGGCCGATCGTGTGGAACAGAATCAAGGAACGTCTGGCCGAGCTTTTCAGAAAGGAGCAGTCATGAAAGCACTAACCATTATACAGCCATGGGCGACACTGATCGCAAGTGGTCACAAAATGAACGAAACAAGATCCTGGAAAACTAACTATCGCGGGGAGGTTTTAATCCACGCAGGGAAAAACCCGAAGGACTATACAAGCGGAGTCTACATTGACGATCCGGATGGTCCATATTTCCATGAGGCTGGAATCACACCGAATAACTTCGAGGAGCTGCCAAGAGGATCAATCATCGGAAAAGCAACCCTCGTAAATTGCATCCACATCAATAAGGAATTCAGAGATCACCTGAAAAGAAGCAATCCCGCAGAGTATGCGTTCGGAGACTACCGGATAGGAAGATACGCGTGGGTGTTTGAAAATCCGGTGCTATTTGAAAAACCAATACCGGCAAGGGGAAGACAGGGATTGTGGAACTGGGAGGATGACGCCAATGAGTAAAAGAAAGTCGATAAACCAGGAACCGCTTACCATTGAAGAACTGAAGACAATGGCTGGACTTCCGGTCTGGTGCCCGGAGGAAGAAGCATACGGAATCGTGATGTGCGATAAAATCGGACAATGGGCCGGAATCCCATTCTTGCATGGAGTCTGGTACAACAACGATGACGGAGTAGGCGTGGAATTTAACCACAACATCATCGGAAGAAAGCTGAAATGCTTCAGGGTAGAGGACAAGAAAGAGATCGCCATGCCACCGCAGAACAAAGAGATCGGCTTCGGAGACCAGACGCTAGCATGCCCGAACTGCGGTCAGAGTGCCATAGTGAATCCGTTCAGAAAAGGCAGAGAGATCTATCCATACTGCCCATGGTGCGGTCAGAAGCTAAAGGAGGCAGAGGATGAGCAGACAGAGTAGAGAATTGAAGAAGCAGCAGGAAAGAGCCAAGAAGTACGGATGCGACGGAAGATGCTACTGGAGCACCGGAATGTGTCCAAGCGTCGAGATCTGCGACGAAACCAGAGTCGGAGAGGCCATCGCAACGGCAATCGGGCTAATCACAGTCTTAGCAATGATAGCCATGGTTCCAATCATCGTGATCGGCGGAGCAATCATGCTGATCTGGTCAATATTTGCAGGATAAGGAGGAAAAGGAATGGAGAACGATAAAATTCACGACTACACAGATGCATACCTGGAAAGCTACCTGAGAGCACTGGACAAGACGCACAATCCAGATCTGGCCATTCAGACAGCGATGGGCGTCACTATGGTTTTAAGAATGATCGATGCGCAGAACGAACCGAAGCAGCCAGCGCAGCCGCAGATCAATCCAATGGCGGCGCTCTTTGGAGCTATGATGCAACAAGTAGCGAAGAACCAGCAAGAGGAAGGTAATCCAGAAGGCAGCGAGATCGAGAGCGACGACGATGAATAAGTCGGAAAAATACAGTGAAATCATTCTCCTGGGGCAGATGCTCCAGGAGAGAAAGATCGAGCATGAGCAGCACGACCTATACGACGGATATCAGATCACAGTCCCGCTGCCGGAACCAACGAAGGAAATATCCGTCATAGAGCACCAGTGCAGCTACGGAAGCATCATGAACTTATTAGAGATATGGGCCGATGGATCGATTCAAGGATACCTGTCGGCAAAGCAGACGCTAAGAATCATCGAGCGCGTAAAAGCCAGGGAATCTCCCCGGTAACAAGCTCGGAAATCAAAGAAAAGGAGAGAAATGCGATGCAGGAAATCAACGAAGAATTGGAGAACGATAGATCAGTATTAGAATGGATGCTCGGCCAGTATGTCCGGGCGAAACGCCGAAAAAAGCAGCTAGAGGTCCGGCTTCTTGAGATCAATGCCGAGCGTGACTCTCCGATCGGAGGACAGGGATATGATCCACTGCCGAGAAGTGGAGGCAACAACGAAGGCGCAGCCGGAATCCTTATGAAGCTGGCCGACATCGAAGACAGGATCTACGAGCAGAAAGCCAAGGCCGATAAATCCATGGTCAGCGTGGCAACGATCCTGAATTTTTTACCGGAGGAATCTATGGAGCGCGAGATCTGCGAGCTCCGCCACATCGATGGCCATGAATGGGGAGAGATCGCAGAGGGAATCCCGATGTCAAAAAGCCAGTGCCACAGAATCCACAAGGCCGCCATGTACGAGCTCCTGGAATTTAACTACGTGAAAGAACTTGTCACGGAGAACCGGGAATCGTATGAATATTACATCGAGAAAAAAGAGGAAGCCAGATACCGCCGCGAAAATCAGGCCAGGAAAAATGCCGGAAAATTTTCTCCGGAAAAATCTACGCGAAAAAATCCGGAGAAAAAATCCAGCCTTTGAGGACCGGAAAATCTGGCCGGAAATTTTAAGACGAAAACAAAGCCCGAAAAAAGCCTGGAAATACATAGCCGAAAAAAACAGGCGAAAATAAAGCACTTTTTCAGAGGCCCATATAAGGCCCGAAATACAAGGCCGCAAAATAGGCCCATATAGCAGGGGCTTATAAGAGGCCTATACACAAGGCCACGGCACAAGCCCAGTCCACAGGGCAGGCATAGCAGGCCCACACACCAGGGAGCAGGGCAGAGCACAGCCCCACAGCACCAGGCCACAGGGACACAGGAAGGCCAGGAGAGCAGGGCACACAGCAAGACCAGGCTCACGCACACACCCAGCAGCCACGCTCGCAGCACGCACAGCGCAGGGCAGCCAGGGCACCGAGGCAAGCAGCACACCTGCATCAGATGAAAGATGCGACACCATGCACCACTTGCATGTGGTATAGTAGTAGCATCGAGGCAGGCGGATGAGAGAGACAGACGCACCAAGGCGCAGAGCGAACATTCTGCAATCTAAACAAATAGAAGCAGCACCACATCGAAAGAGATCAGCACAAGAGCTGGTCTCTTTTGCTTTGTCAGTAATGCACAAATCGTAGGTACTACTTTTGTTTATTTTTTTCCAGCGGGGCGAGGAAGGCCCGATGCTTTCCCGGATATGACCTTAATTTTTTTTCGCGTTTCGTTACGCCCAGCCCGATACATCAAGGAATTTATAACAGATTGGAGGCAGACCGGATGACAACAGAAATGAAAATGGAGACACGAAGCCTGGCCAGCTTGCGCCCGGCGGAATACAACCCAAGAGTCCAGCTGCAGCCAGCCGATCCAGAATATCAGAACATCAAGTGCAGCATTGAGACCTTCGGATACGTGGATCCGATCATCATAAACCAGGACGGAACCATCATCGGAGGCCACCAGCGCTACAACGTTATGAAGGACCTCGGATACACCGAGGCGCAGGTCGTCGTGGTCGATCTGGACAAGAATAATGAGAAGGCGCTCAATATTGCGCTGAACAAAATCACAGGAGAATGGGATGAGATCAAGCTGAAAGACCTGCTGCTCGACCTCGATCTCAATGATTACGATCTGACAGCGACCGGTTTCAGTTCCAAAGAGGTCGAAGACCTCGTGATCCGACTCGATAAGGACGTGGAAGCCGAAGATGACGACTTCGATGCCGACGCAGACTATGAATCCATCGAGGAACCGGTCACCCAGCGCGGAGACATCTGGATCCTGGGAGACCACAGACTCATGTGCGGAGATTCCACCGACCTCGGCGACGTCAACACCCTGATGGGCGGCGAGGAAGCAGACCTCGTGATCACGGATCCGCCATACAACGTCAACTACAAGGACGGATCCATCAAAAACGACAACATGGACGAGGGATCCTTTGAGGATTTCCTTCAGAATGCATTCCTGGCCATGTTCGAGAATATGAAACCAGGAGCCGCAGCGTACATATTCCACGCAGACAGTGAAGGCCTGGCATTCAGGCGTGCATTCAGAGATGCCGGATTCAAGCTGGCAGAGTGTCTGATATGGGAAAAGAACTCCTTCGTGCTCGGCCGCCAGGATTACCAATGGCGCCACGAACCAATCCTCTACGGATGGAAAGAAGGCGCTGCGCATTACTTCATCGACGACCGAAGCCAGGACACAATCCTCCTGGAAGATGAACTCGACCTGGAATCCATGAAGAAAGAAGACCTGATCACATACATCAATCAGATCATCGCCCAGTACAAAGACCAGACGACCGTCCTCTTTGAGAAGAAGCCGACAAAGAACGACGTGCATCCAACAATGAAGCCGGTAAACCTGGTCGGAAGACTGATGCGGAACTCCAGCAAGCCAGGATGGAACGTCCTCGATTTATTCGGAGGCAGCGGATCCACACTCATGGCAGCAGAGCAGATCGGCCGCCGGGCGTTTCTGATGGA
>ERZ779729.2157-NODE-2157-length-12285-cov-2.162633_pt1 | contig 12285 bp, 7 predicted proteins | sample MGYA00511072_ERZ779729 | MGnify/ENA primary metagenome ERZ779729 (study PRJEB29588, sample SAMEA2156675) | human gut metagenome | biome: human gut; feature: human-associated habitat; material: faeces | place: Denmark | collected 2008/2010 ...
GTCAAGGAGTGGATCGCCCAGACGGCGCCCGACGGCGTGAAGCTGTTCCGCTCGCCGCGCAGCTACAATTCGCAGCTGGGTGCGGCGTTGTCGCTGCTGATGATCGAGGGCGACGAACGGTTCGCGCTGATTGAGGCGGGTATCTCGCAGCCGGACGAAATGGCCCGGCTGGAACGGATGATCTCCCCCGACGTCGTGCTTTTCACTTCGCTGGGCGACGCGCATCAGGAGCATTTCGCGTCGGTGGAGGAGAAGTGCGCCGAGAAACTGTTGCTGGCGCTTCATGCACCGAAAATCATCTATCACAGCGCCTACGAGCCGCTGACTTCGATGCTGCGCGAGGTCTATGCCGCGGGGCACGAACTCCACGATGCGGCGGCGGAGGCGGGCGGCGGACTGGCCGACGCGGCTTCGGAGCGCAATTCGCAGCTGGTGGCGGCCTTCTGGCGGGTGGCGGGGGAGCCGGCTCCCGATTTCGGGCGGTTGCAGCGCGTTGCGATGCGGCTCGAAGTGAAAGAGGGGATCAACGACTCGCTGCTGGTCGACGACGCCTACAATTCCGACATCAATTCGCTGGCCATCGCGCTGGACTATCTGCACGGCGTGGCGGCGGGACGGCCCACGACGCTGATCCTGTCCGACATCCTGCAAAGCGGTATGGACGACGACGAACTCTATGCGCGCGTGGCGGCGATGGTCGCGGCGGCGGGCGTGGGGCGATTCGTCGGCATCGGCCCGAAGTTGCAGGCGCAGGCGGAGCGTTTCGTCTGCGACAAGGCCTTCTATGCCTCGACCGACGACTATCTGCGGCGCATCGACCGCGCCGACATCGCGGGACGCGCCGTGTTGCTCAAAGGCAACCGCGACAGCCGGTTCGAGAAGCTGGAACATGCGCTCTCGCGCAAGAGCCACACGACGGTGCTCGAAGTCGATCTGGATGCCATGACCCACAACCTGAACTATTTCCGGTCGCATTTGCGGCCGGGCGTGCGGCTCGTGGCGATGGTCAAGGCCGCGAGCTACGGAGCCGGCGATTTCGAGGTTGCGCAGCTGTTGCAACATCAGGGCGTCGACTATCTGGCCGTGGCGTTCGCCGACGAGGGTGTGTTGTTGCGCGAGCGGGGCATCACGATGCCCGTCGTGGTACTCAACGCCGATGCCGACAGTTTCGACGCGATGGCGGCCAACCGGCTCGAACCGGAGATTTACAGCCTGCGGTCGCTCCATGAGTTCGCTGCGGCGGTCGAACGTTACGGCGAACAGCGTTATCCGATCCACGTCAAGCTCGATACGGGAATGCATCGTCTGGGCTTCGTGGAGGAGGAGTTGCCTGCGCTGCTCGATGCGCTCGCCCGTTGCGGGCGGACGGTGCGTGTGGCGAGCGTCTTCGCGCACCTCTGTACGTCGGACGAGCCCGCGCAGGACGATTTCACGCGGTTGCAGATCGCGCGTTTCGACCGCATGAGCAGCCGCATCGCGGAGGCGTTGCCCTATCCTGTCCTGCGTCATACGGCCAATTCGGCCGCGATCGAGCGTTTTCCCGAAGCGCAGTACGACATGTGCCGGCTGGGGCTGGGGCTTTACGGCTTCGGATTCGAGCACAACGCGGCGCTGCGTCCCGTCTCGACGCTGCGCACCCGCATCGTGCAGATCAAGCGGCTGGCTCCGACGGAGACGGTGGGCTACGGCCGTGCGGGGGTGTTGTCGCGGCCGACGGTGACGGCCACCGTGCCGATCGGCTATGCCGACGGACTGGATCGCCATCTGGGTTGCGGTGCCTGGTCGATGCGTGTGAAGGGCCGGCCGGCGCCGATCGTGGGGCGCGTCTGCATGGACAGCTGCATGATCGACGTTACCGACATCGACGGGGTCGCCGAGGGTGACGAAGCGGTGGTCTTCTCGCCTGCGGCGGGCAATACGCCCGAGGCGATGGCCGAGGTGCTCGGCACGATTCCCTATGAAATACTCACGTCGGTCGCAGGCCGCGTGAAACGGATTTATCTCAAAGAATAGTCGTCTGTCATGCCCGGAACGCTCTACCTGATTCCCTGTCCGATCGCCGAAGAGGGCGACGTGTGGGACGTGCTGCCTGCCGCCAACCGTGCGGTGATGGCCTCGCTGGATTACTTCATCGTCGAAAATACCCGTTCGGCGCGGCGTTTTCTGTCGAAGGCGAAGTTGGGAAGGCCGATCGAGGAGTTGGAGTTCAGGGAGCTGAACGAGCATACGGTCGCAGGACGCGAGGTGGAGGAGCTGGTGGCGCCGATTGCGGCGGGCCGTTCGGCAGGCGTCATCTCGGAGGCGGGCGTGCCGGGCGTGGCCGACCCGGGGGCGCTGGTGGTGGCGTTGTGCCACCGGCGCGGCATCCGCGTCGTGCCGCTGGTGGGCCCTTCGTCGATTCTGCTGGCGATGATGGCTTCGGGACTCAACGGGCAGTCGTTCGCCTTCAACGGCTACCTGCCCGTCAAACCCGACGAACGGGCACGGGCGATCCGCGCTTTCGAGCGGCGCGCCCGCGAGGGACAGGCGCAGCTCTTCATCGAGACGCCTTACCGCAACGTGAAGCTGGCCGAACAACTCTTGCAGCTCTGCGCGCCGCAGACGATGCTGACCGTCGCCTGCGACCTTACCGCACCGGGGGAGACGATCCTCACGCGCAGCGTCGCCGACTGGCGGCGGTCGCGGCTGCCGGAGCTGAACAGGCGTCCGGCGATCTTCATTCTGGGGTAGCCGGCGCTTGGTATACAATTTGCGCGATAGAGAAGAACCGAAATACAAAACAAAGAGATATGAAAAAGGAAGAGATTTACAATGAGGCGATTGGCGGTGACGAGGGTTTTGCTCCGGGCGAAGGATACCCTTCGTGCGACGGCCAGCCGTGCGCCAATGTGTCAGGCGACGACGGCGTGGCTACTGACACAATGACAGACGCGACGCCGACGGGCGACGAGGGACCGTCGGACGGTGCCGCTTCGGGCGAGGCCGGCGAGGAGTCGGGTGTCGAAGCGGGCGGCAGCGAGCAGCTGGCGCCCGAATTGGAGCGTCGGATCGCCGAATGGCAGGACAAATACCTGCGTTTGCAGGCCGAATTCGACAACTATCGCAAGCGTACGCTGCGCGAGAAGATGGAGTTGGTCGAACGGGGCGGGGCGGACGTAATCAAGGCGATGCTGCCCGTGGCCGACGATATGGATCGTGCGGTGGAGGCGATGGCGGGAAGCGACGACATCGAGGCGCTGCGCGCAGGCGTCGGGTTGATCGCGCAGAAGTTTCACGAAGTGCTCCGCTCGTGCGGCGTGAGCGAGATCGAAGCCAAGGGGCTCGAACTGGATACCGATCACCACGAGGCGGTGGCGCGATTTCAGGCCGGCGAAGAGCAGCGCGGCAAGATTGTCGACGTGGTGCAGAAAGGCTATCGGTTGCGTGACAAGGTGCTTCGTTTCGCGAAGGTCGTCGTAGGCGAGTAGGCTGCGCCGTCGAAACTGGATACTGGATAAATGAAGAATGGAATCGGGGTAGAATCCGAAGATTATGGCAGAAAAACGCGATTATTACGAGGTGTTGGGCGTCGGGAAGAACGCCAACGCCGATGAGATAAAGAAGGCCTACCGCAAGGCGGCCATCACCCCGACAAGAACCCCGGGGACAAGGAGGCCGAGGAGAAATTCAAGGAGGCCGCGGAGGCCTACGACGTGTTGTCGAACCCCGACAAGCGCGCCCGTTACGACCAGTTCGGTCATGCGGGAATGAGCGGTGCGGCGGGTGCCGGCGGCGGATTCGGCGGCTTTTCGGGCGGCGGATTCTCGATGGAGGACATCTTCTCGCAGTTCGGCGATATTTTCGGCGGTCATTTCAGCGGCGGCTTTTCGGGCTTTTCGGGGAGCGGCCGCGGGCAGCGCAGCCAGCGGGTCAACAAGGGTTCCGATCTGCGCGTGCGCGTGAAACTGACGTTGGCCGAAATCGCCAAAGGAACCACCAAGAAGCTCAAGATTTCGAAGCTCGTCGCCTGCGACAAATGCGGCGGATCGGGCGCCAAGGATTCCAACGCCTATTCGACCTGCCCGACCTGTAACGGATCGGGGTACGTGACCCGCGTGGAGAATACCTTTTTCGGACGGATGCAGACGCAGGGCGTCTGCCCTACCTGCGGCGGTACGGGCAAGGTCATCACCTCCAAGTGCGACAAGTGCGGCGGCGAAGGCGTCGTGCGCGGCGAGGAGGTCGTCGAGATACGCATTCCGGCCGGCGTGGGCGAAGGAATGGTGCTGACCGTCGCCGGCAAAGGCAATGCCGCGCGTCAGGGCGGCGTGAACGGCGATCTACTGGTAGTGATCGACGAGGAGCGCAACCCCGAACTGGTACGCGACGGCAACGATCTGATCCACAACCTCAATATTACCGTTCCGACGGCATTGCTCGGCGGTTCGGTGGAGATTCCTACGGTCGACGGCCGTGTGAAGATCAAGATCGACCCCGGTACGCACGCCGGCAAGGTCCTCCGTCTGCGCGGGAAGGGACTGCCCGACGTCAACGGCTACGGGACGGGCGATTTGCTGGTGGTAGTCGACATCACCGTTCCGGCCAAACTCTCCGCCGAGGAGAAGCGCCTTGTCGAACAGTTGGCCGGGCAACCGTCGTTCGCAAAGGCGGAATCGGTCAAGAACCAGAACATCTTCGAGCGGATGAAGAACTTTTTCCAGTAAAAATTCGTAACTTCGCCCAAAACACGAGTCGCCATGTTAGGTTTTTCGCCCTTTAAGAAACACGCCAACAAGTTCAACTATATTCCGCGTTACTACGATCCCGAAGAGGAGCGTCGGGCGCAGCGTCGTGCCGAGCTGCTCGGCGAGAGTCCCGAGCATGCCAAGCACGAGTATGTGCCCGGGCAGTATGTGCGCACGGCCCGCACGGCGCGTGCCGCACGGCGCGAGGCGGAGCGCAGCACGCGTTCGAAGCGGCGTTTCGGTGTGCTGCTCACGGGCATCGTGGTGCTTTTGCTCTTCTTCGTGGTGATCTATCCCAAGTTGACGTCGATGATGCGGCGGGGTGTGGCGCCGGCTGTCCCGGCTGCGGTCGAATCGCGGGCTGCCGCCTCCGACCTCGACCAGTCGGGCATCAGCGACGTGGAGTGGCAGCAGATGCCGATCACGGTGGTACCTAACGACTACGAGGGGCGATAGAAGCGTATGGCCGACCGAATCAAACTCCTGCCCGACGTCGTAGCCAACCAGATCGCCGCAGGCGAAGTGGTCAACCGTCCGTCGTCGGTGGTGAAGGAGATGATGGAGAATGCGATCGACGCCGGTGCGCATACCGTGACGGTCAATGCGCGCGACGGCGGCCGCGAGTTGATCCAGATCGTCGACGACGGATGCGGCATGTCGCCGATGGATGCTCGCATGGCCTTCGACCGTCATGCCACGAGCAAGATCGCTTCGGTCGAGGACATCTATGCGCTCCATACGTTCGGTTTCCGCGGCGAGGCGCTCGCTTCGATCGCGGCCAGGTCGAACTGCGCACGCGGCAGGAGGGCGACGAGGTGGGTACGCAGACGTCGGTCAACGGCGGCAAGTTCCAGAGCCAGGAGCCGGTGATGTGTCCCGCGGGATCGCAGTTCTACGTGCGCAACCTGTTTTACAACGTACCGGCGCGACGGCGGTTTTTGGAGAAGAGCACCGCGTCTTCGAAACAGATCAAGGCCGAATTCCAGCGCGTGGCGCTGTGCAATCCCGCCGTGGCGTTCGAGTTGTACGACAATGATGTTCCCGTATACCGTCTGCAACCGACTTCGCTGGCCGGGCGGATCGTCGACGTGGTGGGTCGCCATATCAAACCCAATCTGCTGGAGGTTGCGGCCGACACGTCGATCGTTCGTGTCGACGGGTTCGTGGGGCGTCCGGCGGCGGCCAAAAAGAGCAATGCCGAGCAGTACTTCTTCGTCAACGGACGCTATTTCAGCGACCAGTACTTGCGCAAGGCGGTGCTGAAAGCTTATGAAAAGCTGATTCCCGATACCTGTTTCCCCTCCTATTTCCTCTTCCTTACGATCGACCCCGAACGGATCGACGTCAATGTCCATCCCCAGAAAATCGAGGTGAAGTTCGACGACAAGGAGGCCGTGTGGGAGATCATCCACGCCGCCGTGCGCAACACGCTGGGCAAGACCGGCGCCGTGCCGATGATGGATTTCACGGCCGAGGGGCGCATCGAGATTCCCGTGGCGCGGCAGGGCGCCGTCTACGACGAACCGGCGGCGATGGTCAACGAACATTACAATCCCTTTGCCGAGGGGTATGTCGCCGAAGGGGCCGATGAGCAGTGCGGGGATGTCGAGGAGTTCCCCGGCGAGGATTTCACGGAGTTTCCGGGGCCGACACCCCGCGGCGGCCGTCCGGCCGCAGGAGGGGATGTCGGGGCGTCGCGCAGAGGTGCGGCGCCGCACCCTGCGTTCGATCCGGTGGGGGAATATCTCCTTTCCGATCGGGAGGGTGGGTACGACGAGGTGCCCTCGTCGGCGGTCGCGCCGGACGATGCGGCCGTCCCGTTCGCGGGAATGGCCGACGTGCCGTCGTCGCTGGGCGGCGGAGCGGTCGTCGCGGAGGACGACGCGCAGCGGAGCGTGCTGGAATACGTCTCTTCGGAGGATGCGGCCGTACAACAGCGGTTGATCGAGACGCCTGCGGCGGAGTTCCGCGGCGTGACGCCGGTGGCGCCCGGATACGTCGTGGCGATGCTGGGCGGTGTGCTCGTGGTCGTCGATTTGAAGCGGGCGCAGGAGCGGCTGCTTTACGAATACTATCTGTTGATGCTCACCAACGGCTCGGCCGTGAGCGAGCAGTTGCTGTTCCCCGAACGGCTGGTGCTATCGCACGACGAATACGAGTTGCTCGGCCAGTATGCCGCCGAGTTCGCCGCCGTCGGATTCGACATCGAACGCGTGGGCGACGGGGCGATAGACGTGAAGGGGACGCCGGCCGATATGCCGTCGGATACGATCGACGAGCTGATTTACCAGCTGTTGCAGACCTTTGCGCACGTATCGGCGGCCGACCTGCGCAGACAGCGGATCGCCGCCGAACTGGCCCGCAGCGGGGCGCGTCCCATGGGGAGCTGTACTTCGCAGGAGGAGGCCGAGCGGCTGCTCGAACGATTGCAGGAGGCGGGCGACCGCTGTTTCTCGCCTGCGGGGAAGCCGATTCTGGCCGAAATCACGCTCGACGAGTTGCGTGCGAAACTTCGGTAGAATATGCGCCGTTTGCGGGAAAAACGCTACCTTTGTGAACGAATAGGCGACGTCGGAGGATGTGTCCGATGTCCGTAAAACAACGAAAAACAATGAACAGCAGTTATTTCTCGACGCCTCCGGTGGTGAAGAACCTGATAATCATCAACTGCCTCGCGTTTTTGGGAGTCTGGCTCATCCCCTCGCTCAATCAGTTTATGGGACAGTACGGCGTGCTCTACTGGTTCGGGAGCCCCTATTACCACTCCTACCAGTTCGTCACCTACATGTTTCTTCATGCCAGCCTGGAACATCTGTTTTTCAATATGTTCGCACTGTGGATGTTCGGCCGTACGCTGGAATACGCGCTCGGCTCGAAGCGCTTTCTGATTTACTACATGGTCTGCGGCGTGGGGGCCGCGCTGGTGCAGATGGGAGTGGCGGGGCTGACGGGCGAGTTCGGCATTCAGTTGCTGGGAGCATCGGGCGCCGTAATGGGATTGCTGCTGGCTTTCGGTGTGCTGTGGCCCAATTCGATCATCATGCTGCTTATCCCGCCCATTCCGCTCAAAGCCAAGTGGTTCGTTATTATCTATGCGGCGATCGAACTGTTGTTGGGATGGACCGGGCGTGATCCCGGAGTTGCGCATTTCGCCCATATCGGCGGTATGCTGTGGGGACTGGGACTGCTCTATTATTGGCGCCGCAAGGGAATCATCCGTTTCTGATTCGGAGCCATGGGGCGCTGGGTATACGATTCCGACAGCGGCCGTCCCGGCCGGCGGCGCGGCCTCTTCGTCTGGCTGCTCGACGCGGCATTCGCGGTGGTGACGGCGCTGGTGGCGCTGCTGTTGCTCTTCATGTATCTGGCGCCCTATGTTTCGCCCGATGCGTCGTGGGTCTTTTCCGTGCTGGGGCTCGTCGCGCCGGTGATCTATGTATCGGGGCTCCGGCTCTTCCTCTATTGGGTGATCCGCTGGCGGTGGGGCTATGCCTCGCCGATGCTCGTGCTGCTGCTCCTGGGGGTGCCAAAAATATCGCTTTATTATAAGATCGATACGCTGCGCCACTATGGTGAACCGGTCTACGACCGCTCGGCGTTGAAGGTCATGGCCTACAACGTACGGATGTTCTACGGCGACGACGGCAGGAGCACGGTCGATTCGCTGGCGGCGTTCGTGAACCGATACGATCCCGATATTCTCTGTATCGAGGAGTTCAGCGACCTGGCACGCGGTGCGACGATGCGTTTCGATTCGCTGATCGCTCCGGGATACCGTCGGGCGGTCTATTCGCGCGACGGCGAGGGGACGGCCGGCGTCGCGCTTGCCGTCTATTCGAAACTGCGTATCCTCGCATCGGGCGCCGTCGACTGTGTCAACGATGTTGATACGACCCGTGCGACGGCCGTCTGGGCCGATCTGCGCCTCGACCGCGATACGGTGCGTGTCTTCTGCAACCACCTGCGTTCGACCCATATCAAATCTTCCGACAGCGACTACCTGATGAACTACCGTTTTCTGACCGATACGGCCAGCCACGAGAAACTGCACAGCATCCTGAGCCGTCTGCGTTACAACAGCATCTCGCGTTCGCATCAGGTCGACTCGCTGTCGCAGCTGATCGCGGCCACACCCCACGCACGTATCGTGTGCGGCGATTTCAACGATACGCCCCTGTCCTACACCTACCGCCTCATGTCGCGCGGATTGCAGGACGCTTTCCGCGAGAAGGGACGGGGATTCTCGCATACCTATCGGGGATTCTACAATACGTTCCGCATCGATTACGTGCTGGTTTCCGACGATTTCGAGGTGCTTTCGTACGAGGTGCCGTCCGTCGAGTTTTCGGATCACCACCCCGTTTTCGTCCGGCTCAAATACAATTCGCAACGACAATGATACTGGATTCGCTCGAAAACCGTGCGCGTTACTACGCACTCAATCCCCGCCTCGAAAAGGCGTTCGACTACCTGCTCTCCACCGATCTCGGCGCGTTGCCGGCGGGCCGGCACGCGATCGACGGCGACGATGTCTTCATCAACGTGATGGACGTCGATCTGAAACGACCGGCCGACGCCAAGCTGGAAATTCATGACCGCTACCTCGACATTCAGGTGCTCGTAAGGGGCGAATGCGAGGCCTTCGGGTGGAGCCAGCGCGACCGTGTGACCCGTCCGCTCGGCGCGTTCGACGTGCAGAAGGACATCCGGTTTTACGACGACGTGCCGCAGACCTACTACGAGGTGACGCCCGGCCAGTTCACGCTGCTTTTTCCCGAAGATGCGCACGCCCCGATGGTGGGCGAGGGGACGATCCGCAAGGTGATCGTCAAGGTGCGCGTCTGAGGTTCCCGGGGCCGTTCGGCTCCGGACGATTCCCTGTTTTATGGCCGGCTGGAATCTGTGGCACGGGTGCCGCAAAGTGAGCGAGGGATGCCGTCGCTGCTATGTCTACCGTCAGGATGCGCGGTGGGAGCAGGATGCTTCGCAGGTGCGCAGGACGGCGGCCTTCGACCTTCCCGTGCGGCGCGACCGGACGGGACGTTACAAGATTCCTCCCGGCCAGACGGTCTATACCTGTTTCACCTCCGATTTTTTCATCGAGGAGGCCGACGCGTGGCGCGGCGAAGCGTGGGCGATGATCCGCGAGCGGAGCGACTGTACCTTCCTGATGATTACCAAGCGCATCGATCGCGTCGCGGCCTGCCTGCCGGCGGACTGGGGCGAAGGCTGGCCGCACGTGGTGCTGTGCTGTACCTGCGAGACGCAGGAGCGCGCCGACTATCGGCTGCCGATCTACCTCTCGCTGCCGTTGTGCCGCCGCGAGGTGATCTGCGAACCGCTGCTCGAACGCCTCGACCTGAGCCGCTACCTCGCCGAGGGGCGGATCGATTCGGTGTCGTGCGGGGGCGAGTCGGGCGATGACGCGCGTGTGTGCGATTTCGATTGGGTACTCGACCTGAGGCGACAGTGCGTCGATGCGGGTGTCGCGTTCCGCTTCCGGCAGACCGGTGCGCGGCTGCGCAAGGAGGGGCGTATGTCCCGAATCCGGCGGCAATTCCAGCATTCGCAGGCCCGCAGGGCGGGCGTGGATTTCATCGTTGAGGGCTGAATCCGCTTGTGAGAGCAATTCTCCGTACGGGTGCGGTTGCCGCCCGACGCGCGAATCGATATCTTATTGGAGCAGATACACTGCCGCCGTGCGCGAGGTGTTGTAGATGCTGATCGCGGGCGAGGTCGTGCCGTCGCCGTTGTCTGCGGGCGAAGAGAAGTGTTCGCTGCCGATGCGGGCGCGTTCGGTGCCGCCGAAACGGCGTTCGTCGGTCGAGAGGATCAACTCGTAGCGTCCGGCTTCGCGCACTCGGCAGCGGTAGTCGGGGATCGATGCTGCCGGATGCCAGTTGAAGACGAAGACGAGCCGCCCGTGCGAAAAGGCGATCGTCTGGTTGCGGTCGTCCATTTGCAGGCAGTAGGGATAGCCGTCGCGCAATATGCCGTAGCGTTTGACCAGCGCGAGCATTGCCCGGTCGAATGCCCCCAGCCACGAGTAACGCAGCAGACCGTCCTCGGCGAGCGACCACTGCCGGCGGGCGTGGGCGTAGCTCCAACCGTTGCCTTCGCGCGGGAAGTCGATCCATTCGGGGTGTCCGAATTCGTTGCCCATGAAGTTGAGATAGGCGTCGCCGCCGGTCGAGACGGTCATTAGCCGGATCATCTTGTGAAGCGCCATGCCGCGGTCGATCGTGAGGTTTTCCGACGCACGATCCATGTGGGTGTACATCTCCTTGTCCATGAGCCGGAAGGCGATCGTCTTGTCGCCCACGAGGGCCTGGTCGTGCGATTCGGCATAGGCGACGGTCTTGACGCCCGGCAGGCGGTCGGTCATCACCGACCACATCTCGCGGATGTCCCACTGTTCGTCGGGTACCTCTTCGATCTGCTTGATCCAGTAGTCGGGAATCGCCATGCCGAGCCGGTAGTCGAACCCGACGCCTCCCTCCTCCTGCGGGAAGCAGATGCCCGGCATTCCGCTCACGTCTTCGGCGATCGTGACGCAGGAGGGACGCAGGTCGTGGGCGAGCCGGTTGGCCAGCGAGAGATAGGTGATCGCCCCTTCGTTGACCCCTTCGTCGAAATAGCGGTCGCGGCTGTCGAAGGCGACGTAGCCGTGGTGGTGATAGAGCATCGACGTGACGCCGTCGAAGCGGAACCCGTCGAAACGGTACTCTTCGAGCCAGTATTTGATGTTCGACAGCAGGAAATGTTCGACCTGCGGTTTTCCGTAGTCGAAGAGTTTCGAGTCCCAGTGCGGCTGGTCGCCGGCGGGGCCTGCGGGCGAGTAGAGGTGGTCGGTGCCGTCCAGTTCGTTGATTCCTTCGTTGAGGTTGCGGACATAGTGCGAGTGGACGAGATCCATGATGACGGCCAGGCCCAGCTCGTGTGCACGGCGAATCAATCCTTTCAGTTCTTCGGGCGTTCCGAAGCGCGACGACGGTGCGAAAAGGCTCGATACGTGGTAGCCGAACGAACCGTAGTAGGGGTGCTCGGCTACGGCCATCAACTGCACGGTGTTGTAGCCGTCGCGCGCGATGACGGGCAGAATCCGGTCGGCGAATTCGCGGTAGGTGCCCACGCCGGGCCGTTCCTGCGCCATGCCCACGTGGGCTTCGTAGATGAGCAGTTCGTCATGGCGGGCGATGTCGAACGTGTCGTCCGACCAGTCGAAGGGACGCGGAATCCAGAACTGCGCCGTGAAGTCCTTCGTCCGCTCGTCCTGCACTACGCGCGTGGCGTAGGCCGGAATCCGGTCGAGCCAACCGTTGCGGCCGTGGACGTGGATCTTGTAGAGCGATCCGTGCCGGAGCCGGTGGCCGTACATGGCCTCGGGCAGGAAGATGCTCCACACCCCCTGAGCGTCTTTGTCCAGACGCAGTTCGGTGCGTTGCCAGCCGTTGAAGTCGCCGAACAGGTAAACGTCGCAGGCGCCGGGCAGCCATTCGCGGAACCACCACCCTTCGAGCGTGGAGTCGTACTGCCAGCCGAAATACCGGTGGCCGTTGGC
>ERZ779729.2158-NODE-2158-length-12284-cov-2.444108_pt1 | contig 12284 bp, 10 predicted proteins | sample MGYA00511072_ERZ779729 | MGnify/ENA primary metagenome ERZ779729 (study PRJEB29588, sample SAMEA2156675) | human gut metagenome | biome: human gut; feature: human-associated habitat; material: faeces | place: Denmark | collected 2008/2010 ...
TTGCTGCACTGAGCAAGCAGCGTGGAAACAGCGGTCAGTGTTTCTTCTCCGCTGTTCGCAACGATAATCTTTTTCTCAATTTTTACGTTGTGAAGTGCGCGGCGAATGAGAGTGGAGAGGGAGAGATTTAAGAGTTTTGCGGTATGTTCGAGTTCCATTTTTTCGATTTCCGTTACTCGAAACTTGATGAAGTGCGTTTTGTTGTTCGGCGTGTCGTGGTGCTGGGTCGTGCTGGGGGATGCGATGTTTTTCTTCTTCTGCATTCGCCCGGCGGGCATTCGCCATGAAGGTGCCCTGCATTTATAAAAAGACAGACTCCGCGCTCCGGGGCAACATCGGAGCCGAGCTGGAAGCGGTGGCGGAGGAAAGCCCGGACGGGCAGCTGTTCTTCGTACCGGCCTTCCCCCAGATGAACCGGACCACGGAGCATGGGCAGCAGCTCATTGAAGGAATGCCGGTAGCCCAGAGCGTGTTCGGGCAGGATCCGTTTGAGCCGGTTCACTCCCCTTACGTGAAAGACCTTTTTCGGAACTGTCGGGCAGCGATCATCAGCTGCAGGCCCCGCGCGCTGCCCCCTCCGCCGCAGCACGGTCAGCAAATCGTCATCTGTGATGCCGAGAAGGATACGGACTTCCGGTGTATTGCCATGGAACTGCAGCGCACAAATGGCCTGAAAATTTTGGGCGGCTGCGCAGGGTTTGCGGCAGTGCTGCCGCCTTTTCTGGGGCTGGAGGGTGGGCCAATCAGCCTGCCCTGCATCAACGCACCGCTCTTGGTACTTTGCGGTAGCTTGAACCCGATTACAAAGAGGCAGCTGGAATACGGTGCTGCCCACGGCGGTGTGCGTATCTCCCTGCAGAGCGAGCAGCTTGCCGCCGGCTACTTTGAAAGCCGCGCAGGGCAGGATTTCTTGACACAAATCGAGCAGCGGATGCAGGGCGGCTGCGATATGCTGATCGACACCGATGGCACCGAGACCGCCGAGGATGCTGATACAGCCGAACAACTGCGCGGGCAGATCGCAGAACAGCTGGGGCTGCTGATGGCGCTGCTGCTGGAACGCCCCGCCGCAGACAACTATCTGCCGATGATCATCGGCGGTGATACGCTGATGGGCTTTATGCAGCAGTTGCCGGAGGCAGAGATCTCACCCCTGGGAGAGGCTGCACCGGGCGCGGTGCTCTTCATGGCGCCGATGGCCGGTCATGTTTCCCGCATTATCGTCTCCAAGTCCGGCGGATTTGGAACCGAGGACCTGCTCAGCAGGATACGTCAGAATTTACAGAAAGGAACGGAAGATGAAGCAATATCAACTTGCCATGCCGCAGCAGGTATATAGCGGCGAGACTGCGATACAAGCGCTGGAAACGCTGGCATCCGGGCACGAAAAAGCGGTTGTCTTTACAGATGCGGGCATTCGGGCTTCCGGCATTCTGGAGCGCCCGCTGGCCGAACTGGACAAAGCGGCTGTACCCTATATAATTAACGATACTTTGCCCGCGGAACCTACTTGCGATCAGGCACAGCAGGTCATTGATACTTTCCGCGAGAGCAACGCAGACCTGATTGTCGCTGTAGGAGGCGGCAGCGTAATGGATATTGCCAAGCTGGCATCCATCACGGCAGATGGAAGTTGCACGGTGCGTGACCAACTGAAAAACCCGCGTATCGGTAAAAAGACGGTCACCACCGTTATGATCCCCACCACGGCGGGTACCGGCTCCGAGGCGACGCCCAACAGCATCGTGGCGGTACCGGAAGAACAGTTGAAAGTCGGCATCGTCAACCCCGAAATGATTGCGGATGCAGTCATTCTGGACGGAAATATGATTCGCCGCCTGCCCCGAAAAATTGCAGCCTCTACCGGCATCGACGCGCTGTGCCACGCCATTGAATGCTACACCTCCGCGAAGGCAAATCCGTTCAGTGACTTGTTCGCAATGCAGGCGCTGCGGCTCATCTTCCGGAATCTTGAAAAAGCCTGCGACGACCCGGATGCACTGGATGCAAAAGAAAAAATGATGCAGGCCGCTTTCTATGCAGGCGTCGCCATCACCTGTTCTGGGACCACGGCTGTGCATGCGCTGTCCTACCCTCTGGGCGGGCGATACCACATCCCGCACGGTGTGGCAAATGCCATTATGCTGATGCCGGTCATGCAGTTCAATAAATCCTGCTGCATTGAGCGCTTTGCGGAAGTTTATGAAGCCGTTGGCGGAACAGGTGCAAGGAACAGCGCAGAGAAAGCGGATTGGGTCATTGCAAAGATGGATGCCATGGTGCAGCATCTGGACATTCCCACATCGCTGAAACCCTACGGCGTGACCGAAGCTGACCTGCCCGCGCTGGTAAAGGCCGGCATGGATGTACAGCGGTTGCTGGTGAACAACCCACGCACTGTCACAGCGGCAGACGCTGAGGCACTCTACCGCGCGATTCTGTAAAGGGAGAGTACTATGAAAGAAATAAAAGGCGTTATCGTTCCAATTTTAACACCAATGCGTGAGGACGGAACAATTAACAGTGAAGAACTTGTTAATCAGATCGAAAGGCTGATTGATGCCGGAATTCACGGTATTTTTGTTCTGGGCACCAACGGCGAGGGTTACATCCTCGATGAGGACGAGAAGACCGAGGTCATCCGCGTAGCAGTTAATACTGTGAATGGCCGTGTACCGGTTTACGCCGGAACCGGCTGTGTCAGTACCCGCGATACGGTCCGCATGTCCCGGAAGGCCAAGGAACTGGGGGCGGATGTGCTCTCCATCATTACGCCAAGCTTTGCTGCAGCCTCCCAAGAAGAACTCATCCGGCATTATGAGACGGTTGCGAATACGGTGGATATGCCGATACTACTGTACAATATTCCCGCACGCACGGGCAATGCGCTGACCCCTGCTACGGTACAGAAGCTGTCACAGGTACCCAACATCATCGGTGTAAAGGACTCCAGCGGCAACTTCGACAATATTTTGCAATACATAGAGAAAACGCGTGGCGGGGAGAAGCCATTCACTGTGCTGTCCGGCAACGATTCTCTGATTTTGTGGACATTGTTGGCGGGAGGCAAGGGAGCTATCGCTGCCTGCGCCAATGTGTTCCCGCATACGATGGTAAGCATCTACGAAAAATTCGCTGCCGGGGATATCGAGGGTGCGCGCAAAGCGCAGGACAGCATCCGGCCTTTCCGTGATACCTTCAAATTCGGAAACCCCAATACTATCGTCAAGTTGGCGGTCAAGAAGTTAGGATATCCTGTGGGTACATGCCGGGCACCCTTCAACAGCTTATCTCCCGCAGGGTTTGAGGCACTGCGTGCCACCTTAAAAGCCTGCCGCGACAACGGTTTGTATTAAAGGGGACGGATATGCGCAAGATTTTAGGTATTACAATGGGTGACCCTGCGGGCGTCGGGCCGGAGATCACGGTAAAGGCGCTGCAGGACCCTAAAGTGTATGAAAGCTGCAAGCCCCTGGTCGTGGGAGACGCGGCTATCTTAGAAAGAGCCTGCAGGTTTGTGGGTGCAAAATGCACCATTCATCCCGTGGCCGACCCCAGCGAGGGACTGTACGAGCATGGCATCATTGATATCCTCGATTTGGGGCTGCTCAAACCGGAAGATTTCGCTATCGGCCAGGTCAGCGCGGCCGCCGGGGACGCGGCTTTCCGGTATGTGCGCAAGGTCATTGAACTTGCCATGGACGGCAAGGTGGATGCCACCGTCACGAACCCGCTGAACAAAGAGGCCATGAACTTGGCCGGGCATCACTTCTCGGGCCACACAGAAATCTACGCCCACTACACAGGCACCGAACACTACACGATGATGCTTGCCCACAATGACCTGCGGGTCGTGCATGTTTCCACCCATGTTTCCCTGCGGGAAGCCTGCGACCGGGTCAAGAAGGATCGGGTGCTGGAAGTCATCAGCATAGCAGACAAAGCCTGCCGGGACATGGGCATCGCAAAACCCCGCATCGGTGTGGCGGGCCTCAATCCCCACTGCGGCGAGGGCGGACTCTTCGGACGGGAAGAGATCGACGAGATCACCCCGGCCATCGAAGCGGCCCGTACCGCAGGTATCAACGCGCAGGGCCCCATTCCGCCGGACACAATCTTCTCGAAAGCATTGGGCGGCTGGTATGATATTGTCGTGGCAATGTACCATGACCAAGGCCACATCCCGCTCAAGGTCGTCGGCTTTGTCTATGACAGGGAAAAGCAGGCGTGGAGTGCTGTGGAAGGTGTAAACATTACGCTGGGATTGCCTATTATACGTACCAGCGTGGATCATGGCACTGCTTTCGACCAAGCCGGTACAGGCAAGGCCAATGAATTGAGCTTGAAGAACGCAATCGAATATGCTGTTCGTTTTGCAGCTAACCGCTGAAAGCGAATGGATATTATAAAGAGAAAACCATTTATAAGGAGGAAAACACAAATGAAACTCGCAAATCGAATCGGCGCTGCCGTACTGGCCACTGCTATGGTCGGCACGCTTCTCACTGGCTGCGGTGGAGGCTCCGCCTCTACGACTGCCTCCACAGGTGACGGTACTGCCGCTGCCTCCTCGACGGAATCTTCCGGCGATGGGGACAACACCTACACCATGTTTATGCGTTCTACCTACGTGGACTGGATCAAGGAACTGAAGTGGTATGATGTCGCTGAGGAACGTACCGGTATCCATGTCGACTACATCTCTGGTCCCGAAGAATTCAATGATGTCTATTCTGAAATCGACCAGCGTGTTATCAGCGGCGATTTGCCCGATGCTGTTATGACAAAACTGGCCCAAACCAACGTCTACGGCCCGCAGGGCGTGTTCGCAGATTTGGCACCCTACATTGAGAAGTATGCCCCCAACCTGCAGAAGTACATTGATGACAATCCCGATTACAAGGCGCTTGTCACCGATAAGGACGGCCATATCTACGGTCTGTGCAAAGAGACCCCCATCTTTGCAGATTTGATCGGCTATCGCGTTGACCAGTTCAAGGCGGCAGGCATTGACCCTGACTCCATCGTCACCATCGATGACTTTACCAAGGCACTGGAAACTTTGAAAGCCTACTACGGAAAAGACAACCCCAACTACTACCCGTTGACCGGTCGTGACACCGCCATCCGCTTTGCTTCGTGGTTCGGCGCAGCCAGCAATATCTCTTCTACCGAGTCCAACGGCATCTATATCAACGGCCACTACAAGGATGGCTCTATCGACATTATGAACGATGGTGCCTACAAGATGGTCGAGACCATGAAGAAGTGGTACGACGAGGGCCTGATCCAGCCCGAATGGGTCGCAGGTACTTTCGGTGAAGCCGACTGGGAGGCTGCCATGCTCAACGGCAACGGCAGTGTTTTCTACGATTACTACAACCGAGCCGAATGGTTTATGGAGAACGGTGGCCCCGACAACGACCCCAACTACCAGATGGGTGTTCTGAACTTCATCAAGGACGATAACGGAAACCCCCAGAAGATGACCGTCAGCATGAAGTACAATGACGAGTGCGTTACTGCCATCAATGCAAACTGCAGTGAAGATAAAATCAAGACTATCCTGACTTTCATCGATTACTTCTACACTGAAGAGGGCGAAATCTTGGCCAACTATGGTGTCGAGGGTGAGAGCTTCAAGACCGATGCCAACGGCGACAAGGAGTTCATCGTTGACTATCAGACTGAAGAAGCTACCCCCGCAGGTGAAAAGCGCTGGAGTTTCCTGAGTGACCGCTTTACCGTCTGCAAGCCCGTTGACAACGAAGCCTTCTTCAAGTGGAATGCGCCTCTGATCGCTGAGGCGACCGGCCGCCTGTTTACCGATGAAAACCTGGGCACCTCTTATGTTCTGAGATTCACCGATGACCAGAGCAAGGAAATCACCAACCTGCTTGCCTCTGTGTACGATGCACAGATGTCTGGCATTACGCAGTTCATCGACGGCACCCGTGAGCTGACTCCTGACAACTGGGCAGCCTTCCAGCAGGAAATGAATGATATGGGTCTGTCTCGCATCGAGGAAATCCAGCTGGCAGCTTACCAAGCAATGTACGGCGCCTGATGCCTTGACAAAGGTAATACCCTGAACAATCAGCCCTGCCCGACACGGCAAACTGCCATGCGGGCGGGGTTGCGGGGGTAAAGTGAAAGGAGAATCACCATGCCGAAGCGCAAAGCACAAACGGCGGTACCTGCCGTGCCGAAAGCATCTCTCGGTACGCGGATAAAAAAAGATATTATCAAAAATTATCAGCTGTATCTGCTGATGATACCGGGTTTCCTGCTGCTGATCCTGTTTAAAATCGGACCGGTCGGTGCAATGGTGATTGCGTTTGAGGATTTCTCCGCAGCCAAAGGCGTTTTCGGCAGCACGTGGGTGGGGCTTGAAAACTTCAAGCGCATTTTGCAGGATCCATATATCTGGAAAATCACCAAAAATACAATCGTTCTGGCGTTCCTGTCCGTGGTGGTTGTATTCCCCATCCCGATTATATTTTCGCTTTTCCTAAACGAAGTCCGTACCAAATGGGTGCGCAATACGGTACAGTCTTTGAGCTTCCTGCCGTATTTCATCTCGGCAGCCGTTATGGTCAGTATCATGTATACGCTGCTCTCCCCTACATCGGGTCTGATCAATATCCTGATCACCAAGCTGGGCGGTACTTCCACAAACTTTATGGCAAAACCGGAATGGTTCCGGCCATTGTACGTGATACTGGAGATTTGGCAGACGTTCGGTTACTCGGCCATTATCTATATTGCTGCCATGATGAACATTGACCCTACTTTGTATGAGGCGGCAGAGATTGACGGCGCATCCCGCTGGACCAAAATGTGGCGCATCACACTGCCCTGTATTTCTACTTCTGTTATCACGATGCTTATCATCAGTGTCGGCAATATCTTCTCCGTCAACTTGGATCGTATCCTGCTGATGTATAACACAGGCACTTATGTCACGGCTGATGTGATCCAGACGTATGTTTATCGCATTGCATTCCAGTCTACAGGTTTCCCGGATTACAGCTACGGCACTGCGGTCAATGTATTGAAATCCATTATTGCCTTTGTGCTGGTTTCCATCGTCAACAAGATTGCTGATAAAGTCAGTGACGCACGTCTGTTCTGAGAAAGGAGCGTATAGGCTATTATGAGTAAGCAGCCCAAGTCCCATCTCAAACGGCTGACGACGTTTGATTATATCAACAGTGCAATCCTGCTGCTGGTGGCAGTGTGTTGTGTGTATCCATTCCTGTATGTGTTCTTTGTGGCTACCACGGATGGCACCTATCTGGCGCGCGGCGAAATGACTTTCTTACCGATGGGCTTCAACTTGAAAGCTTTCGGCTATATTCTGACAAACCCGCGCTTCAATGTGTTTGCCGGTATGCGAAACTCTTTTTTATATACTGCGCTGGGGACACTGCTGGCGGTAGCCTGCACCTACGTTACGGCGTACGTGCTCAGCCGGCCACGTTTTAAACATCGTTACTGGCTGATGTCCCTGTTCATCATTACATGGGTATTTGATGCCGGTATCATTCCGCAGTATATCATTTACAACCAGTTCGGCTTTGTCAATAGTCCGTGGGTCATGATCGTGCCCGGCGCGATCAGCACGCAGTTCCTCATCATCACCAAGACATTCTTGGAGGGCATCCCCAACGAACTGGAAGAGGCTGCCGTTGTGGACGGTGCAAGCGACATCAAGATCCTGACCCGAGTGTTCCTGCCGCTTTCCCCCACTGTGCTGGCGACCACAGGTTTGTTCTACGCAGTATCCATCTGGAACCAATACCTTATTCCGCAGATTTATTTGAAGGACGACGCCATCAAGACGATCCAGCAGGTGTTGAAGAACGTTGTCATTACAGATGGCAGTTCGGGAACAACTTTCAAAAATGTGGTGCTGGACGGCGTTACGCTGAATCAGCAAAATCTGAAAGCAGCCGCGATTTTCATCGCAATGCTGCCCATCATCTGTGTGTATCCGTTCGTTCAGAAGTATTTTAAGAAAGGTATTCTCATCGGCTCCGTTAAGGGCTGAGAAAGGATTGACAAATGGCACGTAATATTATTGATCTGCCAACGTTGGGTGATGACGGCAAACTCTACCGTGACACCGCCGTTGACATGGTGGAATCTCTGATCCCCAACCTGTGGAAAAGCTGCCACGCACCTGATTTGCTGGAATTGGAAAACGGCGATCTGCTCTGCTGCTGGTTTGCCGGTTCCCGTGAGGGAAACGCCGACATCAGCATTGCGGTGGCCCGCTTGCCTGCCGACGCCGAACAGTGGGAGCAGCCGGTCATTGTCTCGGATGACCCGACCCGCAGTGAGCAGAACCCCTCACTGTTCCAAAACCCCAACGGTGACATTTGGCTGATGTACACGGCACAGGCGGCTAAAAAGCCTGATGACAACAGTGACGACAGCCTGCAGGGCACGGCAGAGATCCGCCGCAAAATTTCCCGCGATGGGGGCCGCACATGGGGCCCCACAGAGGCTGTATTTACCCGTCCCGGCTCTTTCTGCCGCCAGAAGATTCAGGTGCTTTCCAACGGGCGTTGGATCTTCAACAACTTTATCTGTGCACTGGACGGTACCCGTTTGGGCAGCGACGTGACGGTTATCCAGATTTCCGATGATCAGGGCAAGACATGGCGCGGGGTGGAGATTCCCGAAAGCCGTGGCCGTGTTCACGGCAATGTTATTGAACTGGAACCCGGCAAACTGGTCTGCCTGCTGCGCAGCCGTGCGGCCGACCATATCTACCGCTCGGAATCCAATGACAACGGCGAAACATGGAGCGTGCCGGTACCCACCCCGCTGCGCAACAACAACGCCAGTATCTCGGCCATCAAGCTGAAGAGCGGCGCACTTGCCATCATTTATAATGATGTCTCTTTCAATGAGGATGGTAGCCGTACCGTCTGGCCCGACCAGCGATGCCCTGTGGCAATGGCAATCTCGGAGGATGGTGGCAAAACATGGCCGTGGCGCCGCATTGCAGAACATGGTGAGGGTTTCATCGGTCCATGGAACGATGTGAACAACCGCCGCTACGAGTACCCTGTCATGATGCAAAGCAAGGATGGCAAGATTCACGCGGCTTATGCGTGGGGCCGCCGTGTGCGCATTAAGTATGTATGCGTCGATGAAGCATGGATTCGCGGCGCTAAGGTTTGCAAGGGCGCTGAGGATAATCCCGAAATGCCCTGCAACCGTTGACAACTTGCATGATTGCCCTGCGGTTTTTGCCGCAGGGCATTTTTGGTAAGGAGGCTTTTATGTTCAGCCCGGAAAAATATGTGTGCTGGCAGGCATTGCAGCAAGGCATTACTCTAATGCCGCTGGAAAATGTGCAGGGCGGTGATATGCCCGGCGACACGGTGCATATCTCAGCCCCTGTCTGCCGTCGTGTGGAGAAGCTGCTGCCGCATCTGGTCACGAAACTGGAAGAAAAATATGGTACGGACATTCCGGCCAAACTTGTCATCGCTGTCAGCGGAGGTTCAGGCTCCGGCAAGACCAGCGGTGCTGCCGCCCTGAGGGAGGCGTTGGCGATGGTCGGGTTGAAGGGATATGTGCTCTCCGGAGATAACTACCCCCGCCGTATCCCCCGGCACAACGATGAGGAGCGGTTGACAATCTTTCGCAGCGCCGGACTCAAGGCACTGCTTGCAGCCGGGGAATACACTCCGGAACGCTTCGCCGACTTGCAGCCGCTGCAGAAAACCGGAATCGACAGTGATCCGCGCCAATGTGCGGCATACCCATGGATGCAAATCTACCAACAGGGAGGGCGGGCCGCGCTGGCGGGATATTTGGGCCGGACTGCCGAGCAGGACTACGACGCACTGAACGCAGTGCTGGCGCAGTTCCGTGCCGGTGCGCCGGTGCTGTGGCTTAAGCGTATGGGCCGTAAAGAGTGGGAGCGCTGGTATGAGCCGAAGAACTTCGCCGATGTGGATGTGCTGCTGCTGGAATGGACCCACGCAGGCAGTGCCGACCTGAAAAATACCAATCTGAAAGTGTTTTTTAACAGTACACAAGAGGAAACCCGTGCCTGCCGTGTGGCCCGCAGCCGAGACGCCGGGGCCGACAGCCCCTTTGTAACAATGGTGCTGGAAATTGAGCAGGCAATGCTGAACCGCCGCGCCTGCGATGCGGATCTGATCCAGAACAGGGACGGAACGATGGTCGACACGGCAGCCTACGCTGCTGCACAAGGAAGGTGAACATGGTGGCAAATGCGAAAAAAGATGGGCTGTCTCTGACGCCGATGCTGAACGCTTACCCGGACAGTTTGGGCGGGACGTTACGTGACATTGCAGATTTGCTGGAAAGCAGCTGTAAAGATGCTTTCGGTGCGTTTTATATTCTCCCCAGTGTTTTCAACACAGATCTCGACCGCGGCTTTTCGGTTGTAGACTACAGTTTGAACGAGTTGCTGGCGACGCCGCAGGATTTGGAGCGCATCCGTGCTTTGGGAATACGGCTGAAACTCGATTTTATCCTGAACCACGCCTCGGTCCTGTCACCGCAGTTTCAAGATCTTTTGAAAAATGGGGAAATGTCGAAATATAAGGACTTCTTCATCGACTGGAACGCGTTCTGGGCGGGCTGCGGCGAGATGATGCCGGGGGGATATATACAGCCGACACCGGAGTACTTGCATAAGATGTTTTTCCGCAAACCAGGGCTACCCATTCTGATGGTGCGTATGCCCGATGGCACCGAAAAACCCTACTGGAACACATTCTACCAGCAGGTAGACTACCCTTGCCCTGATGCGCGGGAGTTGGTGTCCGAACTGGGGATGCAGTACCGATCCGCCTGTGTCCTGACAGAAAGTCTGCGGATCCAGTTGGCGGCGGGTAAGCGCCCGGCAGAACTTGATCTGGGACGCTGGGAAACGTTGCGTGTTCCCCTGACCGACCTGTTGGAATCCCGACGCCGCTATTTGGGGCAGATGGATTTGAATGTGGCTTCGCCATTGGTGTGGAAATTTTATGCCGACACGCTGCACACGTTGGCAGGGTATGGAGCCTCTATCGTGCGGCTGGACGCTTTCGCTTATGCGCATAAGGCCGTGGGGGAACGTAACTTTTTGAATGAACCAGGTACATGGAGTCTTTTGGCACGACTGCAGACAATAGCGGATGCTGATGGTGTGACCCTGCTCCCGGAAATTCACGCATCCTATGGGGAAAAAGTCTACGAAAAGCTGGCCGCCAAAGGCTATGCCGTCTATGATTTCTTTCTGCCGGGGCTGATGATTGATGCCTTGGAGCGGGGCAGTGCAGATACGCTGGCCGCATGGGCACAGGAAATCCTCGACAAGCACATCCTGACCGTGAATATGCTGGGGTGCCATGACGGTATCCCGATGCTGGATCTGAAAGGGTTGCTGCCGGAAGAACGCATCCAAAACCTCATTGATCTGATTGTGACGCGAGGCGGTATGGTGAAGAACCTGCACGGCCAGAAAAATGTCTATTATCAGGTCAATGCCACCTACTACAGCGCTCTGGGCGAGAGTGATGCAAAGCTGCTGCTGGCACGGGCAATTCAACTGTTTATGCCCGGAAAACCGCAGGTGTGGTACCTTGATTTATTCGCGGGCAAAAATGACTGTGAGGCAGTGGCTCGCGCAGGCGAGGGCGGCCACAAAGAAATCAACCGTACAAATCTGACGAAAGTGCAGATTGCCGAGGCACTGGAAAAGCCGGTCGTGAAAAAGCAGCTGGAATTGCTACGCCTGCGCCGCAACTGTCCGGCCTTTGCGCAAGGAGCAAAGGTTCAAATTGAAAGCTGCGGCCCGGAATTGACGATTGAGTGGAGCTGCAGCGGCCACGTCGCCCGTCTGCAGGCTAATCTGCAAAAGTTGACTTACAGGGTCGAAATAGAGTAGGAAGAAAAGCTAACTGATGGAAACTACAAACAGCAGGGCGTGCGGAGGCTTTGCATTATAGAATGCAGATGTCAAGGAGGTCTGTGCAAATGATTAAAGGCAACTGGACGTACCGAAGGATACTCTAAGAGGAAAAAAGTTCTTGGAAACCAAAGCGTTACAGTTGAAATGATATGTACGTACTCTTATCGACGTGCAATTTTCTGCGCGGGTAAAATTGAAGAAATAGAAATAAATTCGATTAATTGTTGGTGGCGATTATGAAGTTTACGGAGCTGAAAAGGCTGAAAAACTCTGTTAAAATCTCAGGGAATAAATAACAACGCCCGGGCGGTTGAGATTTTCAACCGCCCGGGCGCTT
>ERZ779729.2168-NODE-2168-length-12232-cov-2.067340_pt1 | contig 12232 bp, 9 predicted proteins | sample MGYA00511072_ERZ779729 | MGnify/ENA primary metagenome ERZ779729 (study PRJEB29588, sample SAMEA2156675) | human gut metagenome | biome: human gut; feature: human-associated habitat; material: faeces | place: Denmark | collected 2008/2010 ...
CGATGGCCGAAGCACGCTTCATCACCGGCTCCCAGTTGGGGTCGGTCATGTCGGTCACGAGCACGTCGCCGGGCTGGACGCGGTCCATTTCAGCAGCGCTCTGAACAATGCGCACCGTGCCCTGGCCGATCTTCTGGCCGATGGCGCGGCCCTGAACGAGAAGGCGGCCCTTGCTCTTGAGCGAGTAGCGAAGCTGGACGTCGGCGGACTTCTGCTGCGACTTCACGGTTTCCGGACGCGCCTGCAGAATGTAGATCTTGCCGTCAACGCCGTCCTTGCCCCATTCGATGTCCATCGGACGACCGTAGTGCTTTTCAATGATGCGGGCAAACTTGGCGAGCTCGATCACATCGTCGTCGGTGATGGCGAACTGGCGGCGATCTTCGGCAGGAACATCAACCGTGCGGACGGTGCGGCCCGTCGAACGGTCGGATTCAAACTCCATCTTGATGAGCTTCGAGCCGAGCGTCTTGCGGATGATCGGGAACTTGCCGGCTTCGAGCGTGGGCTTGAAGACGTAGAACTCGTCGGGATTGACGGCGCCCTGGACGACCGTTTCGCCGAGGCCGTAGGAAGCCGTGATGAAGACGACCTGATCAAAGCCCGATTCCGTGTCGAGCGTGAACATCACGCCGGCGGCGCCCTTGTCGGAGCGGCACATGCGCTGCACGCCGGCGGAAAGCGCGACTTCGCTGTGCGTGAAGCCCTTGTGAACGCGATAGGAAATGGCGCGGTCGTTGTAGAGCGACGCAAAGACTTCCTTCATGCGGGCAAGCACGGCGTCGATGCCGACGACGTTGAGCACCGTTTCCTGCTGGCCGGCGAACGAAGCGTCGGGAAGGTCTTCGGCCGTGGCCGACGAACGGACAGCAACGGAGATCTCGGCCTGGCCGTCCTTGAGCCAGTCATAGAATTCGCGGATTTCGCGCTCGAGTTCGGCGGGGAACGGCGCAGCTTCGATCCAGCCGCGGATTTCCGCGCCCGCCGCCGCGAGGGCCTTCACGTCTTCGACGTCGAGATTCGCGAGACGTTCGTGAATGCGCTCTTCGAGCCCGCCTTCGCGAATGAAGAGGCGGAAAGCCTCAGCGGTGGTGGCGAACCCGTCGGGGACCCGAATGCCGGCGGCCGTAAGCTGGCTCAGGAGTTCGCCGAGCGACGCATTCTTGCCGCCGACGCGGTCAACGTCGGTCATGCGAAGCTGGCTGAAAGGAAAGACGTAACGACCCTGTACCATTTTCTTCCTCAATAGACTCCGGGGAAACGCCCCGGGACATACGAAAACCGTCGGCATTGTAACCCGACGGCGCGCTCGGCAGAGAGCGAGTTTGCCCGCTCAAGCGCCTAAGAAGTTGCGCGGCCGCAAATGGCGGCGCCAAAGACGGCTGCAATGAAGGGCTTCTCCGGGCGCCCAAGCGCGGCACTTTTGCGCTCGGAAGTGCTCCAAAAGCGCCGAAACGCTCACGCACCGGCGCGAACGCTCGACCGATCGGCGCCGCTTCATTTATCATGCCGTTCCGTTCTCATTTCTTAGCCTGAGCATTTCCAAGGCCCGACATACTTTCCGAGGCTTTACATGACCGAACCGACGACAGCCAAGACGCGTCAGATTTTCATTGTGAGCGACGGCACCGCCATTACCGCCGAAACCCTTGCGCACTCCATCATGACGCAGTTCCCCGACCTGCGTTATCACCAGACGCGCATCCCTTTCGTCAACACCGTTGAAAAGGCGATCGACACCGCGCGCCGCATCAATGCGGTGGAAAAGGAAGAAGGCACGCGCCCGATCATCTTCACGACGTTCGTCGAGCCCGACATCATGCGCAGCTTCAACGAACTCGTCTCCGGCCACATCATCGACCTCTTCCGCAAGTTTGTCGGTCCGCTCGAAACTGAATTCGGCATGAAGAGCGCGCATTCGATCGGCCAGACGCACAAGATCCGCGACGACGAAAAATACAATCGCCGCATTGCTGCCATCGACTACACGCTCACGCACGACGACGGCCAGACGAATCGCGGGCTCGACGAAGCTGACGTCATCCTCGTCGGCGTATCCCGCTCCGGCAAAACGCCCACCTCGCTCTTTCTTGCGATGCAGTTCGGCATCAAGGTTGCCAACTATCCGCTCATCCCGGAAGACTTCGAGCGCGGCGCCCTCCCCGACGCATTGATCCCGCTGCGCAGCAAGCTCTTCGGCCTGTCGATTTCGCCGGAGCGCCTCTCGGAAATCCGCAACGAGCGCCGCCCGGGCAGCCGCTATGCGAGCCTTGCGAACTGCGAGAAGGAAATCGCCGACGCCGAAAGCCTGATGCGCCGCGAGGGCATTCGCTGGCTCAATTCGACGACGAAGTCCATTGAAGAAATCTCCGCCACCATCATGAGCGAGCTCGGCCTCGACAAGCGAAAGGCCTGAGAAAAGAGAACACTGGCAAAAAGCCGCGCCGGCCCGATGGGCAGCGCGGCTTTTTTTTTCTGGAGCGCCCAAACCGAAGAAAAGCGCGCCCGCGAGGGGAGATGCTTCCGCCCGCGCACTTTGGCTTCTCGTCCGAGCGAAGCCTCGGCTGAGGCTTCCTATGCGAAAAAAGACGAAAGTCGAGAGTCATGCGGCTTCGTCGCACGCTGAAGCGTCCTCAAGCGCTTGTCGCGAACCTTCATGCTGCCGCAGCAGAAAAGCAGATGCCGGAGACCGGCTTTCGGGCTGCTCGCTTTTCAGGAGAAGAAAGGCTCGAGCGTCACCGCGGTCACGCCGTTCGGACGCGTGCGAAAGCCCGTGAGGACAAAGCGCAGCCAGCGGCCCGTAACCCAATTCATGATGAGGTTGGCACGGGCATTCGAATTAAAGTCGGCGGGAAGCTCGCCCGCGAGCACGGCTTCACGGAATGCCTGCCTCAGCCCTGTCTCAAGGCTCTCGATCACGTGCGTCATGCGCTCGGTGAGCTTCGGATCCTCCTTCATGAGCACCTGCCCGGTCATGATGCGCGTGAGCCCGCGGTTCTTGTCAGCAAAGTCGAGCATCACGTTCGTCATCACCTGAATCTTCGCCACGTGCGAGAGCGTCTCGTTGGCGCGGATTTCAGCGAAGAGATTCAGAAGCGTCGATTCGATGAACTCAATCAGGCCGTCGAACATCGCGCCCTTGGATGAAAAGCTCCGGTAGAGCGCCGCTTCCGAGAGATCGAGCCGCTTGGCGATGAGCGACGTGGTGATGCGGTCGCAGTGCGGATCCTCGAGGAGCACGGCAAGCGTCTGCAGAATGTCCGTGCGTCGATCGCGGTGGACGCGGCGCTGACGTGGCACGCGAATGAGAGGCGTGCGGGCGCTCGCCTGCGGTTGGGTCGGCATGTTCTCTACGTTGAAGGAATCGGTCATTTGGGTCGTTACGGCGTTCCGGGCGGCCTCGCAAAGCCGCCGCGCGTGATTCTTAATGCATGAAGAGCGAGGATCTTACCTCGGAACGCCCCTTTCCTCCAAATGAGAAAGCGCCGTGCTTCGAGGTCGCGGCGCCTTCAGCCGTGCGGCAAGCGGCCGGCCAATGCCTGTAAAGGCGTTTGAGAAGCCTCGCCAAGCGCGAGCGCAGCGCCTTCATCCGAAAAGCGAGCTGCGCTCCGTGCCGGGACTTATTTCTGAGCGGTCTCGGTTTTGCCGAACCACTTTTCGTAGATCTGATCGAAAGTGCCGTCGGCCTTGATCGCCTCAAGCGAACGGTCGAGCCGCTCAAGAAGCGCCTTGTTGCCCTTTTGAACCGCAAACCCGTAGAAATCGTCCGAGACGATGAAGTCGAGCGCCGTGAGATTCATGCTCTTGGCGGCACGCTGCTTGAGGAAGTAGCGGTTGACGGGGCCGTCGTTGAGCATTGCGTAGCAGCCGCCTTTGTTGAGTTCCAGAAAGGCGTCGGCAGCGGAATTGAATGTGCGGATCGTCGTGCCCGGAATGCGCTTCATGACGAGCGCGCCCGAGGAGCCGATTTCCGCGCAGAGCGTCTTCCCCTCGAGATCCTTCAGGCTCTGAATGGCAGAGGCGTTGTCCTTCGTCGTCATCACGGTGAGCCCGGCATTGAGATAGGGCTTCGTGAAGTCGACGCGCGCGGCGCGCTCAGGCGTGATCGTGAGCGCAGAGACAGCCGCATCAATGTTGCCGCTCATGAGCGCGGGGATGAGGCCGTCGAGCGACATGGAAACGATTTCGATCTGAAAGCCTTCACGCTTGCCGACTTCGCGGATCAGATCCATGTCGAAGCCTTCGTACCGACCCGTTGAGGAGTCAAGGTATTCAAAGGGCGGATAAACAGTGAGGCTCCCGACGCGAAGCGTTTCAAGCGCAGCGGCGCCGAAGGAGGTGCAAAGGGAGAGGACGGCAGCAAGCGCCGCAATTTTCTTGGATGTAGCCATGAGAGGGCCTCAATTTTCTAATTGGGCGGATTGTGCAGCTCATCGGATTCCCTCTTCTTATGTTCACGATGCTTTGGTCTGCCGCGCATATTGAATGCGGCGCCTCCGCGGGGACTTTCCGATCAGCCGGACCCTCCTCAGGTTGGCGTCTGGATGAGTGCCGGACACATAACGGCCTCCACCCAGCTTGATCGATTTTTTGGTTGGCGGACGATCTTCGTCCGCCGCTTGGAAGCGTCCGAAAGCGAGCTTCTAGCGCTCGACATTCGCCCTTTCAAGCTTCGGCTCGCGAGGAGCCATCCCGATGCAGTGCGCTGCGCTCCCGCCGACGGCGCCTCCCCGCTGACACGGGAACAGTGAACCGACAACGACCGGAGCTCAGGCTCGGGAGAAACGCTCATCCTAGCCTTTCGCAAGCTTGCAAAGCTGAGGAAAACACGGAGGGATGCGCTCCGACGTTCAAAAAACAAAGTTTCTCTGATTTAAATCAGATTGCCGATCCGCCCGAGACCGCAGAAAAAAGCGGGCTGCGCTTCTCTTTCGCAACCCGCTCGAGCTTGGCAAAGACGTTCAGCCTTCGCGGTTAATTCTTCCCTGCGCTCAGATCCTCCAGGAACTGGCAGTACGTTTCCTTCGTGAAGACAGGCTTGAATTCGCGGCAGATTTCATCGGCCTTTTCAGCGTCGTCCCAGAGCAGGTCGATGATCATGCCGGCGAGCGCCTGCGGGCACTTCACGTAAGCAACCTCTTCGTTGTCGACGACATAGTCGGCGCCGTGGAGCGTCCCCTTGACGCAGCCCACCCACGGGTGAACCGTCGGCATGATCTGCGAGACGTCGCCCATGTCGGTGGAGCCCGCCGAATGCATGCCCGAGAAGATGTTCTTTTCACCCATCGTCGCAGCAGCGTTTTCGCGGAGCACTTCCGCGAGCTTGGCGTCCGGCGCAAGCGGCAGATAGCCCGGCAGGTCCTTGATTTCGCAGCGCGCGCCGATGGCGTCGCCGCCAGCCTTGAGCGCGCGGTTGATCGCGTTGTTGTACTTCGAGAGCGCCTTCACGGTCGACGCGCGGCAGTAGCTTTCCATCTTCACGAAGTCGGGAATGACGTTCACGAGGTCGCCGCCCGCGTTGATGATCGGGTGGAAGCGCACGCAGTCTTCCTCGCGGAAGGTTTCGCGGATGGCATTGACGCCCATGATGCCCATCATCGCCGCGTTGAGCGCGTTGATGCCTTCGGACGGCGCGCCCGCTGCGTGCGCGGCGCGGCCGTGGTATTCGATGAGCTTGCCGATGAACCCGTTGCAGGAGCCCGCGTACATCATGTCGCCCTCGGGATTGTCGGTGACGGCCACGTGCATCTGCATGGCGATGTCGCAGTCGTCGAAGCCGCCTTCAGCAATGATCTGCTGCTTGCCGCCGAGGAAGCGGAGCTTGCCCTCGTCGCGAAGCTTGCTGCGGTAGTCGATTTCAACGTACTCCTCAGCCGGCACGGCAAAGAGCACGACGTCGCCTCCGAGGTAATCCATCGCGCCCGCTTCCTTGAGCGCCTGCGCGACGGCAATGACGTTGGCAATCTGGACGTTGTGCCCGCAGCAGTGCGCGGCGCCCGTCACAGGATCGCAGTTGGGATGCGTGCGGCAGACGATGGCGTCGAGTTCGCCGAGAAGGGCAACCGTGCGCTTTGAGGCCTTCCCCTTCATGCGGGCCTTGACGCCCGTGATGCCCCAGCCCGTTTCATAGGCGATGCCGAGCTTCTCGAAGGCCTGCTTCACCTTTTCGGCAGTCTTCACTTCCTTGAAGCCGAGTTCGGGTTCAGCAAAGATAGCGTGACCGAGTTCGACGATTTCCGCATTGCGTTCGCGGATGATTTCGCACACGCGGGCCTTAAGCGCCGCCTTGTCCATTTTCTGCATTTGAGCCAAGTCCTTCTTTTCTTGGGAAGCGGCGCGAGCGCGCCGCAATAACAGGGTCAATAAAGCTGAAGTCTATGCCTTATCAGAAGATGCCTTCGAGATGCAGCATCACTTCAGCGAGCGCCGTTGCGCAGATGAAGCTGCCAGCCGCCACGGCGAGCGCCACGGGGACGATGCGCCACGAGAGATGCTTGAAGCCTTCCATGTCCTTGCCGAGCGAGAGGCCCGCATAAGCAAGGATCGGGGTCGTAATCGGCAGGAAGCCCACTTCCTTCGTGTAGCTCAGAATGTCTGCCGAAAGCGGGAAAGCCGGCAGCGACACGATGACGGCGCAGGTCGACACCCAGAAGACCATCGGCAGGCGCTTGAAGCCCGGCAGCATCGAAATGAGGACGCCCACGGCCGTGATGACGACCATCAGAATGATGCCGATTGCGCTCTTCGAAAAAGCGGTCGACCCAGCTTCAATGTTGGCGATCCAGACGAGAAAGCCCGTGACGAGCAGGATGAAGAGCACGTCGTACATCTTGTTGAGAATGCGAGCCATGATGTTTGTTCCTTCGCGTTCAATAGTCATTCAATGCGTTCTTTTTCAGCTTGGCCGCTCAGGCTTTCTGAGCGTTGGCGGCAGGCGCCTCTTCTTCGGCGAGGGGGTCGCGCTTGCGCGCTTCGCCCTTGTCGTTCGTGAAGAACTCATAAACCTTGATCGTGATCGGCAGCGAAACAAAGAGCGCGAAGTAGACGCCGAGCACCGAAGTGAGGAGGTTCGCCGCAGCGGCGTAGGCGCGGACCGTTTCAGCCGCTTCCGGATGCGCTGCGATGATCGAGCCCGTGGCGGCGGCCATCATCGAGGCGCTGCCGATGCCTGCGCCCATGGCGAGCGAATGCGGATGGAAGATGTTGAGCTGTGCGATGATGCCCGCGAGAATCGACACCCAGAGCGCGCCGAAGACCGTGCCGCAGACGTACATGCCCATGACGCCGCGTCCTTCGGGCGAGTCAAGGCCGAAGCGCTCGGCAATGATCGCCACGTTCGCTTCGCGGTCGATCGAGTAGCAGGCGCCAATCGCTTCACGCTTCATCTTGACGAGGAGCGCCACCGGCAGGCCGAAGACGAGCGTGCCGAAGAAGTGGCCGAATTCCTGCATGATGAGCGCCAGTCCCGAATTGAAGATCATCGAGATGTTGGGGCCGATGTCGAGGCCGATCTTCGTCAAGAGAAGCAGCATGCCGATCGAAAGCATCTGGCCGGCGCGCTCCATCTGGGCGGGCTTGATGAAATTCCAGCGCGGGAAGCTGAGAATTGCGCCGATCACGAGCGAATAGAGCAGCGGCAGCAGCACGATGAGGCCGAACTTCTGCACGCCGATGAATTCCGCAATGGCGACGATGATGAGCGCCAGCACGTGAATCTTCCAGTTTTTGATGAGGTCCATGACTTGTCCTTCTGTTTGGTCTTTGTTTCTCCGGACTTGAGGTCCGGCGCTCGCCTCGTGAAGGCAGCGCTCCGAATGTCCGAGGGGCGGCATTCGTGCGGCGCCTTCTTTCCTCTTTGTGCGTCGAAGCTTCGAAATCTCTTCATGGACCGGAAGTCTTCTCTGCGTTTTCCTTTCCCGGAAATCCGCCTCAAGGCGAAGGCGCATTCTGCGGAAAGGCTTTTGGTTGTTGAAGTTGAAAAAAAAACGGGAGAACCATGAAGGCTCTCCCGTTCGATGTTCTTTCTGATGCTGCCGTTCGCTTCCTGCTTGAGGCGCCGTCCCTCGCGGGACCTATTGCTATTCAAGCATCCGACAGCCTGTGGAGCGTCTTCATGATCGCAACTTAGCGTGCAGACGAGAGGATGTCGCCTGCACGGATGTAGAGGAGGAAGAAGACGCAGTGATGGTGGCAGCAGCCGCAGCAAATACGCGCGCGAGCATGCCCTGGTGAAGGGCCTTGTCGTTCGTCGCTTCGTAGCGGTGGTTGTACATCTGCTGCTCCAAAAGAGTATTTCTTGCGAAGGCCGTTCGCTTGAAGCGCGATGGCGTCCTTCGTCTCGTTCAAACTAGCACGCTGTTCAGCTTTTTCGCACGAGGAATTTCGCAAAATATCTCATCGGTCAGTCGGCATTGGCGAAACTACCTAGAAGACCCTGCTTGAAGAGGCGCAGCTTCAGCCTGTCGACGTCAAAAGCGCGTAAAAAACCCGACCGCTTCCGAAGAAGATCGGTCGGGTTGCCGCAAAAAAGCAGCGCAAAATCCGCTATTGGTGGACCGTTGAAATTTGAACAACGAGTCCGCGGTCGCCCACTTCAACCGGATTGGGCATTTCGCCTTCAAGGTCGCCCGCCTGAGGCATGAAGTTGCCGGTCTTCGAGATGCGGGCGCCGACGATGACGGCCTTCACGTTCTCAAGCGTCTGCGTCATGCCCATGCCCATCGTGGTGGTGCTGTCGAGCGTGAAGTTGTAGGGAAGATCCTTCACGGTCACCTTCATGAAGGCGACGGGCATGCGGCTGCCTTCGGCAGGACGCGCATAGATGAAGACCACGTCGTCGGGCTTCGTCTTGGCGCGGAGCTCGTCGGAAATGATCACGGTGCCCGCCACCGACTTCATGTCGGCGGGAGAAGCCGTCGGCACGGGCGCGGTCTTCGCTGCTGCGGCCGCGTCCTCTGCTGCTGCGGACGCATCCGCAGCATTCTGATCGGCGGCCTTCGGCGACACGGCGGAAATCGAGTCGTTCACGCCGCCGAGGCGCTTGGCTTCAGCGATGTTCGATTCGATCTGATCGCGGTCGGGGAAGTCGGGCGGCACAACCTGAAGAAGCTTCTGCCAGTAGAGCGCCGCATTCACGTACTGCTGGCGGTCCCAGGCCTGAATGGCGAGAAGCGCAAGCGCCTTCCACTGATTCGGATCCAGGCGAAGCGCCTTCTTGAGAAGGGCCTCAATGTCAGGCGTGATCACCTTGCCGTTGGCCGCAGCCATCATGTCGGCCATGTCGGCAATGATGTCGGCGTTGTTCGGCACGAGCGCATTGAGCTTCTTGAAGGCTTCGACGGATTCATCGAAGCGGTTCATCTGCGCGGCGGTGCGCGCGAGCATGAACCAGCCGTTGGCGTTCATCGGATCCTTTTCAAGATCGGCGCGCAGCTTGTCGAGCATCCGCTGCATTTCGATGCCGGAGTGGCCGCGCTGGCGCGCGCTCTGCTCTTCCATCATGGCGATGAACTGCGGATCCATGGCGGTGTAGCGTCCAAGCGCGAGATAAGCGAGCGAAGAAGCGGTCGGGATCACGATGAGGAAGATCACGGCGAGAATGCGGGCAACGAGCGTGCTCTTGCCGCTGCGCGCCTGGTCTTCCTGGCGGGTCTCTTCGAGAACGCGCCGTTCGAGCTCCATGCGGCTTTCTTCGAACTCGTCCTCATCAATGCGGCCGGCAGCCCGCTCTGCCTCGAGATCCGCAGCCTGCTGGCGCAAAATGGCAAGCACCTGCGAACGGCGGTCGGCATCGGGATTGACGCGGCCGCCGAACCAGAGCGGCAGCACCACGGCGAGCACCGCAATGAGCGTCATGACGACGCAGATGATGATGAATGTCGTCACGATTTACTCCTTGCGTCCGCTCAAGAGCTCGTCGGCGAGCGCCTTGTCCTGCGCGGAAAGCGGCTTGGCGGCTGCGGCCACCATGCGCTTTCTGCGGCGCAGATTGATGTAGAAGGCGCCAAGGCCGACCACGAAGAGGCCGAGCGGCCCGAGCCAGAGAATCGCGGTCGAAAGCTTGAAGGGCGGGTTGTAGAGCACGAAGTCGCCGTAGCGGTCAACCATGTAGTTGACGATTTCTTCGTTCGACTTGCCGGCCTTCACCTGCTCGATCACCTGATTGCGCAGGTCGACGGCAAGCTCCGCGTTCGAGTCGGCAATCGACTGGTTCTGGCAGACGAGGCAGCGAAGCTGCTCGGAAACCTCGACGACGCGCTTGTGCGCCACGGGGTCGAAAGCCGTCGGCGCAGCCTCTTTGGCGAGCGCGGCGGGAGAAAGCGCGATGGAGAGCGCCGCTGCGGCGCCCGCAAGGATCATGCTGATGCGAGAAGCGGTCATTATTCGGCCTCCAGCTGCGTGAGAAGGGGCTTCACCTGGTCGTTCCAGAGATCGTCAAGGATCGGATAGCTCACCTTGCCGCGGATGACGCCCTTCTTGTCGATGATGAAGGTTTCAGGAACGCCCGTAACGCCGAGATCGATGCCGACCTTGTTCTTTTCCTCAAAGATCACCTGGTCGTAGGGATTGCCGCTCTCTTCGAGCACCTGACGGCCGGCGCCGAGCTGGTCCTTGTAAAGGAACCCGACGATCGGGGTCTTGAGGCCGCCGCGCTTGAGGCTGACAAGGTAGGGATGCTCCTGCTTGCAGGGCACGCACCAGCTCGACCAGACATTGAGCATCCAGACCTTGCCCTTCATGTCTTCGCTCTTGAACTTCACGTTCGGATCGAAGACCGTCGGCATTTCAAAGGCCGGCAGCGGCTTGTTGATCAGAACCGAGGGCAGCGTGCGCGGATCGAGGTAGAGCCCCTTGAAGAGGAACCCGGCCAGCACGACGAAAATCGCAAACGGAATGAGAAACTTAGCTTTCATCATTTGTCAATTCTCCCAGTAGCTCAGGCGGCCGCCTTGGCTGCGCGGCGGTTGCTCTTGCGGTAGCGGCGGTCCGTTGCGGCCACCAAGCCGCCCACGGCCATGAAGATGCAGCCGAACCAAATCCAGGTCACATAGGGCTTCGAGTAGGCGCGAACAACCCAGCCGCCGTCGGAGCTCGGCACGCCGAGGCTCACGTAGACGTCGCCCGTGATCGAGTGGCGAATCGCAGCTTCGGTCATCGGCATGGAGTTCGAGCTGAAGTACTTGCGCTTTTCCGGATAGAGGTGCTGCAGCTCCTTGCCGTCCTTCGTCGAGAGCGTGAAGTCGCCGCGGTCGGCCGAATAGTTGTGGCCGCGCGTCTGCTCAACGCCGTTGAAGGTGAAGACGTAGTTCGCAATCGTCACCGTATCGCCCTCGAACATGCGCACGTCGCGCTCGGTCTGGTAGCCCTTCACGAGAGCGACGCCGATGATGAAGACAGCAACGCCGAAGTGCGCGATGTGCATGCCCCAGTAGGAAGCCGGCTGACGGGCGAGCTTGGCGAAGAAGCCCATGCCGGCGGGCGCGTTGCGGATCGAGCCGCGGATGTCTTCAATGGCGCCGAAGACCACGAACGCAGCAAGCGAGCAGCCAACGAAGACCCAGGTGCTCCAGGCGCCCATGAGAAGCGGAATGGCAGCGCCCACAATGATTGCAGCAATGAAGGCCCAGGCAAGGCGCTTGGCGAGCACCTTCGGATCGGCTTCCTTCCAGCGTGCGAGCGGACCGACGCCCATGAGGAACACCATCGGCAGCATCAGCGGGCCGAAGACGGCGTCAAAGTAAGGGGGCCCGACGGAGATCTTTCCGGCGTTGAGCGCATCGAGAAAGAGCGGATAGAGCGTGCCGAGGAGCACCGCGCCCATGGCAACAACGAGCAGCACGTTGTTGACGAGGAGCATCGCTTCGCGCGAAATCATCGAGAAGTTGCCGCCGATGCCGACCGTCGGGGCGCGCCAGGCAAAGAGCAGGAACGAAATGCCGATGACGAGGATGAGGAAGGCGAGGATGAAGAGGCCGCGCTCCGGATCGGTCGCAAAGGCATGCACCGACGTGAGAACGCCCGAGCGGACGAGGAAGGTGCCCAGAAGCGAGAGCGAGAAGGTGATGATCGCAAGGAGCACCGTCCAGATGCGGAAGCAGCCGCGCTTTTCCGTCACGGCGAGCGAATGAATGAGCGCCGTGCCGGTAAGCCAGGGCATGAAGGACGAGTTTTCAACCGGATCCCAGAACCACCAGCCGCCCCAGCCTAATTCGTAGTAAGACCAGTAGGAACC